>Ga0315336_1006149_pt1 | contig 12511 bp, 10 predicted proteins | sample ASW5metaG_FD_204512 | JGI IMG/M metagenome (GOLD analysis project Ga0315336, IMG submission 204512) | Ammonia-oxidizing marine archaeal communities from Monterey Bay, California, United States - ASW #5 | ecosystem: Environmental > Aquatic > Marine > Intertidal zone | place: USA: California...
CTGAGCTTCGGCCAGCAGGCGGCTGATGTCCGCCAGAATACCGATTTGATCCAAGTCCAGCGGGCCGGAAATGCGCAGAGCGGTCCAGCCCCGGTCGGCGCGGATGTCTGCAGGCACATGCGACGCCCCGCAGACCACGGACAGTTCGCTTTCACAGCGGGTCAGGGACACCAATTCTCCCTGGGCCCACGTGGGCAGCGGCGCGTTGCCATCGAGGCGGCAAATGGCCAGAGTTTCCGGCAGCACGTCGAAACAATGTGTCACGGTCGGTTCCAGGGGTGAGGGGTGTGAGGCGAATGGACGCAGCGCGGCTGAGGGCGATCTCGGTCCGAATGTGTTAGACTGGGCCGCCGCAGCCGGGCCTCACACCGTTCGAACCGTACCGAGGACTCGATACCCGTCAGCCGTTGGTCGGCCTTTTGATCCGCGAAACAAGGAATGTCTGTGATGAACATCCGTGTGATCATCGTACTGATCTTGGCACAGGGAGTCATCTGGAGCGGCCCTTTGTTGGCGGCCGACAAACCCAACGTGTTGTTTATCGCGGTCGATGATCTTAACGATTGGATCGGAGTCCTGTCGGGGCATCCGCAGTCCGTCACTCCGCATATCGATCGCCTGGCAGCGCGGGGCATGTTGTTCACCCGGTGTTATTGTGCGGCGCCGGCCTGCAACCCGTCGCGAGCCGCGTTGATGACGGGCATTCGCCCGTCGACTTCGGGGGTTTATCACAATTCCCAACCCTGGCGCGCCGGCCTGCCGCAAGCGGTCACGCTGCCCCAGCATTTCATGGCACATGGTTACCGGGCTTTGGGGTCGGGAAAAATCTACCACGGTCGGTTTCCCGACCCGCCGTCGTGGAACACGTTCTTTCCGTCGAAGACCAAGCAGAAACCCAGCGATCCGCTACCGAAAAAAAGACCTCTCAACGGTATCCCACAAACCGCCCACTTCGATTGGGGACCGCTGGACGTTGATGATTCTCAAATGGGCGATGTGCAGGTGGCCGACTGGGTCATCCAGCAGTTGGGTCGCAAGCAGCCGGGCCCCTTTTTTCTGGCCTGCGGGATCTACCGACCTCATTTGCCGTGGTATGTGCCCCGCAAGTACTTCGACCGTTTCGATCTGGACGGCATTCAGTTGCCAGCAACGCGTGACGATGATTTGCAGGATGTTCCCGCGGCCGGGATCAAGATGGCTCGACCGGATCGTGACCACGCCCGCGTGTTGAAGCACAAGCAGTGGCCGCAGGCCGTGCGGGGATACCTGGCATCGATCTCCTTTGCCGATACGCAGGTGGGCCGCGTGCTGGATGCTCTGGATGCGAGTCGTTATGCCGACAACACGATCATTGTCTTCTGGACGGACCACGGCTGGCATTTGGGCGAGAAACACCATTGGCGGAAGTTCACGTTGTGGGAAGAAGCCACCCGCACACCGATGGTGATCGTCGCTCCCGGAGTCGCGGGCGGCAGCCGTTGCGGGCAGCCGGTGAATCTGCTCGATATCTATCCCACATTGATTGAACTGTGTGGCCTTCCGCCGCGAGCCGAACTCGAAGGAGTCAGTCTCAGTCCGCTGCTCAACGACGCGACGGCCCGCTGGGACCGGCCGTCATTGACCACGCACGGGCGCAACAACCATGCCGTGAGGTCGGTGCGTTACCGTTATATTCGCTACGCCGACGGCTCCGCGGAACTCTACGACCACGACGTGGATCCCCAGGAGTGGCATAATCTGGCCGGGCAGCCGGAGCTGAAATCCGTGCAGGCGCGGCTGGCGGCCTGGATGCCCAAACGCAATGTGGCGGATGTTGAGCGGAAAAAGTAATGGCGGCGGTCGAAACGGAATTTCGGCTGCAGATGGCCGCGGTCATTCGGCCAATTCCGCGCGGATTTCTCGGAGCACGCGATCGATGGCCTCCGCGCAGTGTTGCACATGTTCGTGCTTGTGGAATTCGCGGGCCAGTGCATCGTAATACCACAATGTGCCATCGCGTCCGCCCTTGAACCGCTCGAACACTGCCGGCCCACCGGCGATCAGGTCGTACAGAATCGAACGCAGATTGTGCAGTTTATCGCAGGCGGACACCAGCAGCACCGCGGCGTCGGCATTTTGCAGATGAGCCAAATAGGTCTGTTTGCGCTCCTTCCACGGTGGTTTGGGATCGTCGAATGTGTCGCTCAAATCGTGGACCATTTGGGCTACGTGGTCACCGAATCGCTGGCGAATCTCCTCCAGGATCGGCAGCCCCCCCTGGTCCTCGGCCGCGTCGTGCAGCAGAGCGGCGATGGCCTGATCTTCGTCGGCTCCCCACTCCATGGCCAACGCGCTGACACTCAACAGGTGTGCCAGATACGGAGTGCCGCTGCCCTTGCGTCGTTGATCGGCGTGCAAGCGGGCGGCGTAGTCCAGGGCGTCTCGATAGCGTGGAGAAATTGGCAGCATGGTGCAGCATCCTGGCCAGTGACAACGGACGTGGTTGGCGATTGTCGTTGATGGCCAGTGTCCGTTCAAGCATTGCCAGTTCGCGGTCGGCTGCTTTCTGTGGACTCGACTTGTCCGGTATACTGGCGGGAGCTAGCAGCGGGCGTTGCCGAGTGGTTGACGCGGTTGCTGTGATGTGATTCGCCAAACTGGAGAGGCTGAAGTCATGAGAAGCATTCCGGCGAGAATGGTGTTGTTGGCGAGCGGGCTGGTCATAACACTGCTGTTGCCCGCTGCGAAGGCGGAGCAGGCGGCCGCCCAGCGGCGTCCCAACATCGTGTGGATTACGGTGGAAGACATGAGTCTGCGGCTGGGCTGTTATGGCGATGCGACCGTTCCCACGCCACGGATTGATCGTCTGGCCGGTCAAGGAGTCCGTTACACGCGCGCCTTCGGCACCTATGGCGTGTGCGCGCCGAATCGCCACACGCTGATTCTGGGGATGTATCCCACGTCCACCGGAGCCATGGCCATGCGGACCTGGAAACGCACGGCGGCGCTGAACATGATCAAGGATCCCGAGTTGTTGGCGATTCCCACATACGAAGCGACACCACCGGCGGTGGCACGCTGCTTCACCGAATACCTGCGGGCTGCGGGTTATTTCTGTACGAACAACAAGAAGACCGACTATCAATTTCGCGATCCGGTTACGGCCTGGGACCAGAGTGGCGATTCAGCACACTGGCGGAATCGCCCTCAGCGTGACACTCCATTTTTTTCCGTGTTCAATCTGACGGTCACTCACGAGAGCGGGACATTCAAGCAACGGTCGCCACGCATCACGGATCCCGCCCACGTCGAACTGCCACCGTATTATCCCGATGTTCCCGCTCTGCGCGGCGATTTGGCGCGACATTACGACAACATTGCCGTGATGGATGGCCAGGTGGGCCGCGTGCTGGACGAACTCCAGCAGGACAAGCTGTCCGAAAGCACGATCGTGTTTTTCTTCAGTGATCACGGCGACGGACTGCCGCGCATGAAACGCTGGGTATACGATGCTGGAATTCATGTGCCGCTGATCATCCGTTATCCGGATCAACAACAGGCCGGCACCACCAATGGCGAATTGGTCAGCTTCGTGGATTTCGCTCCCAGCCTGCTTTCGCTGGTCGGGCTGCCGATTCCCGCTCACATGCAGGGCCAGGCGTTTCTGGGACCGGCGCGCCGCACTCCGCGCAAGTACATCTACGCGGCACGCGACCGGATGGATCCGGCGCCCGAAACGATTCGCGCGGTTCGCGACAAACAATTCAAATACGTACGCAACTACCGTCCCGAACTTCCGTACATCGGCTTCATTCCGTACCGCGATCGAGCAGCCGGGATGCAAGAACTGCTCAAACGGATCGCCGCCAACAGCCTGGGGCCCGATCAGTGGCAGTTTGCGTCCCGGTCCAAACCGCTGGAAGAGCTGTACGACACGCAGGCCGACCCGCATGAGATCCACAATCTGGCCGCCGATCCACGCCACTTCGCCAAGTTGTCGGAACTGCGGGAGGCGCACCGCACGTGGACCGAAGAGACTGTCGACCTGGGACACATGCCCGAGACGGAGTTGATCAAGCGGCTGTGGCCGCCAGAGGGTGTTCAACCGGCCACTGGCGATCCCCGGGTGCACGTCCGCCCGGGAAAGAACTCCCAACGGCGGGTGACGTTGACATGTGCCACGCCCGGAGCCTCGATCGCCTACCGGCTGCGGGAGTCGGACGGTTGGAGCCTATATGCGCGTCCCTTCGAAGTGCGAACCGGCCAGCGGCTGTGGACCCAGGCGAATCGACTCGGTTGGAAACACAGCCAGGTGGTGGTCGCCCACATCAAATAGCGGCGTGCGATCGACTGGCTTGCGAAATGAGCTGTAACGCAGTCATTCCTCTGAAGTGAACTCCGTGTCCCAACGGCAGTCGATGCAGCCCTTGATCGACTGGTACGCCGGACACTTGTCGGAGAATCGTTCCAGCAGGCGTTGTACGCCCTCCAGCTTCGCCGACGGAATGCGGGCTTTCAGCGTCAACCGAATGCAAGTGATGCGGAGCACGTCGTCCACTTCGGCAATGTCGCCTTCGACGTCGGCGGTCAAGTTGTCTGCGCTGGCAATACCGTGGGCTTCCAGACCGGAAGCAAACGTTCCCAGCAGTCAACCGGCCACTCCGGCGATCATGTGGTCCAGCGTCGCGGGATACTCCGGGCCGCTGATTTCCCGTCCGTATTTGTTCTGATAGAACTCGCGGATTCCCCCGTGGATGCCAAAATGGATCGGGTCGGGAAATCCGGCGATGGTCGCCGACCGGTGTGGCCCCGCATGCTTGCTGATCGTGATACGGCTGGTATGCGCAACGCTCATCAGATGCGTTCTCCGTTTCAGATGGTTTGATATTCCAGCGTTCCGGGCAACTCTGGCGATCCATGTGATGCTGACAATGATCATGTTGCCAGCCGCGGTTTGACCGCCGGTTGCCGAGCCGGCAGTATAGCAAATGGCCGGCGGGCCGGGCGTGCAAGAGCGAACGCGTTGGTTCCTGGTCCACAATGGTGGGGCCGTTGCGCGGCCCGGTCAGCCGCGGAGCTGAGCTCCGGACGAACAGACCAGTTGTTCGAGTGCTTCCAGCGGCTGGGCGCCGACCAGTGCGGATTCTCCGATGATGAAGGTCGGGACGCCGGTGACTCCCCAGGCGCGGCACATCGCCCAGTCTTGATCAACGGCTGCGGCGAACGATTTCTGTTCCAGGACCTGGCGAGCGGTGGCGATGGGCAATCCACAGGTCCCGGCCAGTGCGATCAAAGTCTCCGGATCTGCCAGGTTGGCGCCGTCCACAAAGTACGCGCGAAACAGCGCATCGTGAAACGCCCATCCGTCGGGTTGCGTGTCGGCCCACGCGGCCAGCTCCTGCGACCGGCGGCTGTTGAAGGTCATGTTGCGTTCACCGAATGGCAGTCCTTCCTGATCCATCAAACGTTTCATCTGCTGTTGGGCGGCTGCCAGATCCAGCCCGCGGCCGGCAAACAGTTTCTCCAGGGACAGCCCCGATTCGGGAGTCTCGGTATGCAGCGGGAAAGCGCGGTAACGAACCGCGATCTCGTATTTCTGTCGCAGGGCCTCAATACGAACCGTACTGAGATAACACCAGGGTCAGATGTAGTCCGAACAAACCTGCAGCACGATGGGATCTGTCATGACCAACTCCGTTGAATCGCGGATCGAAAGCGGGGCACATGCATTGGTGGATTCTAGGCGATCGGCGATCGACTGTCGCGGTTGATTCGACTGAGTCCGGTCGAAAATGTGAACGGTTGCGAGAGCCCGGACGGTTTGACAGCAACTGGAAACAGCGGGATACTGCGGATGCTCCTGAATGGTTCGCGGACGGACACGTCTTGGATGGAAGGTGGGGTCGCAGTGACTGGTGTGTGCGATGCATCCATTTTCGATACTCCGATTGCCGTGGTCGACTTTGAGACGACTGGGCTGGATCCGGTGACGGACCGGGTGATTGAAGTCTCGGTCGTCAGGCGCGACCCGAGTGCTCAGCCGCGGGTGGTTTTCGACACGTTGATCAATCCATCACGTTCGGTGTCCGCCACGCACATTCACGGGATATCGGACGACGATGTTCGCCACGCTCCGCGATTTGAAGACATCGTGGACGGTTTGATCGATGCGTTGGCGGGTTGTGTATTCAGCGCGTACAACGTGTATTTCGATATGGGGTTTTTGTGTGCTGAACTGCAGCGCGTGGGGATTCAGGAAGTGCCTCCCCATTTGTGCCTGATGCACATGCGACCCATGTTGGGACTGGGCAAGTCCTGCAATCTGACCACAGCGTGTCAATTGCATGAGGTGGATTACCACGATGCGCACGTGGCCGCACACGACGCATTGGCTTCGGCCCGGCTGCTGGAGTGTTATTTGCGTGTGATTGGCGAGCGGAGCATCCGCACATTTGCCGAACTGGCTGAGCTGCGGTCGTATCAGTTCACGCGCAGTTTCGGCAATTCACCTTTCTCGATGTTGGGGCGTCGGCAGCTTGACCGATCGGTCAAACTCGCGTCTCGCGTCGCCGAGGCGAACCGCTGACGGTGGACGCGTGGTCTGGCAATTGCGGTGGTCCGATCCAGCGTTTCAAGTCGACTCGAGGATATCGCTGACGACGCGTCCCGGCTGCCCGTCCAGCAATGATTGCTCGCGACCGTTGCGTGCATAGACCAGTTTCTGTGGATCCAGACCAAATAGACTGAGCAGCGTGGCATGGTAGTCGTAGTGATTGACAACGTTTTCAACGGCGCGGTGGCCAAAGTCGTCGGTCGCGCCATAGGCCATTCCGGAACGGAATCCGCCGCCGGCCAGCCACATGCTGAAACCATACGTATTGTGGTCGCGTCCGATCTTGGCGGGACCGGAGTCGTTCTGGATCACGGGCAGTCGCCCCATCTCGCCTCCCCAATGCACGACCGTGCGGTCCAGCATGCCGCGTTGTTTCAAATCGGTGATCAGAGCGGCCGATCCTTTGTCTGTCTTGAGACACGCCGCGGGCAAGGACGAGCGAATGCTGCCGTGGTGATCCCAGTATTGATTCTTGGTGAACAATTGCACGAACCGCACACCACGCTCAACCAGGCGGCGGGCGATCAGGCACCGCGTGCCGTATTCCTGGGTCTGGGGATCGTCCAGGCCATACAGACGCTGCGTGGCGCGGGTCTCGCGGGAAACATCCAAAGCGTCACCAGCGGCCGATTGCATGCGCGCCGCCAGTTCGTAACTGGCGATCCGGGCTTCCAGGTCCAGTTCCCCCGGTCGCTGATCGAGATGGTCGCGATTCATTCGTTTTAAATAGTCGAGGAAGTTGACCTGAGCCTGGCCGGCCAGATGTTGCGGTGCGTTGAGATTCAAAATCCGTGGTGACTTCGGCCGGATGACGGTGCCCTGGTACAGGGACGGCAGCCAACCGTTGGACCAGTTGTTGACTCCGATCACCGGCAGCCCTTTGGGATCCGTCATGGCCACATAAGCCGGAAGATCGCTCGATTCACAGCCCAGCCCATAGGTCAGCCAGCTGCCCAGAGTCGGCCGTCCGGGCAGCACGCGGCCAGTGTTCATGGCGTAAATCGACTGACCATGATTATTGACACCGGTATGCATCGATCGAATCAAGGTCAGGTCGTCGGCGACCTGGCTGGTGTGTGGCAACAACTCGGAAATCTCGGTGCCGCATTCACCGCGGGGGCGGAACTTCCAAGGACTGTGCAACACCTTGGGACTGGCTTGAGCGGCGTTGTCGTACTTGATTTTCTCGGGGAAATCCTTGCCGTCGAACTTCGCCATCTGAGGTTTGGGATCGAACAAATCCAGATGGCTGGGTCCGCCTTGCATGAACAACGAGATCATCGCGTCAGCTCGGGGCGCGCGGTGTCTTGGCCGAGGCAACAGGTCGAATGTCAGCTTTTTCAATTCGGGGCGAACCGGTTCGGCCAAAAGTGCGTCTTGTTTGAGCATCCAGGCCAGCGCCAACGATCCGAGTCCCAGGCCGTGGCTGGCCAGGAATCGTCGTCGGTTCAATGGCGGTTGAGTTGCGGTGTCCATGCGGTTGTCTACTCAATCGAAACAAACAGGATTGCTAGCGGGACGCTGCCGACGTGGTGTCGCATGCAACACACTGCGAAATGCTGCGGCGGTCAGCTCCGCGCTGACACGTCGCAAGCGTCAATCGATATACAGGAAGCGGTTCGAACTGATCAGGGCGTGGCAATAACTGCTCAGCGCCGCCATGGCAGCCGTTGTTTTCTTGTCGGCGACGGGATGACGTTCAAAGTGTGCGCGTTGTTGTTGCAGAAACTCGACCGCCGCCTGTGATTGAGCGGTTGAGGGGTCCTGGGCGAAACACAAGCGCCAACCCTGCCGTGCCTGCTGGGGCAGATCTTGCGGAGCTCTGGCGGCGATGCGTTTGGCCAACATGGTGGCATGGTCCAGTGCAAAGCGGCTGTTCATCATCAACAGGGCTTGCGGCGCGACGGTCGAGAAGTTGCGTTGAGTGCAATTCGGGGACATCTCGGGGGCGTCGAATGTCGCCAGCACGCCCAAGGGGCGGCTGCGGCGGACCTGCACGTAGATGCTGCGGCGGTATTCTTCGCCGTGCAGCGGAATGACCGCTCCCGGTTTGCGTTCCCCGTCCAGGTTTTCCTGGCCGATGATGATCTGTCCCACCGCGTCTTCCATCACCGGAACCGGCGGGCCGAACAACTTGGGAGTCAATTGGCCGGTTACGCTCAGCAGACTGTCACGCAGTGTCTCGGCGTCCAATCGGCGGACAGACATCCGTCCCAGCAGCCGATTGTCGAAGTCGCTGTCGGCCGGCTGCGACGGTCGCCCCGACGACTGCCGATAGGTGCTCGACAACAGGATCAGCCGTTGGATCCGCTTCATGCTCCAGTCACCGGCAATCAATTCCGCTGCCAGCCAATCCAGCAATTGCGGATGGGTGGGGCGGGATCCCAGTGCACCGAAGTCGCCCGGTGTATCGACGATCCCCCGGCCGAAATGATGCGTCCACAAGCGGTTGACCAGAACACGGGCGGTCAGCGGATGACGGCCGTCGGTCAGCCGGCGGGCAAAGCTCAGCCGGCGACCGCTGGTGGGCAGTGACGATGCGTTTCCAGGAATCGCATCCAATGCCATATGGGACAGGATCGACAGCCCGGCCGGCGCAAGTTCCTGTCGCGGTTGTTCGTGGTCGCCGCGGTCGAACAGGAACGTCACCGGAATCTGCCCTGGAACCTCTGTCAGCGCGCGGACGAAGCCTTCCGGTTTCTTGGTCTTGCGAATGTCGGCAGCCTGTTGCTGCAGAGTTTTGAGCTTGTCCGCTTTTTGTGTTTTGCGCAGGTCGTCGGCTGCTTGTTTCAAGCGTTGCAATTCGGCGGCAGCGGCGGCATCAAACGTGGCCAGAGTTTCGGCGGTGGCGGGAAGACCCGGAAACCGACTCAACAATTGCTTTTGTTTCGCGTCGCGTTGCGCCGCCGGTTTGTCCACGGCGGCACGGACGTCAGCTCGGACGTCCTCGGGCAAGGCCGCGATCTGGGCCGCCACGGCCCGCTGCACAAATTCTCGCTGCTTTTCTTTTCGCTGACTGTCGAGCTTGGACGCCTCATCCCGAATCTCTCGGTCGTACAGGTAGAGAGAGCCTTCAGAGATTTTCAGAATCTTGGGAAAGCGGTCCAGTAATGCCTTTTGTTCAGAGGTGCGTTTCGCGTTGGGCGTTTGATAGGCGGTTCTCAGCGCGTCGCGGATGGGCTCGGGCACCGAGAGCAATTGTTTTTCCAGAGTTTGGCTGATGAACTCGGAAGCCTGCTTCGCTCGCACCGCGTCGACTTTCTTGGCTTCGGCTTCGATGACAGCCGCCTGCTGACGATCGGTCGAGTTGTACAGGGAAATCCGCCGCTGAGCCTTACTGCGCCACCGCTTCCAGTCGTACGCTGGCTCGAATATGGCCCGCATGCGGTAGTAGTCGGCTTGTGTGATGGGATCGTAGCGGTGGTTGTGGCACTCGGCGCAACCCACCGTCAATCCCAGCATGGCGGTGGAAACGATCTTGATCGTCTCGCTCATCACACGATTGCTCGCCAGATGTTCGTCGATGCCGTTCGCTCCCGTTCCGTCGGGGGCCATTCTCAAGAAACCGGTGGCCGTCAGTTTGGCGATCTGGTTGGGCTGCAGATTGGTGTAGGGTAGCGGCAGCATTTCGTCGCCGGCCAATTGTTCGCGCACGAAACGGTCGAAGGGCATGTCGGCGTTCCAGGCGCGGATCACATAGTCACGATAACGGAAGGCCGAATCGCGAGTGGGGTCGGAGTCCGTGTAGCCCTCGGAGTCGGCATAACCGGCGACATCCAGCCAATGCCGGCCCCAGCGTTCGCCGTAGTGCGGCGAGGCCAGCAGACGCTCGACCAGTTGCTCGTAGGCCGTTGCCGACGGATCGGCAACAAACGCCTCGACGGCCTGCGGCGCGGGAGGCAGGCCGATCAGATCGAAATACACACGCCGGATGAGAACCTCAGCCTTGGCATCCCGAGACAAACTGCGCTGCTGGGCTTCAAGTCGAGCCAGCACAAAGGTGTCAATCGGAGTCCGCACGCGGTGCGCCGCGGCGACTCGAGGCATAGCCGGACGCTGTACAGGACGTAGTGACCAGAAGTCCCGCTCCGAGGCCGTAAAACCGTCGGAATCGAGGTCCGCCGGTTCCGGCCGCAACGTGCGGGCTCCGCTCCGGATCCAGGCGGCGATCGTACGGATCTGTTGCTGCGTCAGGTGCGCGTCCTCCGGCGGCATCTCTCCGCTGTGGACTCTCTGGTACAACAGACTCTGTTCGAGCTGACCGGGCACGATGGCCGGTCCCGATTCTCCGCCTGCCAGGATGCGTCTCCGCTGGCGCAAGTCCAAGCCGGCCTCGACTTCCGGACCCTCGCCGTGGCACTGGAAACAGGCGGCTTTCAAGATCGGCCGCACGTCGCGTTCATAACTCACCTTGGCTTCCGCATCGACTGTCGGTTCCGACGCGGAAACGGCGACGCCGATCAGAGACGCCGACAGGGCCGCGGCCAGCGTCGTTCGCCAGGGTACGCCGGGAATACATGGGAGATTGAAGGCCATGATCGTGTGTGAGGTTCAGGCAGGAAACGGGCGGGCGCGCGTGGTGGGCCGCCGGCGGTCCGCTGGTTCCCGCCGACGCACTCCATTGTGATTGGTCCACAGCGTGTCTGCAAGTCGTGTTTGTCTGCTGCAGCCTGGCTGCGACAAGCAGCGGCGGTGGGCTGAACGTTGTGCTGGAACGGCCTGACATAGATGATGGAACCAGAATACCACGCAGCGGGAATCGGGATGAGACCGACAGCTGCGGTCACCAGTGTCTGGGAAGTGGATCGTGTTGCCGCACGAAACGGAATCGGAGAGTTGAGTATGCGAACCGTGTTGGCGACGTTGTGTGTCCTGCGATGCGTGTGGCCGGTCGCGGAAGCGTTGTGCGGAGAAACTTCCGATCCCAGGTCGGTTGAATCGAGCGGCAAGTTGCCTGTCAGAGTCTTTATTCTGGCCGGCCAATCGAACATGGAAGGGCACGGACAGATCCAGGCCGACCCACGACGTAACGGTGGACAGGGTTCGCTGGAATTTCTTGCCCGGGATCCGCGTACCAGGCACACGTTGCGGCACACGCTGGATGCACAGGGGCGTTGGGTTGTCCGCAACGATGTGTGGATCTGGTATCTGGGTCGACAGGGAGGATTGACGGTCGGCTACGGCGCTCGCAAGAATCGGATCGGTCCGGAGTTTCAGTTTGGGCATGTCGTCGGCGATGGGCTGAAGAACCCGGTTGTGATTATCAAGACCGCCTGGGGTGGCAAGAGTCTGTATCGCGATTTTCGCCCACCAAGTGCCGGAGGTGAAGTGGGGCCGTACTACACTTTGATGATTGATCATGTCCGGAAGGTTCTTGCCGATTTGAAAACCGTCTGGCCAGACTACGATGGTCGAGCGTACGAGATTGCTGGATTCGGTTGGCACCAGGGCTGGAACGACGGCCTCAAACGGGAATGGGTTGACGCGTATGAACAGAACCTGGTGCATCTGATTCACGACCTGCGACGCAGTCTGAAAGTGAAGGACCTTCCGGTGGTGATCGCGGCCAGTGGTTTTGGCGGCCGAAAACAAAAGGTCGACCGCCGGCTCGGAATCATCCAGGCACAATTTGCCGTGGCCCGTCGGCCCGAGTTGCGGGGTCGAGTGGTCACAGTGGAAACACGTGACTTCTTTCGCGCTTCCGACGTGTCTCCCTCACGCCAGGGTTATCACTGGAACGGCAATGCGGAAACCTATTTCCTGATCGGTGACGCAATGGGCCGGGCGATGCTGGAGCTGTTGGAGCCGGGAACGCAAAAGTGATGACAAACCCAGCGGAGACAGTTGCCAAGCCAGAGCGGCCGCGACGGAAGCGTGGTGCGGGCTGGCTGGCCTGGGGGCCGGCCGTCTGTCTGCCGG
>Ga0315336_1006150_pt1 | contig 12511 bp, 11 predicted proteins | sample ASW5metaG_FD_204512 | JGI IMG/M metagenome (GOLD analysis project Ga0315336, IMG submission 204512) | Ammonia-oxidizing marine archaeal communities from Monterey Bay, California, United States - ASW #5 | ecosystem: Environmental > Aquatic > Marine > Intertidal zone | place: USA: California...
TTTATTCAACAGTGTGTGGATATAAGTTATGGAAGGTGAGACATTATTTACCCGGTGATCCATTGCTTTATAGTGTTTTGGTTATGCTTCTTGTTGCGATGTATATCCAAGGATTGTTCAACCAAGTTGTGTATTGGCCAACGTACACATGGTCATATTTGCACGTTGTACTCGCGAGTATTTTTATATGTATTTGGGGAGATGTGCGAGATGGAAATTTCGCAGAAGCACTTTATGACGACGAACCGACTTTTGACACTTATGAATCGGAATTGCTTGAAGAGGAAGAGTTTGAAGATTTTGACGATGTCCCTCAAGCACCCACGGCTTGACGGCAAATCCGTTTTATTCCATCCCGTTCTCGTTTTGAGAGCATAATCAACCAAATCGCGATGGAATACGCGATTCCATACGTCGCAACTCCAATAATCAAACCTGACCAATGAAGAAGATCAGTGTCTGAGAAGAACTTTCCGACGTACAAAACTGGGGACACAGCGATTGCAATTACAAGTGGCTTGAAAATTGGAGCAATGATTGTTCCAAAGGTCAGTTTGACTTTCCTTGCCGTAACGTTTGGCATGATAATCATATTGACGATGAGAAACACAAGAGTGTACGCAACGGCAGCGCCTGTGTAATTCCACGATTCTGGCAAGAGTAGAATAAAGCCAATCGACAGAATTGGATTAAAAAACCCACCAACTAACACATAGGGGGCATATCTGCGAATAAATCCAGCGCCGTAGAACAACTTCATCCAACCATCCGAAACCGCACGACAGGCGAGCCCAAGAACCATTATCTTCACAAGTATCTCCGCTTGGGGCAAAGTAAGAGAAGGGTTCTCGGTGCTCTTTCCAACCCACAATCTTAACAATGGTTCAGCAAGAACAAACACAACCACCATCGCGGGGAACGCTACAAAACTTAACATTCTTGTGCTGTGGCGGAACATGGATTGGAGAGAAGATTTGTCCTCATCCGAACTCAACCGGGCACTCACTGAATCAAGCCCGAATGTTAGACCGAGGGTTGCCATGCGAATGTAACTGACTAAACGCAATGCGAGTGAAAATACAGCATTTCCCCATAAACCAAAAAACAAGTTCATGATGAAATTTGCTGCACGTTCTTGCAAATTGATTGCTAAGACAACACTGCTGTTCCAACTGAATGTGCCTGCAACTTTTTTCATCGCTTCTTTCGTTGAGCCCCGAACGGTTGGAATCATTTGCTTGTCATATAAAATGAAACCGCCAACAAGTAGCACAGTACCAATGACATTGACAATGAGAAGCGTGTTGCCATAAATTGCAAGACCCATCGGAATGTCACTAAGTTGAAGAATCAAAAATGGAATGATTGTCGCAATCAAAAACGCACTGCGCCGAACGACAGTCCACACGTTGTGCCAGAAAAACTGTTCCCGCACAATAAGCATGTTGATTGTTGGCGCGAGTAACACTATAAAACAAGTTGCTAATCCCTCACAACCTGTAATCCACTGTGCTGGGCCGATCCATTCTTCTCGGATTTTCAATAAGGGGAGAATTGCAATAATAATTCCAAATACAACGGCAGTCAAAATCGAAACAATTGCGCTAACTCGGAATGATGCCGCATAACATTCGCGGAATTTTCCATTTTCTCGTGCATGCCATGCGGCCCCAAGTTCTCGAACCATCGAACTTCGCATCATGTCTTGCAACATGCGCCCCACGCCAACGGTCGACCCGACCAAACCAAGAAGGCCAAAGCCATCCATACCCAACCATTTGATTTGGAGCGGAACGGTCGCAATACCCATTGCCATTGTGGCCGTGAGTCGACCATAGTTCGCACCTATTCGACGAAGCCCTTTTCGCTTTTCGGAGGTCATAAACAGACCTTATTGGATAAGAATGAGTATTTTGGAATGAGAGAATTAATCCTAACAGTAAAGGGTGGTGATTTAATGATACGAGTCATAATACAACAAGTTCGAATTATCATCTGATGCGACTTCTGTTATATTTTCACACATGACAGCAACAGAGCACTCTGTAGTCACCTTTTTCATGGTCGGATGCCAGCGATGTGGAACAACATGGACGGATGCAGCCCTAAGAGAGCACCCCCAAGTATTTCTTCCTTCAAAAAAACAATCCTATTTCTTTGATCGCAATTACGACAAGGGAATGGATTGGTTTATGGAGCGATTTAAGGGTATTGAATCAAAACAAATTGCAGTTGGAGAAATCGCAACAGGGTATTGCCTACCCGGCTCAGTACCACGCATGGCAAAACATTTTCCAAATGTTAAATTGCTCATGGTGATGAGGAATCCCATCGATCGAGCGTACAGCAACTATCAATCAAGAAAGTCAGAATGTGGGTGGACGAGTTTTGAGCAAGCGATTGAATCCGATGTAGATTTACTTGAAAGAGGGCAATACGCGGATCAAATAGATGCACTTTTGGAACACTATCCTCGAGAACAGTTAAAACTCCTTTTATATGACGATTTGCATGAGGACGACCGTTCCTTTCTAACCTCGGTGTTAGAGTTTATTGGTGTAGAAAGTGACGTGGATTCAAAGCTCTTTGGTCAACGCAAGAATGCAGCGATGTTTCCAAAAACACGAAAGGTACTCCACCAATTTGGATTAAAACCGCTCACAAAACTGCTGAGTCAATCATGGATTGGCGACACGATTCGAAGGAAGCGCAAAAATAAAGGCAAGGCATACCAACAAGCGAATGTTGAAACGAGAGAGAAACTCGTAAAGTATTTCTTGCCGTACAATACGCGTTTATCAGAACTCTTAAATCGTGATTTGTCACATTGGAATCGAGCGTAATACATGAAAATTGGAGTGTATGTCTCTGTCATCGCAGGGCAAAAGGGGTTTGAGAATAATGTTTCTGGACACATTCAAGTGCCTCTTCGTGCAATCGAAGAAATGAAGAATGCAGGGCACGATGTACATTTGATTACAAATGAATTTGGAGAGGATCGTTCTCTTCCGTTCTGCCTCCCAAAAGATGTAAACATGCACCTTGTAGCTGACGCAAGAAATCGTGGAGGTATTCTTGAACGAAAAGGGAAACAAAACCACGGGTTAAATGTGTTTCAATTGAAACAGCAAATTTCAGATATCAAACGAATTTGCGAAGAAGAGCAATTCGATGTGTTGCACTTGTTTGGGTATAACCGCACCGCGCATCTCGCAGGTGGTTTACGGTATCTTGGTTTAAAAGTTCCAGTGGTTGTGACGATGTTTGGCGCGAACTTTCCTGAGAAGTTCTCATTTATCACAAAACGGCTGTGGAATAAAGTAGATGCCGTTGTGACAGCGACTGCGTTTGCGAAGAAACGATTTGAACAAGAGGGTATTCCAACGACGCAAGTTCGCCATGGCATTATTCGTAACCTCATCGAAGAGCATGACGGAAGTCAAACGGAAAAACCACACAGAGTATTGTTTTGGCGTGACATGACGCTTCGAAATGGCGCAGATGTTGCGCTTGGTGCGTATGCACACCTAGCAGTTAAATATCCAGATATTCAATTTGATTTTGCTGTTCGTCCGCACTGGGATCCAATTGATGGTGTAGACGACGTTGCAAAAGCAAACCCAAACATTAATGTGTACCGTTTTCCGTATGAAGATGGAATTACACTCCCAAAATTACTCCTAGAATCCATTTGCGTCGTGATGCCTATCCGCAATATGAGTATTGACCCTCAACTTGTCATCGCGGAAACATTAGCCACAGGTATTCCTATCATCACAACAAATCAGCGCTCAAACCCAGAATTTGTCATTGATGGTGAAACCGGATTTCTAACGGGCCTTGGTGATATTGATGCGACTACAGTCGCGATCGAACAGATGCTGTCGGATACCAGTGCCACAGCAAAAATGGGTGAGCGTGCAAAAGAACACATTGAGTCCTGTTGGAACTGGAATCAATATGTTGACGATATTGTAGAAGTCTACAATCGAGTGATGAACACCCCAAAATAAACCACTGTTTAGAGCGAACAGGGGGGCTATTTTGAATTGGAATCAAGTGTTCTTCTGAATTACCGATTAAGGACTTGATTTAAGGGTCTTATGCCTGTAGTATCGGTCGTTTCGACGCATTTTGCGTCAAAACCCAGTAACGTGGCTGGGGTATTTAGGCACCTTTTCCCCTTAAAAACGGAGTTTCTCAGAAATGTCAACAGGAAACCTCATCGCCCCACATGGTGGCACCCTTGTCAATCGTTTCGCAGACGGCAACCTCGCTGACGAAGCGGCCTCCCTCCCAAAAATTACACTTTCTACGAAGCAAGCATGCGATCTTGAAATGATCGCAATCGGCGCGTTTAGCCCCTTGACTGGCTTCTGTAAGAAGGCCGACTTTGATTCAATCTGTAAAGATATGCGTCTAGCCGATGGCACAGTTTGGCCAATTCCAATCACGCTCGCTGTAGACGAAGATGTGAAGAACACATTAACTGAAGGTGGCAAAGCAGCGCTTTATCACGCAGACGGAACTTTCATGGCAGTTATTGATTGCGATGAAATTTACGCACATGACAAAGCACTTGAAATTCCAAATGTTTTTGGAACAGAAGATGAAGCGCATCCTGGCGCAAAGCAAGTCATGGACGAAGGCGAATGGCTCGTCGGTGGTGACATTCACGTTGCCACTGTCACTCCGGAAGTAGAACCTGGTGAGCAATTTACTGAATACCGACTCTCACCGGTAGACACTCGTGCTGATTTTGAAACACGGGGCTGGAAAACAGTTGCTGCTTTCCAAACTCGTAACCCAATTCACCGTGCTCACGAATACCTCTGCAAATGTTCACAAGAAATTTGCGATGGTCTTTTGATACACCCGCTTGTAGGTGAAACAAAAGAAGGCGACATTCCAGCCGACGTTCGAATGGATTGTTACAACACAATTATCGATAACTATTTTGTCCGTGATTGCACAGCACTTTCCGTAATGCCGGGGGCAATGCGTTACGCTGGTCCTCGCGAAGCGATTTTACACGCTCTCATTCGAAAAAACTACGGTGTGACACACTTCATCGTTGGTCGTGACCACGCTGGTGTTGGCGATTACTACGGCACATACGATGCTCAAAACATTTTCGATAACTTTACAGCAGAAGAAATTGGAGTAACACCCCTTAAATTTGAACACGCTGCATATTCGATGAAAGCCCAAGGCATGGTGAGTTCAAAGACATTCCCAAAACTAGAAGGTGATCAAATCTTCTTGTCGGGCACAAAGGTCCGTGAACTCCTTGAAAAAGGCGAGCGACCACCTGCAGAGTTTTCACGCCCAGAAGTCGCAGATGTCCTTATCGAATGGGCAACATCAACAGTAACCGCATAACTTACGAAAATTATCTCTTTAAGGAAAAACAAATGGCAGAACAAGTTGCAACAAACATTACATTTCATGAAGGCACAGTGTCCGCTGAAGAACGCGTAAAAAACATGGGACAGAAAGGTGCAACGTTTTGGTTCACCGGTCTTTCGGGTTCAGGCAAGAGCACAATTGCAGTTGCAGTTGAGCAAGTACTTTTGAGTCGTGGACACCACGCTTACCGTCTTGACGGTGACAACATCAGAATGGGTTTGAATAAAAACCTTGGCTTCTCCCCAGAAGATCGAACAGAAAACATTCGACGCATTGGCGAAGTTTCAAAACTATTCGCGGACTCAGGTATTCTTTCAATCGCGAGTTTTATCTCTCCTTATGCAGAAGATCGCGATACTGTTCGAGCACTTCACGCTGAAAACGATGTGCCGTACTTCGAGTGCTATATTGATTGTTCACTTGAAGCTGCAGAAGAACGAGATCCAAAAGGGCTATACAAGAAAGCTCGTGCTGGCGAAATCAAAGGGTTCACCGGTATTGACGCTCCTTACGAAGCTCCCGAAAGTGCTGAACTGCATATTAAAACACATGAAGATGACCTTGAAACATGTGTTGCAAAAGTCATCGAATTTATCGATTCGAAAAATCTATTTGCGTAAGTAAATGGGACCTCCACAAAAAACCACCGCTTCTGCGGTGGTTTTTTGTGGAGGTCCTATGCAATTTGCACGGAGGTGTGCCAGTCACGCACTTACCCACCATGCACAACAACATCGTCGAATGTATCCATGATGGAAGGGTTCACCATGATGTTTGATGCGTCTTTTAATTCTTCAGATGTGTAGGGTGCATCATCATTTTCTGGATTGGTTGGGGTGCTTGCTGATTCCAGATAAATAGTGTCAGGTCCTGCTGATAGGAGCAGGAATCTGCCTCTTGTCGAGCACCAAGCAACGCTATATGTACTGTTCGAATCCCACACCGAGGATTGCTCCCAGAACGTAGGGTGTGCAAGCAACATGGTAAGCCAAGTTACTCTATCTTCCGAATCTGCAGAGACTAGACTCTGGGTTGAATTCAGAGTGCCCGAAAAGAATTGATCCATGTTGGGTAATTCGTATTGAGGTAAATGGTAATTTGGATTCGTGTTGTTTGCAGGGGCATCGATGATTGGACCGTTCTTCCTCACTGCGCGAAGATAAATAATTGGTGTGTCCCACGCATCAACAAGCTCAGGCAACTCAAAGTCATCTGGTGCAGCAGCATCGAATACTTCATACTTTAAGTCACTTGATTTAGGGCTGAAATAAGGTTCATACACTCGACCACTGACCCAAGGTCCTTCCCCGAAACGATTCGGATTAAAAGCAAGTGACCATCCGTTAATATCTTCTATTGCGGGCACTGTTGTATTACTAAGGAAATCGTTGTATTCGTCAGATGTCTGTGTGGTGGATTGAGGTCCAACAACCCGAGCACCACCCATCAATTCAAGAAGTGCGTTCTGCGTTGAAGTGATTCGTGTGCCGTCAATAACAGAATCGGGGAGGAGTCCGGGATATCGCCCATGATCAAGCGCGAATTCATCGCAAGCGCGCCCAAAAGATTGCATGAGGGTTGTTGTTTTTGTTTTCTTTGCAGCTTGCTGGACACCGCTGAGTGCTGCAAGAAGAATACCTGCGAGGACTGCGATAATCGCAATCACAACAAGAATTTCAATGAGTGTAAAACCGTATCGGCGAGTTTTATTTTGGTATGTCATGAGCGTAACTCCAATATTCCTAGTTCAAATCCAACGGGGCAAGCCTATTTCTGTGGAGAAATTCGGGGGTTTCGGGGCGCCACGCTCATCCGCACCGACAGGGTACGCGAGTTTCAATCATTTTTCAACAGAAACTCCAAAAATAGACCCCAAGAAGTTTGGAAGTACATTTTTAATGAACTGCTCAACGCATTGGTTGGTATGTGCATCATCAATTCCCCACAAACAACTCTTTAAATCAATATATTCAGGGTCACATTGAATTCGGTAAGCGTCATCTGCGAGAAGCACTGTTTCAAGTTCAGGGGAAAGGGCTGCCGTAGCCGCGTTTAGTTCAGGTTGCCCTATACAAATGGTTGGTCTCGTTCGAAGTTCTGTTTGGTTTAGGTACCACATATCACTACATACAAGTGGCCAAGGCGGGCCTGGAATTTGATGTTGCTCCATCCAATCGACTATTGCTTCTCCAAGATAGTACCCACGCCTGCGGTCGCCAAGTTCAGCGCGAAGGTGCGTACCAACTACGATTGGTATCACATGGTCAACATTTACAGTTTCATCAGGATGTAGTATGGGGGTGTTCATAACTCCGCGAGTCGTCTTGCTGTTTCGGCTTCTATGAGTTGGTCAATCATCGGTTGCATATTGCCTGCCATCAGATCCGTAAGGTTGTAATTCTCACTGATGCGATGGTCGACAATAAGGTTGTCCTTATATCGGTATGTACGGATTTTTTCAGCACGACTTCCACTGCCAATCATAGAGTTTCTTTTTTCTGAGCGTTCTGCGTCAATTTTTGCTTTTTGCACTTCAAATAATCGGGCGCGGAGTAACTGCCACGCTTTTTCTCTATTCTGAGCCTGACTTTTTGTGTCTTGCATCCGAACTTCGATTCCACTCGGCTCATGTATGAGGTGGACCGCGGTAGCGACTTTATTAACATTTTGGCCGCCGGGACCGGTGGATGTTGTGATTGATTCTTTGATATCATTTGGATTCAGTTCAACTTCAATTTCTTCAGGCTCAGGTAGAACCGCGACGGTGGCTGTGGAAGTATGCACGCGACCTTGAGTTTCAGTTTCAGGAACTCGCTTTACTTGGTGCGTGCCACTCTCAAAACCAAGGTTCGTCCATACACCTTCACCAGCAATACAAAGAATGATTGTTTTAGAACTCCCCATGCCTTCAACCTTCCACCTTCGAATTTGCGCAAATCGACGGTACATGTCCTCTAGGTCTTTCGCCCAAAGCGATGCTTCATCACCACCAACTCCCGCGCGAATTTCTACGATGACGGAACCGACGGCTTGTTCATCTGCGGTGACGAGTTGTTTTTGAATTTGCATTGTGAGTGTGCTGAGAAGTGTATCGAGTTCAGGCAATTCTTCTTTTGCCATTGACGCCATTTCATCGTCATTCCCACCAACGAGTTCATTGCATTCGACTTCTTGTACAAGTGCTTGTTCATACGCTTCAAATTGCTCAACAAGCGGTGCAATCGCAGATTTTTTAATCGAAAGGGCAGTGACCTTGCGATGGTCAGTAAGAACGTCTGGATCAAGAAGTTGCTGAGCAAGCTCGGTATGTTGTGTAACGATTTCGCGAAGTTTTTCGGCGACGTTTTCTGTGATGCGTTCGGACACGGCTTTATGGTATCCCGTGCGTCCTTGTTGCGGGGACATGCATACAAAAATATCGCAAAGCGATATTTTCAATGCGTGTCCCCTTTGCGTGTTATCAGATTTTAGACTGCAATTTAGACGTAAATAGTGTGACTGTCACTTTTCGCTCGCAGACTCGCTTGGTGTGACAGTCACGAGAAAATAACGCACCTTCGGTGCGTTATTTTTTCTTATTCTTGAAGTAATCGCCTTTAAATTTATTCTGGAATTTTTCTACTCGACCGGCTGCATCGACGAACGCTGCTTTGCCTGTATAGAAGGGGTGTGACCCAGACCAAATATCAACATGCATTTCAGGCACAGTTGCTCCAACTGTCATGACATGTTCGCCACGAAAAAAGACCTTGCAGTCGTTGTGGTATTCTGGGTGTATTTCGTTCTTCATAGTAGGGCTCCAAGTTCCCCTAAGAGCTGGGGAGCCACATATTGTAGGTTTCATTTGCAATTCGTTCAACCCCTATAGGCGAAGGGTGGGTTTTTGCTATAATTCCGCGTTCCTGATCCCCTATAGCTCAGTTGGTAGAGCGAGCGGCTGTTAACCGCTAGGTCATTGGTTCGAGTCCAATTGGGGGAGCTTCTATAAAAGCCCTGCAAAAGCAGGGCTTTTATAGAAGCTCCATGTCATTGCTTCGCAATGCCATTGCGTCTTTTGGACATTCGCCATTTTGGAAAGCAAGCTTTCCACGCGTCTCATGTACACAATCCCCCAATTGACTCGTTAGTTTTGCTGTGGCTCAACGCCACCGTAAAAGTGTCGAGTCCAATTGGGCACCAAGGGTCATTTACTGCAACGCGATCTTGCCCAATTCCCTCTCACCCGAAACAGATTGCACTTCAATCCACAACGCAGTTTTTGTGTTAATTTCTTTCGGAACCACTGCAAACGCATGGTAATGGTCGCCGTGCTCATTCGCTTTGTATTTCATTGAGCCAGCTCCCGATTCATCGCCAATCCAAAGACGTACGGTTGCGCCTTGTTTGCCACTAATAAGAGTAATCTCTCCTTGATACTCACTATTTGGCCTGAGCGTTCCTTTCATATTGATATCAATAGCGACTCCTGCAAGGGACATCGATTCCGAAATCGTCCGCAGGTCTCTGTTGTTCTGATTCGAATCACTCGTCGTAACGGTCTTTGTCGTTTCAGTTGTAGAAGCAGGTGTGTTCGTTACCTCTTCTTTGTTTCCGCAAGCGGCAAGAAGTAAGAGTAATCCAATTGTGATGATTCGCATATGTGACCTTTTCTATTAATTTTGAATTGACTTTAAATCAAATGAACCCGTGACTTTTTCGCTGCTATCAGTTTCGATTTCAACCCACAACTGACTTCCAGATGGGATTGGGTTTGGAACATCGGCGTGTGTGTGCCAGCGATTTGGTTCCGCTGGATTCTCGATGTTCGCTTTCGCTTTCATTGAACCGACTCCATCTTTTGTGCCTATCCAGAATCGAACTGCGACAACTTTTTCGGTTGAACCTGAAACTGGTGTCACGGTGACATCAATAGGCGCGTCTTTTCCAGCAACTATGAATCCTTCATCACGGGTTGCCATGACATTGAATGAATCTATTGTAGTGCTTCCAAGTTGAATCACAGCTCCGCCGTGACCAGCAGTGTGTGTTTGACTTGCGATTGAATTCCCTTGTTCGGTTTTGGGCTTGGGCTGTGTCTGTTCTTCTCCACCACAACCAGATATGGTTAAGAACAAATTTAGCGTGAAGATGGAAAGTAAGCGCATTGTATTAGACATAAGTTGTCTCTCCTTTAATGTGTTGTGTTGTTCTTCCAAAAACTAGCGAGAACCCGGCTGGAATAACAATTAGGTTAAGAACAGTTGAAGTAAGCAAGCCACCGAGAGTGACGATTGCAAGGGGGGCGAGAAGTTCACTACCGGGCTTACCAGCAGCAAGTGCGAGGGGGGCAAGGCCGAGTACCGCAGAAAGTGCGGTCATCAAAATTGGAACGAGTCGTTCTATTGACCCCCGAAAGATAGCGTTATCGATTGTAACACCTTCCTCTAATAGTAAATGGTTGTAATGATTGATGAGCAAAATGCCATTACGGATGGAAATTCCGAAAAGTGTAATAAATCCAACCATACTTGCAATAGAAATGACGGGTGCGATGTAAGTTTCGCCGAAGCCAAACAACGCAATTGTATTCGTGATAAACCCGCCACCCTCAGTAATATAAATTGCAATGATTCCCCCAATGAGGGCAAGTGGCATGTTGATTAAAACAAGGAGAGCCGAACGCATCGAGCCCGTGGAAATTTGCAGAAGCATAAGAATGAGCACGGTTACCGCAAAACCAGACGCGAAAATTGTTTTTGAAGCGGATTGTTGCGCTTCAAACTGACCCCCGTAATGGACGGTGTACCCAGCACGTTCAACAATTGGATTTACTAACAGTTGCACTTCTTCAACAAGGTCGCCGAGGTTTGACCCATCCGCAACGTTTAGTGAGACAACCGCCTTCCGCTGAGCATTCTCGCGTGTGATTAAATTGCTCGTGCGTTCTGGCCCAATGTCTGCAACATCTCGAAGCCGTACAGTTGCACCATTTCGTCCCCGAAGAAGTAAATCTCGAACCTGTTCGATGCTTTCTCGTTGCGAGGGGTCAAGTCGAACAACCAAATCATATTGCCTTGTGCCCTGATTGACAGTGTCGACCACTTCACCATACATGGCTTCTCGCACTTGCTCAGCGGCTTCAGTCGGAGTTAAACCAAACGATGCTAACTCTGCGTGGCGATATCGAATAGGTAACGATGTAATCATCACCTCTCGGTTGGCATTGACATCCCTTGCTCCCGGAAGTACTTTCAGAGCACCTTTTATATCCTTTGCAACAATTCTAAGTTTGTTGAGGTCGTCACCATAGATACTAATTGCGATCGCAGCGGGCGTGCCAGAAAGTAAATGACTTAATCGGTGTTCGATGGGTTGACCAACCATCGTTGTGATTCCCGGAATAGCTGCAAGGACAGAATCGATTTTAGGTCGAACTTCTTTTTGACTGAATCCATCTTTAATCGACACTTCTATTTCGGAGCTGCTTACGGGTTCAGCATGTTCGTCGCGTTCAGCGCGACCAGTTCTGCGGGACACGGAATGCACTCCATCTATACTTGCAATTTGTTTTTCAACATTTGTTGCAAGACGGTGACTCTCCATAAGTGAAGTGCCGGGAGGCGCAAACAAAAAGATTGTGAATGTCCCTTCGTTAAACGAAGGAAGAAACGATGTGCCAAAGGTACTCGCAAGAAGTAGTGTGAGCACAGTTGCTAGCGTCGCTCCCGAAAGCACTAATTCTCGTGATTGAAGCGTTACCTTTAAAGCACGCGAATAGAACCGTTTCAATAATTTGACAAGCCATGATTCACTCTCATGTCCCATGCCAGATTTGCCCCCAAGAAGAATTTTGCAGAGTGCGGGCGTTAGTGTCAATGCAACAAAAAGTGAAGCAATAATCGAAATCATGTATGTAAGAGCAAGTGGTTGAAAAAACTTACCCTCGAGACCTTGTAAGAAGAGCAGCGGCACAAAAACCAAAACGATAATAACAGTCGCAAAAACCATTGCTGGTCTAATTTCATTACTCGCATCAAAGATAACTTCAATGAATTGTCGTTTGCTTTCGTTTGGCAGTTCGTTATTTTGTTTTAATCTTCTAAATACATTTTCTACATCGATG
>Ga0315336_1006151_pt1 | contig 12506 bp, 9 predicted proteins | sample ASW5metaG_FD_204512 | JGI IMG/M metagenome (GOLD analysis project Ga0315336, IMG submission 204512) | Ammonia-oxidizing marine archaeal communities from Monterey Bay, California, United States - ASW #5 | ecosystem: Environmental > Aquatic > Marine > Intertidal zone | place: USA: California...
TAGCGACGCGGCCGAGGCGGCCCGTTCGGTTTTTGCGGCCGACGTGGATGGGGATGGGGACATCGATGTGCTTTCCGCTTCCCAAGGTGACCACAAGGTTGCGTGGTATGAGAACGACGGTAGTCAGAACTTCACAACCAACGTCATCAGTACGTCGGCCAACGAGGCCTTCTCAGTTTTTGCAGCCGACGTGGATGGTGACGGAGATATGGACGTTCTCTCCGCCTCTAACGGTGACAACAAGATCGCGTGGTACGAGCAGATCTGCACGACGACGACCAGCACTACATCGAGTACGACGACCACCACCACGACAACAACGACGACCACGAGTACAACGACATCGAGCACAACTTCAACCAGCAGTACAACCACGACTTCGACGACGAGTACGACCTTGACACCTGCGGAGATCGTGAACATCAGTACGTTTGTGACCTTGTGGGCCGTGTATACGCCGACCGGCACGGTTGCTCCCGAGTATTCGACCAATCTGCGAACCATGCCGCTTGAATGGATTCCGATAGCCGGCTTTACAAATTCGCAAGTCAATGGGACGAATGTCATTGAGTTCGACCCGCCCGACACGAACGCAGCGGCAATCTTTTTCAGGTTGTTGCAGACGGTTGAGTGATGATCTTTGACTGCCTACGGCGAGCGGCATCCTTAGCCGCATCGATTCAGTATGGGTGCTGTCGGTAAACGGGCCATGCGTTTGGCGCGAATTAGGCCGCCCATTTTCCCCTGGCTTCTGCGTTCCCGGGGGCCTCATGTACACGAGTACACCTTGGCCCCCGGCGCCCACGCCTCCAGCGTGGCAAGCTTGAACCTTGCTCCGCCCCAGGCTGGGCCGGGGTCAACTGGACGACCAGATTCGCGTCCCTCACCGGCCTTTTGGCCGGCTCGGGCACCCAACCGTCCCGAGCGCGTGCGCCTCGGGAGCGCGAGGCAGAAAGGCTTCTGATACGAATTCACTCTATGGGGTCATCCCTGGGGCCGAATGCCATATCCTGTAGATCCTGTTAATCCTGTCAAAAAAAACAAGATGCTGATGGCCAGTAGTGTCGGAATGGTTACGCATTCCGCTACGGGGTGTATCCGGTATCTTTTTAACCTCAATTGCTACTTGCCCGGCTCTTATCCTTGTTGATAAACAGGGACGGACCCCTGAGGAGCCGACTAAATGTTCTTCAACAGAGACAGAGCCAAAGATTACATGCAGCAGTGCGACTTGCAGGCGCTGGTTGCGACGTCGCCGGCCAATATCACCTACTTTTCGGGCTGGAATCTGTGGCTTGATCCCATCATCAAGGGTTACATGTTGCAGCCAGGAGCCTCGAGTAGCCTGGCGCTTCCGGGATACGCGGTCGTCCCGTTCGAGGGTGAGCCTGCTTTGGTGGTTCTACCTTTATTCGCCGTAAACGCAGCTGATCTATGGGTTCGTGATATTCGGGTATTCGGACCTTCAGGACTGGAGGAGAAGCTGACCTCTGATCAGCTTCCGGAAAAGTATAGACGTTTTCATGATATGTTGGTGACAACCAACGACGTCACGAGTTCAGCGGAGGCGCTGACATCCTTAATCGAAGAGAAAGGCTTGGGCTCGAGTCGCATTGGCCTCGAGATGGAAGGCATGGCGCCGGAGACTCTGAATACGCTCAAGGACAAACTGCCAAGGGCAACGATTCTGGATTGCTCAAATCTTCTTCGGCTTGTGCGGATGGTTAAGAGTGACTACGAAATCAAGATTCTGACCCGATCTGCGGAGATCAATGAGCAGGCCGGCATGGAAACGCTGGCTGAGTCGAAACCGGGAACCCGACTGAAGGACATGACGCGCAGCTTTCGAATCCGAGCCGCCGAACAGGATGCAGCGTTGGATCACTTCGCGATCAGCCCCAGGGGGCTCGGCATGGCTACGGAGCCGGATTATGAGTTGGCAGAGGGGGATGTCATGTTCGTCGATTTCGGCTGTATCTATCAGTCCTGTTTCTCGGATACCGGTCTGACCCTGGCGCTGGGCGAGCTGCCCGAACCGGTGATGGACCGATTCGAAACCATGCATGCGTCTGTGATCGCCGGAATGGAGGCCGTCCGTCCCGGAGCCAAAGGCTCGTCAGCACGCGAAGCAATGTGGCAAGTCGTAGCCGAAAAAGGGTATAGCGCATCGAATCCGCACGGTCACGGGGTGGGGCTGGATGTGCGCGATTATCCAACTATCGTAGCCGACAACGGCCTGCGGATTTCGGACGACTGTATTGACATGCCTTCCGATCTTCCCTTCGAAGAGAACATGGTATTCAACTTGGAAGCTTGCATGTTCTGTCCCGGAGTTGCTTCCGTGCAGGTCGAGCGATCGTTCGTGGTCACAGCTGACGGTTGCAGACCGCTCATTCCTCAGGATCGGTCGCAGCCTTACAACCCTCTATTGAACCCATGAATATCGTTTCAGTCGGCGCTCATCAGGATGACATTGAACTCAATTGTCTCGGGACTCTTCTTAAGTACGTTGCTCGAGGTGATGTGACGATAACCAATGTAGTCGTCTCAAATGGAGATAAGGGTGGTGCATTCGATATATCGATCCCACTGGAGCAGGTGGCCGCCATGCGCTGCGAGGAAGCAACTGCCGTCGCCGAAGCACTCGGTGGCCGCTACATTTGCATGGAACAGTCTGACGAGTACATTCGTGACTCGGACGAAGCGCGCAACCAGTTGACCAACATCCTGCGTGAAGCCAAGGCTGACGTGGTATTTGGTCCACCGCCCGTTGACTACAATACCGATCACATGATCAGCAGCCAACTCGTGTTCCACGCATGTATGCTTACGACCGTGGGCTCGATTCGAACTGAACACGAACCGTTGTCACAGGTGCCGGCTCTCTACTACATGGACACGATTACAGGGCTGGAATGGCAACCGACTCACTATGTCGACATCAGCGAGGTCTTTGAACGCAAGTGCGAGTTGCTTCGGCTGCATAAGAGTCAAATGGTGAACATGGAGGCAGTCGGCGGTTGGGACCTGGTGAAGTATTCGCAGGTCGTAAATGCATTTCGCGGTATTCAATGTAGAGTGGAACATGCCGAAGGCTTTAAGCCGGCGCTGGCCTGGCCCCGCGTGCGACCGGGTAACGTACTACCTTGATTGATAGAAGGGAATGAACGTGGCATGAAGATTCCAAATCTACTCGGTGCTAATACCGTCTGTTACAAACCGTACAGTTTAGAAGAGGCTCTGGCAGGCATTGCGACGGCAGGTTATCGTTACGTTGAACTGGCTGCAATTCCCGGTTTTGTTGAGCACGTGCCGCTCGAGGCCGATGGTGCGGCATTAAGTGAGGTTCAACGATTGCTGAGTGACGTGGGCTTAATTCCTATCAGCGTCAGCGGGCACTCAGATCTGACAACGCCGAAAGGGGTAAGGGAAGGTCAGCGCGCCTTGAATATTTGCAAGCACCTGGGTATCGGAATACTTAACACATCTGTTGGCGGCTCGTTCAATGAAGACGAGGATGAGGACGCCTTCATGGCAAACATCCATGAATTCGCCGATTTGGCGGCTGAACACGGTGTGGTAATTGGCATCGAGATTCACGGTACGCTCACCGGAACTGCCCAAAAGACGCGGGCGCTGATCGAAAAAGTTAATCACCCAAAAGTAGGGATTAATTACGACACGGCCAATAGTGTTTTTTTCAGCGACCTAAAGCCTGAGGATGACTTGCCGGCAGCATTGCCAAGAGCAATCCATTGTCATCTTAAAGACACCGCCGGCGGTCACCGTGAATGGAACTTTCCGGCCATTGGGGAGGGGAATGTAGATTTCAAGACAGTGCTCGCTATGTTTCAAAAAGCTGGTTACACCGGCCCGTTCAGCGTCGAGATGGAATTCCAGGGCGATCCCTGGCCGTCGTTGGAGGCTGTGAATAAGGCGATGAAGGATTCGTACGATTTTTTGGTGGGGTTGGGGCTATCCGGTTAGAGTGCGTAGAGAAATAAGGGTGTACGAGCAGGTGTAGGAGTAGGGGGGGGCTGCCACGCGCGATCTGGCCCGTACTCGTACACCCACTCTTACACGCCAATCTTCCCCGCAGAACCCGCCTACTGCCAATTGAATTGCATTCCCCATTGCCGGTACATAATATCCGATCCCATCCATAGCGCTGGATCGCAGATACGGAGAAGTTGATCATGACCAGGCACATTTCACTATGCACACTCGCTGTATGTTCATTTCTAATCATTGGTTGCGGAAAGAAGACGCAGGAACAATCTGCTACTACACCGGTCGATGGATCGGGTGCTGGAAGCAACGAATCCGCTGATGCAACCCGCGCTGGACCCACGCTTACAATCTGGTGGGCGCAGTTTGATCCCGCGCAAAGTTTCGGTGAACTCAGCAAGGAGTTCACCGATGAGACGGGGATCAAGGTCAACTTGCACCTGATTAACTGGGGCAGCTACCAGGACCAGGTCTTCCTCGAGTTCGGAAACAAGCAGACTGCATTCGACATTGTCGTCGGCGATAGTCAGTGGCTCGGAAAGGGCGCAACTGAGGGCCTCTACGTCGACATAACCAAGTGGCTGCCGACGGTAACGGACATGTCCAAGATTCACCCGCTAGCGAAGAAATATCTTTGCGAGTATCCTGCGGGCAGCGGAAGGTACTTTGCCGCACCGTGCTTAACCGATGCGGTTGGCATTGCATATCGCAAAGATTGGTTCGAGGATCCAATTGAACAGAAGGCGTTCAAGGCCACGTACGGTCGAGATCTCGCGGTTCCCGATACCTGGGATCAATTCGTCGAAGTAGCTGAATTCTTCACCCGGCCGGATGAGCAGCGCTATGGTTGCGTGATTCTTACGGGACGCGGCTACGACGCACTTGCAATGGGATTTCAGCAAGTGATGTGGGCGTTTGGCGGATCCTGGAAAGATCCTGTAACGCGAGAGGTGCAGGGCCATGTGAACAGTCCGGGGTCTGTGGAGGCGTTGTCATTCTATAAATCGCTGCTGGCATACACCCCGAAGGGTGGCGGGAATCTCGACTACGATCGCATCCTGGAGAGCTTCAAGGATACCAAGTCTACGGCCATGCTAATGACCTATTTCGCCCACTTCCCTACGATCGACAAATCGGACGTCGGTCCCAAAACCGGCTACTTCGTTGTGCCTAGCAAGGACGGTAAGCGCGCTGTCTCTCTCGGCGGCCAGGGAATGAGCGTCTCAACAAAGACTTCTGCAGCGCAGCAGGCGATAGCCAGACGTTTTATCGCGTGGTTCCTGCAACGCAACATCCAGGAGAGGTGGATACAGAAACCTGGTGGGTTCACAGCGCATACGGAAGTGCTCGCCGGCGACGCATTCCGGAACGCCTCGCGCTACAATCCCGCTTTCGCCGAGTCCCTGGACCACGTACAGGACTTTTGGAATATCCCGCAATACAACGAACTTCTCTCCATCGCCATGCGCCGATTGGGTGAGGCGCTTGATGACGATACCATTAGCGCGAAGGCTGCTCTGGACAAGATCGCCGAGGAACACGCACAGGTGCTCGCGGATGCGGGATAGTCCCAGGTTCAGCGAACATTGAACGTCGAACATCGAACATCGAAGTTCTTCGACATTCAATGTTCATCCCTTCCCGATTGCACTTGTCTTCACGCGGATTTGACTCCTGACGTGTACCATTCAAGCGTTACTCGTAGCGTTTGCTCATTTAGGGGCCAGTCAGGAAACCTGTGACCGCACACCAATCACACGGAGAAGGGCTCATGAAATGGGGCCTAGTGGGGCCGGCGCTACTTCTGCTGATTACGCTCAACATTTTTCCGTTGGTCTATAACATACGACTCAGCTTCACGAGCGCAACACTGACCCAGTCGGTCGACCAGCACAAGGCAATCGGCACACGCAACTATGCAAGGATCTTTGAGTCCTCCGAAGATAATCGCTATGCCACCGCATTACGAACGACCGGTCGTTATGTCATTCTGGCTGTCTCACTCGAACTGATTTTTGGCTACATTCTAGCCCTCGCACTGCGACGACGTTTTCCATGCAAGCCTGTTGTCCTCCTTATCTTTCTGGTCCCGATGATGTTGTCGCCGGCTGTGATGGCGCTTTTCTGGAACCTGATTTACGACGAGGAATTCGGCGTGCTCAATCAAACACTGCGTGTGTTAGGCATGATTAGTCTTCCAGGATGGAAGACCGATACAGCAGTCAAATTTTATTCTGTACTCCTAATAGACGTCTGGATGTGGACGCCGTTCATGATGCTCATTTCGATGGCAGCGCTAAATGCGATTCCAACTTATCTCTACGAGGCGGCGGAAATCGACCGGGCGAAACCATTCACGGTCTTTCGCCGCATCACGTTTCCCATGTCCGCTCCGCTGCTCATTCTGGCTGCACTCCTGCGTACGACCGACGCGCTTAAACAGTTCGACTACGTCATGGCTGTGACTGGGCCCAACGACCCAGCCACGCAGACGCTAAGCACGTTGATGTATCAGGTCATGTTTCGAAACTACAAGGTTGGTCTCGGCAGTGCGTATTCGATCGTTGTGCTTGTCATCGTGGTTGCAGTGGCCAGTTTGTTCATTCGCTACCTGGACAAGCTTCAGCATCAACAGGAAATGTCATGAAGCACGTGCGCTGGGTCGTTATTACGCTGATGTTTCTTATGGCCGTTCTTCCCCTGGCCTGGGTGCTCATCACCTCCTTCAAAGTCCAGGAGCACACCAACAGTCGATACATTAAATTTATCCCGAGTATTGACGACACCGTTGCGGAAGACAGCGCGGCGTTCACGGTAAGTCTGGACGGATATCGCAAGTTGAAAGAGAGGCATACCGGCGTGCAGTTCAACTTCTATGCATATCTGAAAAACAGTCTGATCATTGGGTTCATCAGCACGCTCTGTGCGGTCACACTGGGCACGATGTGCGCATATGGGTTCAGTCGATTTCGAATCCCCGGGGCCAAGGACTGGTTATTCTTCATTCTCTCCACGCGATTCCTGCCCCCGCTAGCGGTCGTCGTGCCAATCCTGATCATGTATCGTCAATTCGACCTGCAGAATTCGCATCTCGGTCTGATTATCCTTTACACATCCTTCAATCTCTCGTTGGCGGTATGGTTGATGAAGGGGTTCATTGACGAGATCCCAAGAGCCTATGAAGAGGCTGCTCTGGTCGATGGCTATGCGAGGTGGCATGCGTTCATGCGAATTATAATACCGCAGGCGCGCACGGGCATCGCTGTTACAGCGGTTTTTTGCCTCATTTCCGCGTGGAACGAATACGGATTTGCCATGACTCTCAACCAGCAAAAGGCCGTCACCGTCCCGGTCTATTTTGCTGGATTGCAGGGCAACACGACGGGTATTCCCTGGCCGCAAGTCGCGGCAGGTGTATTCGTATTTGTCGCGCCCATCATCGTGTTTACGATTCTCGTGCGACGCCATCTGTTGCGCGGGGTTACATTTGGGACGGTTAAACAGTAAGGATTCTGAATTTCGAATTGGGAATCCCGGCAGGGCTCGTCGGGACATCGAACTTCGAAGTAGTTGACTTCGATGTTCGATGTTCAATGTTTTCTGAACTGTAACGAAGGATTAGACAGATGAAGCGCAATCACCGCTGACAATGCCCTGCAAACATGCTCAGACTCCTACACAACTCTAGCCTTACCGCCATGGTTATCGGACTTATGATCATTCTCCAGCCATGGTGGCACAATGGGCTGCGCGTCGGTTTCTTTCTCACGTTGATCGCCACGATTGGCTACATCGTGACGTCGCACTTGGAGCCGTCGTCGAAACCATGAACGAGATCGTAATCGACAACCTGCAGAAAACGTTTCCGAACGGAACCCGGGCAGTGAGAGGCTGCAATCTCAAGATTGAAGACGGCGAATTTCTCGTGTTGCTGGGGCCATCCGGCTGTGGCAAGACCACAACGCTGCGCATGATCGCCGGTCTCGAACAGCCTACGGGCGGGCGTGTTCTGATTGGCGGTCGCGATGTCACGGCAAAGCGACCCGGTGAACGCGATATCGGATTCGTTTTTCAATTTTATGCGCTCTATCCGCATCTGAGTGTGCGCGACAACATTCTGTTCCCTCTCTGTGCTGTGGGCGTGCCGCGTGCCGAGCGTGAAGCCTCACTGGCCCGTGTGTCGGAGCGGTTAGCCATTGCGCATTTGCTCGACCGCAAGCCGCGACACCTGAGCGGCGGTGATCGACAACGCGTCGCTTTGGGCCGCGCCATGATTCGTAAGCCCGCAGTCTACCTGATGGATGAACCACTAGGCACGTTGGATGCCGGCTTACGGCTGGAGATGCGCGAGTTTATTCGTAGCCAACAGTTAGATCTGAGAATAACAACAGTATACGTGACGCACGATCAGGAAGAAGCGATGAGCATGGCCGATCGCATCGTGGTCATGAATGAGGGCCGCATTCGGCAGGTCGGTACGCCGTCACAGGTGTACGTCCAACCGCAGGACCTCTTCGTTGCCAACTTCGTCGGCAGTCCCGGTATGAATCTTTTCAAAGGTGAGATAGCGGAAGCGAGGCGTGAAGAGTTTCATCCTCGCAATATTGCTTCATCCCTGCCTTGCGCCGGCGCATATCCTCCTGGTCCTGCGACGCTCGGAATTCGCCCGGAACATGTCACCGTCAACCCGGACGGCATCATCGCCGGAACCGTCATCATGAATGAATACATGGGCTCGGCCAGGTTTGTACATATCGATACGGTGACCGGACGTCTTGTCGCACGAGTTCCGCCAGATGCTCATGTAAGACTTGGTGATGAAGTACGGCTCACATGTGATCCAGAAAGTTGCAGACTGTTTGACAGTGACGGAACAGCCATGAGCGTTCAAGCATGATTCGTGAACATCCGTCCATTCGAGTGAGGGGTTTGTCAAAACGCTTCGGTCGAATTGAAGCGTTGCGTGACATTTGTCTCAGTGTCCATGCAAATGAGCTTCTCGTCGTGCTGGGACCGACCGGTGCCGGAAAGACAACACTTTTGCGAACCATCGCCGGATTGGAACATTCGGATGCCGGCACGATTGAAATAGGCCCGGAGGATGTCACGCATGCGTCACCAGCACGGCGCGATGTGTCGTTGGTTTTTCAGAACTTTTCGCTATACCCGGACTGGAGTGTACGCCGCAATCTCGAGTTTCCGCTTCGCGCGCCCGGGCGCAGGGAGACAGCAGCGCAGATTCGTGAGCGTGTCGAAGCCATTGCCGAGATGCTAGAGATATCGCATCTACTCGCGCGACGGTCCAGTCAGCTTTCGGGCGGCGAGATGCAACGTGTTGCCATCGGTCGCGCCATCGTGCGGCGGCCACGGTTGTTTCTGATGGACGAGCCGCTTTCCAATCTGGATGCCAAATTGCGAGAGTCACTTAGAGTCGAACTGGTGCTGTTGCGGCGGGTACTGAAGACGCCCATGATCTACGTTACGCACGACCAGGCTGAAGCGCTTTCAATGGCCGATCGGATCATGGTCCTGTCGCAAGGTCAGGTCCTGCAAACCGGTACGCCTCAGGAAATCTATGAGCTCCCTGCTTCGCCTACGGTCGCCATGCAACTTGGGACTCCCGCAATCAACGTGCTGCCAGTGCGACGAACCAGGTCAGATCTCCTGGCTGAGGACGGAACTGTGATCGTACGAGATGCTCCGGCTTCCGATGATCAATGCGAAATTGGCATCAGACCGGAAAACATTGCGCTGAAGGGTGGTCCGTCTACGGCAAAGGTAGAGGTTGTAGAGGATATCGGCGCAGTCAAAATCGTCCTGGCACGGTGGGCCGGCCGTGATGTTCATATTACGACCTCCAGTGCAACAGAGATTACGCCGGGTGATAAAATCTGCCCAAACGTAGACGTGTCGCGAATTGTCGTCTGGAAAGCCAGAGACTAGAAGCTGTCGCATAGCCATGGAATCGGCCAGACGGTACTGGTCGCCCGCTGTGATTGGTCGTGAAACAGCGATGTGGGAGGCGAGTGCCTGACTTCGCGCTCTGCTGGTTTCGTCGGGCAAGTTCGCCTCGCCGATTGATCGTGCAGGAGGTCTACGGAATAGCTCAGGGAATCGTAAGTGCCCCGAGGCTCATGTGTGAATAACATCCAACATCACTGCACGTTTTCAAGTTCTTCACTGTCGAGCAGAGTGTCGATGTGTGTGTCTCTTGGATTCAGGGCACGTGCCCTCAGTAAAAAGTTTCGTGCGTTGGTGTAGTCCCCTACATAATAGTAGACGATGGCCATGTTTTTGTATCCCTCGGATACTGCCGGGCTAAGAGCGATTACTTTCCAGAAATCTTCAGATGCATTTTCATACTCTTTCAGCATTGCAAAACTTCTGCCCCTTAGATTGTATGCCGCACTGAAATCCGGAAATTCTTCAATTACGGCATCGAGCTCGACGATTGCTTCCCGCGGCCTGCCCTTGTTGAAAAGAGGCCATGCGGTATTCGCGTAACGCGTCTTGGATGCGGTTTGCCAGCGATCGAGAAACGCCAATTCGCTCCTGAAAGAAAAATTGAATAATCCTAGCAATACGAGCGCGGCAGTGACGCTCACGAGCGCGTTTCTAATTCTGCCGGAGCGGAACATGCTGATGATCATCCATGCTCCATTGGCGGCAAACAGAGAAAGGTAAGGAACGGCGGGGATTCTATACCTGGATTGCACAATGAAAATCAGTCCGGAAATCAGATAAATAAAGATCATGCCGTAAATCAGGGTGAGAGACCGCGCTCGTCCGCATGCCAATGCCATACCAACGATGGCCAGTGAGGTTATGAGTCCGTTTCGTACTAAAGGGTATTGCAGGCTGCGTTTGTACGCTGTGTAAGCGGATGGGATAAAATGCATCTCGTAATCGTGAAAGAAGAACAAAGCCTTCTTGAATTCGAGTTTCAGATAGTTGCCAGGGTTCGAAAGAATGTCTTCAAGCGTCCGGCGTACCCAAAAAGAGGAAGATTCAGAAGGTTTCAGTTGCCTGCCGGCAAGCCTTGACGCGGTATCTCTGAACAGAACATGTGTGTTGTCAGGGTCATCGGTTGTCTCCGCGATGAATCCTGCGTCATCAAGACTGGTCCACTGCAGGGCGGTTGCTCCTTTGGCATTGCCGTGAAAAAAAACCTTACCGGCATCAGCAGTTACCAGAATCAAATCGTTTAGCTTGACGTAATTTCTGACTGAAATTGGAAAAACGGGCACGAGGGCCGCAATGATGAATGCAATAACAAGGACAAGTCTTCTCTTGATGGGTGCGAGTTGCTTGGCGGCAAATGCTATCCAAAAGGTTGCGAGTGGTAAAAACAAGAGGAACGAAGCCTTGGTGATGATCGACACTCCTGTGAACAGTCCGGCGATAATCGTATTCAACAACCGTTGATGTGATTGCGGATGCGAGTCTTCGGCTTTCAGCAGAAAATATACAGCCAGGCTATTGAAGAGGAGGACAAATACGACGGGTTCGAGGGTTGATTCAAGGATCACGACGTTGCCGTAGAACGCATACAGCAGCGCGGCAACAAGGCCGGTTCGATTATCAAAGGCACGATGCCCGATCATGTAGATGAGAAGGCACACAGAACATCCGGCCAGGCTGTGCAGGTACTCCAGAAGCCGCCAGTTCTCTCCAAATAGTTTTACGTACGCGGTTACGATGTAAAGATACCCGGGGCTCAGATCAATGAGCCGAGTTCCCAGGTCGTCACCGGCAACCAGTTTGTTCGCGAAATACAGATATTTGTCGAAGAAATCCGGTTCATCGACGTTGCTAAGCATGAACAGACGAACCATGGCGGCAGCCGCAAATAGGACCAGGTAGGGTCGGAAGTCTGTGCGGGATGATGAACTTCTATCTATGGCTACCGAGGACGTGTGCATGCAACCAGTCTATATGAGTGCGGCTTCTGACCGCAGAGATCTGGGTGTATGAGTACGTGTAAGTGTATGGGCACTCAACATAGCGTCGTTCCTTATCCATACTCTTACACGCACTCGTACACGCCCATCTTTTTCATTCGCTCTGCTCAGAAGCATCAACCTGCCAGACATCCTCGAAGTTGTAACGAGGAGCATAACCCAGGATCGTCTTAGCCTTGTCGATCGGGAATCGACTACCGGGCCGGTTATGGAAGATATGAAACACTTCGAATCGGCTCGGTAATGGGCGAGTGAGTGCCAAATCATATGCCTGGGCGATGTCACGTCTTTCAACGCAGGATGATGGAATGTAATGTCGAGCGGGATGAGCTTTTTCATGCCCCGGCTCCTCCAGCGTTGGTACACCGCCGATTCGGAATACGGCAATCGTCAGGGGATTGACGCGGGCAAACCCACGGCACATTTCTTCGATCAGGGTCTTGCTTAAGGTATAGTCGGCGATTCCCGGTCGGGGTCTTTCTTCTTCTGTAATTCGCCAGGAGTCTGAAGAGGCTTCGATGATATTGATCGTGCTTT
>Ga0315336_1006152_pt1 | contig 12503 bp, 9 predicted proteins | sample ASW5metaG_FD_204512 | JGI IMG/M metagenome (GOLD analysis project Ga0315336, IMG submission 204512) | Ammonia-oxidizing marine archaeal communities from Monterey Bay, California, United States - ASW #5 | ecosystem: Environmental > Aquatic > Marine > Intertidal zone | place: USA: California...
AGCTTGGCGTTTCCATTGTACACGGTGAGCCAAGCGGTATGCCAGACGAAGCATCGTCTCCCAGCCGATTAAATCCTGTGATATGTATTGGTTCAGACCATGGTGGGTACGCCATGAAAACTGAGCTCATCGCATGGCTCAAGGAAAAGGGTCACGAGCTTGTCGATCTTGGAACGGACTCTCCGAAAAGCTGTGATTATCCAGACTTTGCTTACGCAGTCGCCAGCATGGTTGCCGAAGGAAAGGCTGGAAGAGGGATAATGATTGATGGAGTGGGAGTCGGTAGCAGCATAGTGTGTAACAAGGTCCCCACAATTCGTGCGGCATGTGCATACAACGAATTTGCGGCGTGGAACGCTCGCGCACACAACGACTCAAACGTATTGACACTCGGAAGCCGCTCCATGGGGATTGAGGTTGTGAAGCGAATCGTGGAGGTATTCCTCAACACGGAGTTCGAAGGAGGGCGCCACGCAAAACGAGTCCAAAAAATGACGGACATCGAAGAACGGTTCTCGAGACGCTAGAAAGGGAACGTTGCCCAACCCGACTTATTCACTCCCTCTCAATAGCAGACGCGGGAATGAGCCGTATTTTTGTGTTTCCTAGATTCTCCGACAGAACTAATTTCGTCTTTTTAGCATGTCAGCATCATCTTACGACGTCCTCGTCATTGGAACGGGCCCAGGCGGCTATGAAACTGCGATTCGAGCAACCCAGTTGGGTCTCAAGACCGCGGTTGTTGAAAAGAATAAACTTGGCGGCGTTTGCCTGAACATTGGTTGTATTCCGACTAAAGCTCTTCTTAAAAGTGCTGAAATCATGGAATACGGAAAGCACCTCGACGCGTACGGGCTGGCGAGCACCGGGATCAAGGCAGAGTTCGACAAGGTCATTGGCCGCAGTCGTGGTGTTGCAGACAAGATGAACAAAGGCGTCGCCTATCTGATGAACAAGAACAAGATCGATGTTCTTTTCGGGCATGCTCGCCTCGCTGGAAGCGGAAAAGTTACCATCGATCCGTCCACAGACATGGACGGAAACAAAGTGGGCGAAAAACAGACCGTTTCAGCCAAACACATTATTGTGGCAACCGGAGCCAGACCTCGTGAACTCCCGACGCTCCCGTTCGACGGAAAAAAGATTATCTCCTCGAAAGAAGCGCTCTTGCAGACCGAACGTCCGAACAGACTGCTCATTTGTGGTGCCGGAGCCATCGGAGTTGAGTTCGCGTACTTCTACCACCACATGGGCACAGAAGTCACCGTCATCGAACTAAAAGATCGTATCGTCCCGATCGAAGACAAAGACGTGAGTCGAGAGCTGGCACGCGCCTTCAAAAAATCGGGAATCAAGACTATCACCGGGACGATGGTCAAATCTGTTGACACTTCCGGAAAAGTTCTCAAGGTCACCCTTGAGACGAAAAAAGGAGACGAGTTGATCGAAACCGATCAAGTGCTGTCTGCTGTTGGCGTGATGGGCAACGTTGAAGATATCGGGCTCGAAAAAGCAGGTGTAAAAACGGATCGAGGGGCTATCGTCATAGACGAATTCTGCCGCACGAATGTGCCGGGAATTTATGCAATCGGTGACGTGGCCGGGCCGCCGTGGTTAGCACATAAAGCGAGTCACGAAGGCGTTCTTTGCGTTGAAAAAATTGCTGGAGAAGATGTCCACGCAATGAACAAGCTCAATATTCCTGGCTGTACCTACTGCCAGCCGCAGATTGCGTCAGTTGGATACACGGAAGAAGCTGCAAAAGAAGCCGGATATGAGCTGAAAGTAGGCAAATTTCCTTTCACCGCTAGCGGGAAAGCGTCCGCAATGGGTCACAATGAAGGCTTTGTCAAAGTCATCTATGATGCCAAATACGGCGAAATGCTTGGATGTCACATCATTGGATATGATGCTACAGAGATGATCGCAGAAGCTGTGACCGCCAGAACGCTCGAAACGACGGCGCATGAGATCATGGAATCCATCCATCCGCATCCGACACTCTCGGAAGCAATTATGGAAGCAACTCGCGCCGCATACGGTGTGGCAATAAACGTCTAGTTCGCGTTATCGGATAACGGCTCCGTTTTCTCCATCGGATCCCATCAAGAATAGCGGCCCGTCGCGGTCTTCTGCCATCAGCATCATGCCCTGGCTTTCTAGACCCATCATCTTGCGAGGTGCCAGATTTGCTACCACGGCGACCCGTTTCCCGACGAGTTCAGCCGGATCGAAATGCTCTTTAATGCCAGCCAAAATCTGTCGGGTCTCAAATCCCAGATCAACTGTTGTTCGAACCAGCTTCTTTGACTTCGGAAGGGCTTCCGCCTCTAGAATAGTACCCATCCTAAAATCAAGCTTGACAAAATCATCGTAGGTAATGGTCTCTTTGAGCGGTTCGTATGGCTCTCCTGCCGGCTCTTCTTCAGAACCAGCCCCAAGTTTGGCTTTTTGCGCTTCGATAATCTCGTCTTCGATTTTGCTGAATAAAATGATGGGCTCACCCAGTTCAACTCCGGGTTCGAGAAGGCTGCCAGCGGCATCGTCCCATCCCAAGCCTGAAGATGATCCGGGCGTACTTGAACGAACATCTTGAAGATTGACCATCTTCCTCAATTTCTCCGCAGAAAATGGCAACACGGGCTCCATAAGAATGCCCAGTGCCGCGCACAATTGTAATGAAACGTGGATGGTGTTAGCGCACGCCTGAGGATCCGAGTTTCGGGTATGCCAGGGCTCCGTATCGTTGAAATACTTATTCCCCATCCTGGCCAGCGCCATCGTCTCGAAAACCGCCTCACGATTTCGATGACTGTCGTAGGCCGTCCCGATTTTATCAGGGTAGGTAGCCAGCTGAGAGAGCACTTCCTGATCCGTTTCAGAAGGATTTTCAAGCGCTGGCACCTTTCCATCTGCGAAGCGATGAGCAAAGGTCATCGTTCGATTCACAAAATTCCCCAGCACATCCGCAAGCTCTGAATTTACACGCGCCTGGAAATCCTCCCAGTTGAAGTCGGCATCTTTCGTTTCAGGAAGAATCGTCGCCAGCGCATATCGCAGTAGATCTGGTTCGAAATCTTCGAGGTACTCGTGCAACCACACAGCCCAATTTCGGCTTGTGGATAGTTTTTCGCCCTGAATATTCAAGAATTCGTTGGCGGGCACGTTGTCGGGTAGAACGTACTCCCCGTGCGCCATCAACATGGCTGGAAACATCAGACAGTGAAATACAATGTTATCCTTTCCTATGAAATGAATCAGCCTCGTGTCTTCGCTTTGCCAGTAAGTCTTCCAAGCATCCGGTTTATTCTGTTTTGCCGCCCATTCCTTCGTAGCCGAGACATACCCGATGGGCGCATCGAACCATACATAAATAACTTTGCCGGACGCATCAATTCCCATTTCAGAGGCGACATCTTCGGGTACTGCAACACCCCAAGGCACATCACGCGTGATTGCTCGCTCTTTCAGTCCTTCGGTCAGCCAGCTTTTTATCTGACCCAAAACGTTCGGCTTCCATTCCGGATGCGTTGCGACCCACTTTTCAAGCCGCTCCTGGAAATCTCCTAGCGGAAGATAAAAATGAGTGGTCTCGCGAAGCTCGGGCGTGGCGTCACTCAGCGTACTTCGGGGGTTTACTAACTCCATAGGACTCAACGTCGAACCGCACTTTTCACACTGGTCACCATAGGCGTCTTCATGTCCACACGTCGGACAAGTCCCTATAACAAACCGGTCGGCGAGGAAAATTCCTGCCTCCGGATCGAAGAGTTGCTTCTCCGTTTTCAGAACGAAAACATCCTTTTTCGCGAGTGTCCTGAAAAATTCTTGGCTTGTCTCGGCGTGAACGGCAGACGTAGTGCGTCCATATTGATCGAAACTGATCCCAAAATCTGCAAACGCTTTCTCAATCGTGGGGTGGTACCTATCGACCAACTCCTGTGGTTGGATGCCTTCGTTTCGGGCTCGGACCATGATGGCGACGCCCATTTCATCAGACCCACTTACGAATACAATATCGTCACCTTTCAGGCGGTGATACCGGCAAAATAGATCCGGAGGCAAATAAGCTCCCGCAAGATGGCCAAGATGGACGGGGCCGTTTGCATACGGCAGTGCCGCTGTGACGAGAATTCTGTTGAAGTCCTTAGTGGACATGGGCTCAGTTTGGATAATGCTGATACTTATTGGATGATGCCCATTCCGGGGCAGTCCGAAAAGGAAGATGCCAACCCTCAAGCCCGCATCTTCCGAAGAACGCAATAAACAAAATACGACGCATACTTGATTCCGTCTTTTCGCCAGCCCCGATGAAGAACATCGGGATTGATGTCTGATTCAGGGAAACCGATGATTCGAGGCAAGGTTGGAGTTCAGGATTCTCAGTTATGCCTAAGATTCTTGTCATACCGGCGATCGACCTCCAAGGAGGACATTGCGTACGTCTCCATCAAGGGAAGTACGAAACGGAAAAAGTGTACTTCGACGACCCTGTCAAAATGGCCCGGCTTTGGAGAATTCAGAATGCCAAAGTGCTGCACGTTGTAGATCTGGATGCTGCGCAGGGCAGCGGCGAGAACAATTGGAACGTCATTCATCAGGTTTGTAGCGAGCTCGACATTCCCATTCAAGTCGGTGGCGGAATGCGCACCATGGAGGATATCGATCGAGCCGTAGAATCCGGTGTTTATCGTGTAATCGTTGGAACGGCCGCGGTTCAGAATCCGGATCTGGTGAGCGAAGCCATAGCAAAATACAGCTGCCGAAAAGTGGTGGTCGGAATCGATGTTAGCCAGGGTGAGGTCATGGTGGACGGATGGACTGAAGGCAGCGGCCTAGATGCCATCGAATTTGCGATGGATATGGAAGCACGCGGCTGCAGGAGAATCGTGTATAGAAATATATCCAGAGATGGAACCCTAGAGGGCCCTGATATCGGAGCATATCGTGAATTGGGCGGCCGTCTTGCGAAGTCGAAGATTACCGTGTCCGGTGGAATCGGCAATCATCATCATCTCATCGCGTTGAATTCAGTTTTTGACTGCGGAGTCGACTCGGTGATTGTTGGAAGAGCACTCTACGAGAATGTTTTCCCTTGCCAGCAATTCTGGTGCTGGAATTCGAAGGAGGCTGTTGACCTTTCTCTCTTCTCAACGGCAACTTTGAAAGGAAACTCTCCGTAGGCCGGAGAAACTTTCGATTTTTTTGAGGTCCTTAATAATAAACGGGGCTTAAGATCGTTTAGGAGTTATCGATTCGGACAGACTCGAGACGTTTCGGAAGACGTCCCCGCCGAAGAAATTCGGTACCGTTCAATCTGAATTTGAGAGAGGAATCCCGCATGTCTACTGATGATACCAGCCGCCGAAGCCGCCTGGTCATGGCGCTTGGAATAGCGACCATCATTCTTTTTTCCGCAAATCTGCTCAGTGTACTCGTCAAACATTTTTGGCCAGACAAGGCAGAATATGCACTATTCACTTCGAGTGAAGACGCTGAGTTTGAGTTGGCTCCTCTCGCGGAATATGAGGTTCGACTGGATGTCGACACGCGTCGCGCAGCGCGGCGTAAACATCGGGTCGTCATGCGTTTCCCAAAACACCGCACTCACGATAGCTCTGACAGACATTCCCATGGAGACGCACTGGATTCAGAAATTGCGGAAATGGAAGAAGCTGCTCAAAGGCTCGCACGAGAATTAAATCACGAATTGAGCAGCTTTCAGACGGAAGAAATTGCATTCGGAACGGCTCGCGCTCTAGAGGTCGCCAGAAGAACCCTTGAAGGACAAGAAATCCGGGTACAACTTCACAAAGAAATTGAAGCCGATGTCGAGGCAGATCTAGAGGATATGATGAGGAACTTGGAGATTCAGATTGAAGAATCTCTCAGCAACCTCAAAGAGCGGACGGAAGACGAGTCCTCTTCGAGACGGACACGCAAACGTAGAATTCGCCAGTAGTACCTTCTTCCAAGCTTGTAGTACTTCGCGCGAAGATTCCGTTTCCTGTTCGAATGGAACGATATAAAAGGCGCGCCCGAAATCGGGCGCGCCTTTTATCATTAGCCCCCGCTGGTAAGTCCCCTCCGAGACTACTGAGCCGTATCTTGAAGCCTAAGCCACTTCACAACCGATGATTTCCTGCCAAAAATCGCTCTTCAATCTCCCGCCAGATTTGCACTACCTGAATTGTGCATACATGTCGCCACTTCCCGCCATTGTAGAAGAGGCGGGCATCGAGGCCATCCGGGCGAAGAGAGATCCTTCTCTCATAGCGCCTCATGACTTCTTTGAGACGGTAGCCCGGGTGAAGTCCCAATTTGCTGAATTGATTCACGCCGATTCAGCAGACAGCATTTCACTGATTCCTTCCGTCTCTTATGGAATTGCGATTGCTGCTCGGAATCTTGAGGTTGAACGAGGGCAAAACATCGTATTGCTTCACGAGCAATTTCCCAGCAATTTCTACACCTGGAAGAGACTGGCAGATGAGAAGGGACTAGAGTTGAGGGTAGTCGGAAAAAACCTAAATGAGATGTTCACCTCAGAGGGTAGATGTCGCGCCTGGAATGAAGCGGTTATTGACGCAATTGATAAGGACACCGTAGCCGTAGCACTACCGATTGTTCATTGGACGGATGGAACGCTCTTTGATGTAGTGTCCATATCCCAAAAGACCAGACAGCATGGGGCCGCATTGATCCTGGATGGCACCCAGTCTGTTGGAGCTCTCCCATTTGATGTCGGGCAGGTAAAGCCCGACGCGCTCGTCGTCGCCGGATACAAATGGATGTTCGGCCCGTACTCCACTGGATTTGCATGGTGGGGCGAGCGTTTTCTTGGTGGGGTACCAATCGAAGAGAACTGGATCAATCGGTTGGGAAGTGAAGATTTTGCTGGCCTTGTCGACTTCGAAGCACAATATCAGGTTGGCGCCGCCAGGTTTGACGTAGGTGAGAAGAGTAATTTTGCCTTGCTCCCGATGCTGGAGGCTGCAGTCTCACAAATTCTACAATGGACTCCAGAGGGAATACAGGAATACACGGCTGCCCTCCTTTCCGATTGGGAAGACGAAATCTCTGGCCTTGGATTCGGGATGGCGAGTAGGAATGATCGTGGATCGCATCTGTTCGGACTCAGCATGCCGGAAGGTATTCAGGTTGCCGATGCCAGGGACATTTTGGCCGCAGCAAGAGTTTCAGTTTCCGTTCGAGGAAGCTCGATCCGGGTTGCGCCTCACGTCTACAACGATCACGACGATATGAGTGCTTTTGTAGACGCTTTGAAAAAAGTCGTGCAGCAATGAATACTTCTTTCTATCGTATTTGGGCGTTTTTATTCCAAAATGGCTGCAAGAAGCCTTTTGTTGTGTCCGGCATAAGATTTGAAATAAAACATGAAAAGAAGGGTGCCATAGCAGGACACATCTACCGAAACACACGCGACAACATGACTCTCAGAGAGCAATTATCGAGCATATTATTGGTAACGAAAAGGCGGTCAACCCCGGTCACGGCGTTAATGCTATTGTTACTGGTGGTTTTTAGTTCGTTGCAAAAATTGGAAGCTCAAGACCGTTCGCAGGACTTGTCCTCGCAATTAGCGGCCAAATACGAGTCTGTCGAGACCATGAAGGCACGCTTCGTACAAACGGCAACATCCTCATTTCTTGATGAGGATGAATATTTTTCCGGCGTCCTGACGTTTTCCCAGGAAAAATTTAGGGTTGAAACCTCTTCTCAGACGATCATCACGAACGGAACGACCACCTGGATTCACAATAGAGGAGAACGACAGGTACTCATAAACGATTATGTAGAAGATGAAGGATCGTTTTCGCTGACCACCTTTTTGAGACAGTTCGATCAGGAATACGAGTCCGAGACTGACGGACAAGAAAGCCTGGGTGGCGTGATGCATGACCGGCTCGTCCTTCGGCCTTTAGATGATTTTTCATCATTCCAGAGTGTACGTCTCTGGGTAAGAAAGAGCGATCTTATCGTAACACATCTGATCGTGATCGACCTTAACGATGTGACCATGACTTTTGACCTATCTGAAATCCAGGTAAATCCTGAGCTAGATCCTCAGGAATTCGAATTTGAGATCCCGGAATCAGTTGAGATCATTGACTTGCGAAATTGAGCGATATCTAAGTTTGAATAATATTTGTTTCCCGGGAGTCGATCCCGGAATTCATCCCGGTTGACCCACTCATGACAAATGGCAGTAAGCAGTGGCTGGTTCGAGGCGGAAGTTTCGTATTTGCCACGCTCCTCCTCTATTTCGCCCTGCGAGGTGTGGAGTTTGAACAGGTCAAAGTAGCCTTGGCGCACGCGAATTATTGGTGGCTCATTCCAATAATCGTTGTGACTTTGGCCAGTCATTGGCTGCGCACTTTGCGATGGGTGATATTTCTAGAGGAGTCGCCACGAAAAGCAGGCCTCGTTGACAACGTCAACTCCACAGATCCGCGGCCAATTTCAACTTTCAATGCATTCATATCTGTGATGGTTGGCTACATGGCCAATTACGCTGGCCCGAGATTGGGGGAAGTCATCAGAACTGGAAACGTGGCAAGAAGAGAGCACATGCACTTCTCCACCGTATTTGGAACTGTGGTTGCCGAACGAACACTGGATATGGTTACGTTCGCAATTTTTCTATTGTCTGTTCCGCTCATATTCAGTGATCAGATCGCAGATCTTGCCTCTCTTTTGTTTTCTCCAATTCAAAGCTGGCTCGATGTCCAGTCCCCAGTGCTTATTGTTTTGGCCAGCGTCGCAGTGGTCTTGATCGCAATCGGAGTGCTGGTTTTTCTCGTTCGAGGAATCAGGAACACCTCTTCGAAGCTGGGAGCATTGTTTTCTCAATTTAGAATCGGATTTTTGACTCTTTTCAGTGCTCCGAGTCCATGGGTAATCGTGTTTCAAACCTGTGCGATGTGGTTATGTTATGGCCTCATGGCTTACCTGCCGCTTGTCTTGTTGGGGCAGCACAGCGTTTATGATATCGACTTCATTCATGCCTGGGGAATCATGCTCATTGGCGCTATCGGTGTAATTATTCCCTCTCCAGGGGGAATCGGAACGTATCATTTTATTACGATCCAGTCGCTTGCACTTCTCTTCGCCATGCCTTCTTCGGAGGCGGCCACGTACGCTCTGCTGACTCACACGGGGCAGATGCTCCTCTACGTGGTAATTGGATTTTCGGCAATGCTTTTTTGGGGTGCCACATTTTCTTTCGGCACCGAAGCCGCCGATCCCAAATGATTCGAAATGCATTTGTCATAACAGTCTTGAGCATAGGCCTTGCCGTTCCGAGTGGCGGGCAAGGCCTGGAAGACCATCCCCTCATGAACGGCGAGGTCCGCTCTGACTTTTCAGAGAGTGCCCAAATCATCATGGTGCGTTCCGCTCTTCAGATAGACACAGAAACCAAGAATGTAGCCGGCTCTGCTCATATTCAGGCAATATCTGATGAGGCCGGCCTGGTCAGTGCGTTTCTCAAAGTCGATGATCTGGAAGTGCACTCGGTCATCGTGGAAGACGACTCGGTAAGCTGGTCGGTCGCGGATGGAGTCTTGACAACTGTTCTGGACTTTTCTGATAGAAACGAGCGTTCCTTCCAGGTCGATTATTCTGTCCGCAGCGCCCTCCATTTTAGAAGCGAAGACGATGAATGGTCGATGGTTTGGTCCTCCTCCCTCCCGGGAAGATCAGGCTGGATACCGACACCTTTGGATGAATTGACGCCTTTTGACATAGTTTCGTCAATTTCAACACCAAGCACCTGGAAACTGATCACCACGAACGCGTCTGGGAATCCTTCCTTCGCTACCGAAACGGGCGACTATTCGAGTTTCCATTCCTCTCTATCTTTTTCTCATCAAAGCGGTTTTATCGCATTCGATTCTACGGCAATAGTGGTTCGCTCGAATGCCTCTGCTGGAATAAAACCGTTTATCTCTTCAGACTCTCTGAGGAGTGAATTGCTGGAGTCCAGCCGCTCACATCTGGGTGCTAAATTGGGCTTTGGCTCGGACGGCCTGCCCATGTTGTTCCTGGTTCCGGGAGCACTCGAGATGGAGTCGTTCGACGGTTTCGCCCTCGTTCCCCTCCTCGATAAGAGGGCTCCGTCTTCCTGGGAAGAGGAGTATCTGGAGTTAGAACAGTCGTTTGCCCTGCACTTGCGCCCCAAAATGACCCACCTTCTGCCTACCGATCGGTGGATATCTCCTGCGTTAGCTGGATTTCTGGCCATCGACATGATCAGTGAATTCGAATCGGAAGCTGCGGCAGGATTCCTGTTCGAACAACTGAGAAAAGATTATCTGGAAGAGGCGAAGGAATACGTCCGACCGCTGGTGTGGGACAGATGGGACAATGCTTCTGATTTGATGGATGTGCACTCGCGAGCAAAAGGTGCCTGGGTTCTAAAAATGCTCGAGGAGCGTCTTGGAGAAAGGGCATTTTTTGAAGGTATAAGGCTATTCTTGACTGGCTCGGCAGATGAAGTGTTGGATTCAGAGTCGCTGCGAGAAAGCTTTGAAGCGGTATCGCGGGAAGACCTTCGGGGATTTTTTGATGTTTGGGTTTACAGCGCGGGACATCCAGAACTGTCGATAGAGCACTCCTTCGATGTCCAAGCTGAAGAAGCCACGGTACAGATCGTTCAGCATCAAGAAGGACAACTCGTCCCGGAAGCTTTCGAATTTGATGCTGCATTTCAGTACTCCTCGCTTGCAGAAACCAATACCCTCACCATCCGAATAAAGGAACAGCGCCAGACAACCTCCTTTCCTAGCAGCATCGCCCCACGGTTCGTACATGCTGATGCTTTTGCCCATGTTCTGCTAGACTTCCAGTCCACGCCGGCACTGAATGATCTCGTTTCTCAGTTGAGGTATTCTGTAGATGTTAGTTCTACACTCAGATCTCTCAGTTTCATGTCGGAAATGGAGCTGAGTCCATCCACGCTATTGGGCCTTCGGTCTAGCTTGAGCGTGGATTCAAGCCCTGAAATACTTTACCTCGCGGCGCCACTTCTGGCTAAGATGACTCCATCGGGGTCTGCATTCTCCATGTTGAGCAGCTGGGCGGGTAGTACTGATATAGCTGTCAAAGCTGCCGCGTTGAAGGCTATTTCTGCATTTCCGAGCGATTCGAGAGCTTTTTCAACCGCCCTCGACGCTGCGAATACCGGAAGAGATGGCCGGGTTTTATCGGCGGCTGTTTTCGCCCTATCCAGATTGCGTCCTGAAAACGCCTGGGCTTATTTACAGTCAGCTCTGGTAACGGAATCCGAAGCAGATCGTGTTCGACTGGACGCGCTGGATCTTATCGACGAACAGACTGCAAGTAAAGAGGATGTCTTCGATACGATCGGGGACTTTTTCGAAGGAGGCGTTGCCCTTCGTGCTGCATCGCTAAACGCCCTATTCAGAGTAGACCCATCAGATGACCTGGTAGCCCAGACAATCGAAGAGTGGCTGGCCTCCGATCTCTCCAGCCTGCGAAATACGGCCATAGCACTCCTCGAAAGAAGCGAACAAAGCGCCACCCAGCCGGATGTACTCCACCAGGCGTTGGAAAGGGAGCCATATCCTGTTTTGAGAAGAAGAATCTCCGCTCTTATCGCTCGAGAGCAAGAACTACAATAGAGGAGCAGAATCGTACGATTGGTGCGGTTCACTCGTGCGCCAATCTCATTCCAATGTAGCTCCGATGTTGCCCCAATGGTGGTTCAGGGCCGATTCAGCAAATGCTTCGAACGACTCGATAAGAATATAAAACGACTCGCCTACCGGCGTGAACCGTTCAGGTCAATTCACTTTGCACCCAGTGGGATCTACCCTACCCTTTCTTCGCGGAGTAAGGAAACGCCCCCTCCTTCCCCGTCGGAAAACGCCAGACATTCAAACGCGAATCTGACAAGTGAGATCATGCAGGCAATGACGGAACACTTCAGCGAAAATCCGCTGGACGGCCTAATAAGTGAAGACATTTTTAACGTTTTGGACGATCACAATCTCCTGAGTGAAAAAGGAGTTCGCGATTATCAAATCAGAAAAGCATTCAGAGTCATGCGGAGTCAGAACGTACCCGCCTATGACGCTATTGAGATGCTGAGGGATGAATATCCCTACCTCCAGTTTGATACGATTCGCAAGATCGTTTACAAACTGAACGGAAATCGACGTTAGGTAGAGCTACTTAATCCAGAATTTCAGGTGACGACCGTTTCAATAGAAATTGGTCGTGCTTGAAAGGTGGGCGCCCCGACTGACCCTTGCGCGGTACCGCATAGGTTAGTCGGGGTCGTTTGTTTTAACGAGCCAGTCTCGCTTGAAAAAGTAGAATCCCAGCCGCCACAGACGCATTGAGTGACTCGACTTCGGGTACGATCGGTATGCTGACGAGATAGTCGCAAGCCTCTCGAACAGATCGGCTCATTCCTTTTTCTTCGCTACCGACCACGAGTCCGATTGGTCTGTCCC
>Ga0315336_1006153_pt1 | contig 12499 bp, 10 predicted proteins | sample ASW5metaG_FD_204512 | JGI IMG/M metagenome (GOLD analysis project Ga0315336, IMG submission 204512) | Ammonia-oxidizing marine archaeal communities from Monterey Bay, California, United States - ASW #5 | ecosystem: Environmental > Aquatic > Marine > Intertidal zone | place: USA: California...
ACCGGCAAGGAATACGGGGCTTACTACGCCTATGTCAAGAAACGCGCATCCCGATGACTCGGAACATCGTCCGTGTGCTTACACGTCGTGGAGTACTGAACGGGTGGAGCACTGAACGGCGGCAGCCGTTCGAGAAGCCGGCCAGCGTCAGTCGGTCGCGAGACCGGCTGGCGGCGCGCCACAGCCACCCGGGACCGGCGCGTCGCATCAGGGTTCCCAGCATTCGTCGGCGCCCGATTGCCCGACACGATGAGCGGCGACAAAGTCCTCGTCCAATGTCACCCCCAGACCCACTCCCTCGGGAACGCGGATCCAACCATCCTCGGCTTGCACCCGTTCCTGGGTCAGCTTGTGCCGCAGCGGTGAATCCTCAACACAGTCCTCGAACAAGAACGCATCTCGAGAGGTGCTCAGCCAATGCAGGCTGGCGGCCACCGTCAAGGGACTGGTGTAACAGTGATTGCACACACGCGAACCGATCTCCTCCACGCGCTGACGAATGTACAACGCGTCGGTGAACCCGTTGCGAGCGATATCCACCTGGTACACGTCCAACGCCTGACGGTCGATCAGCGCCCGCATCGATTGTCGGCCGCACTCTTCTTCACCAGCGGCAATCGGCACAGGCGACCGGTCCCGCAGCCAGACATAGCCGTCGACATCGTCGGGTAACAGCGGTTCTTCCAGCCAACCAATGCGAGAATCAGCGAACGCCTTGGCGCGTGTCAGCGCGGTCCGGCGATCCCACACGCATCCCGCGTCAATCAGCACGATCCCCTCATCTCCCACGCCCTCTCGGGCGCCACGCACCAGTTCCAGATCCAGTTGCTCACTGCGACCCATCGGCTCCCAGCCAAACTTGACCGCCGTATAACCGGCATCACGCCAGCGACGGCCAATGTCGCGCGTCGCCGCTCCATCTTCACCGAACAGGATCGAGGCATACGCCCGAATCTGATCGTGCTGCTTGCCGCCCAGCAGCCTGTGAATCGGCTCACCAAAATGCTTGCCCTTGATGTCCCACAAAGCCATGTCCACGGCAGCCATGGCGCTGATCGTCACACTGCTCCGCCCGAAATACATGGTCTGACGGAACATCTTCTGCCAGAGACGCTCCGTCTCCAGCGGATTTTCGCCCAACAGAATCTGCCGCAAACCGCTGGCGATGTTGTGGCTGAACGGAGCATCGATGATGGCCTGCACGACTTCCGGAGACGAGTCGGCCTCGCCGATGCCTTCCAGTCCCGTGTCGGTGCGGATCCGCAATACCAGTGCATCCTGGCTGCTGGCCGTCTTGGCTTCCACGGATTCGATTCTGAGAATCTCGCAGATGACTTGTGTGATCACCATGGCAACACTCACGATGGGCTCAGGAGTCGGATCGCGGGACACGCGGCAATGCGTGGGCCACAGGCTAACGATTCGCCCGCCGATTGGGAATCGTGGGATAGACAATTGAGGTTCACACAAGGCCTGGCCCCGCGCTCAGCCGCCCGCAAAGCCGCCAACCCACCCCGATGACCATTTCGGGAAGCCTCCGCAATCAAGCGTCTTCCACAGAACGCCGTGCGCCAGCCGACACGCTGCGGATGCCTACCGGGGAGCGGACGGTTACACTGAATCACAGCGTACGCCATGTGCTGCGGTTATCAGGCCGGACACATCCCGTCGCATGCCGGAAACAGGTCGCACGCATGGACGGAACACCTTGACGCCGACAGACAGGAAACCGAACACAATGAGCACCGAACTGGAAACACACATTCTGGAATTGACCGAAGAGTTACTGACCTGCATCAGCCAGGCCGACTGGGAAACCTACCAGCGGCTGTGTGACCCGACGCTCAGCGCATTCGAACCCGAGGCCTGTGGGCAATTGGTACAAGGCCTGGAGTTCCATCGATTCTATTTTGAACTGGGTGGTCACATGGGGGCCCACAACAGCACACTGGTTGCTCCGCGCGTGCGACTGCTGGGTGAGCAAGCTGCGGTGATCACATACGTTCGTCTGGTGCAGTCCGTCGACGAATCGGGATGCCCGCACACGCAGCATTTCGAAGAAACCCGGGTATGGCAGCTTCAACAGGATTCCTGGCGCCACGTGCACTTCCACCGTTCCATTGGACTTTGACGACGGTTGCGTGTGGCGAGAACGGCTCCCTGAGCCGTTTGCCCCCGTGATCGCCAGCCCGCCGCAAGCGGGTAGAGAATTGAAGATCATCCTGCCGATATCCCTCGCTGGTGGGACCACTCCCAGCGAGAGAATCCGGGGTCTGTGCCCAGACGCGTACCTCAAGGGGGCACCGCAGCGGAGTCGGGCAAGACACAAACGATGCGATAAGTCCGCTGCAGGTCCCGATCGGCCTAGCAGCGTGACATTCCCAAACATCCACGCGCACCGCTGTCCCACAAACGTCAACACGCGCTCGCGATCGTCGTCGGGGGATCGGGTCGCCTTTGACGCGTTACGCTGCGATGCCGGCACCGCGTACACATCACTCCAGGCGGATCTGCAACCACGGCTCATAAATCACTCGGCGCCCGTCGCTCAATCCCAGTTGAAACCACAGGGTTGCTTCCGGAAAAGCGTCGCGATCCTGGTAGAACAGGTCCTGTTCGTCACTCATGCCATGCAGATAGCGAATGGAGGGTGTGTCTTGGGATTGGCGGAAGCGACACGTCGTGTTCCATCCATCGATGTGTTTCCACTGCGCTTGAACGATGACCCAGTCATCGTTCCTGGAAACCACGCCGCGCAACCTTGGCAGCGTATCGACCAGTTTGCGATGACGTTCGACTTCCCGATCGAGCCTGGCGAAAAAGTCGTTCAGCAACTCGTCGAAGCTGTAGTTGCAGGCCTGAAAGACATCTCTCCACAACTCGAGTCCGTTCAAGTCCTTCGGAGCGTCATCCCGGGCCAGTTTGCGCACGATGTTACCGATGGCGGCCTCACAATGAGTGTCTGACGCTTGTGTTCGGTCCCATCTCTCAGGCTCGAAAACCCGTTGCCTGTTGCAGGACGCCGATCACTCCGCCAAGGGCCAGCCCCGCGCCCGATGCAGTTCAAACTGCGACCGATTGTACGAGGCTGTGGCGTCCAACAACTCACGCTTGGACGCATTGAGGGCCTGGATCGACTGCAGTACTTCCAAGGGAAGCCCCAGCGTGTTGCGGATGCGTTCGAGGTTCCTGCGGTACGAATCAGCGGCGGAGTTTACGACTGAGTGCGCCTGATCGACCTGGTGACGTGCCGAGTGAACACGTGCATTGGCGGTGACAACTTCGCGGCGGATTCGGTTTGCGAGTTCGTTCCCGCGGAAACGCGTTTGGACGATCCGCGCCCGGGCGGCGTCTCGAGCTGTCTGTTCGCCGACGCCCAGATTCCGGACTTCCCAATAAGCCCAGGCGTCCAGATCGAAACGGTCTCGGTAATGCGCAATCGTGCCTCCGGTTCCGCCCCCGAAGCCACCGTAACTCATACCGGCTCCCAGGTGGGGAATGAGCGGCAAGTAACGTTCGCGGCGATACCGTTGAGTCGCGGCGGAAACTTCCATCGTGTTCTGAGACATTTCGGGGCGATTCTCAAAAGCCTCCGAAACAAGCGCCTCGATATCGCTGTCTTCCGGTACCAGATTGACTTTAACAATCGTCGAGATTGACGGTCTGAGTTGCATTCCGTCGTCGAGATTCAACACTTCGGCCAGGCGGGCCGCAGCGACGCGTATCCCCTCTTCGGCGCGCGTGACGACGTTGCGTTGAAGATCCCGTTCCGTCCGAGCGCGATCAGCGTCCGCCTGTGTTCCCTGTTCGGTCGCTGCGAACGACGCCGTCAATTCTGCGAGCTTATGCAACTGATCCAGCGTCTCGAGCGCAATGCGTTTGTGTTGCACAGCCTGTACGAGGTCCAGGTGGGCGACCGCCGCTTGATACAACAGGTCGTTGGTTGTCGAGTCGGCGGCGTACTTACGGGCCGCGAGTGTTCGCTGGGCGATCAACGGTTGAAAAATGGCATCGGCCAGATGGAAACTGGCAGACAATCCCGGCACGGCCGGTGAGCTGGCTCCAACCGCCCGTGCCCCAAAGCCGGTGAACATCGATCCGCGACTGACGTCGATCGCTCGCCCGCCAACGTCCTGCAGGCTGCCTTCGTGTTTGTTGTAGTTGGCTCCCACGCGAACCGATGGCAGCCAAAGCGCCTCGGCCGCTTCGAGTTCCGCGCAGGCTTCGACGATACGCTGTCGAACGTAACCAACGCGCGGGTTATCCCCTGAGACCAGTGCCAGGCTCGTTGGCAGATCAATCTCGCGCAGGCTGTCTGCGGGCACGTCGTGATCCTGTTGCGGCACGTCGTGATCCGACGCCGGTTTCGGCGGCACGAATCGCGGGCTGCCATCGTCGTCGGAATGCGGCTCACCGCTCAGATGCGACGCCTGACGCATCATCGACTTGCTGCCGCCGGGCGACTCCGACGACGTCAAAACGGCCTGTTGCGATTCTCCCGCTTTCGGCAGGTCGTGAAGGCCGATTCGCGTGGATGAAGTGCGACCTGGCTGCGGGTCCCGGCCCGGTGATCGGGCCGGCGGTTCGCGCAGAACGCGCGCCGCGAATTTCCAATCGCTGCCTACCCCTTTGCCGACTTCGATCGTTCCTTGACAGCCGAGAGGACCGGCAGCCAACACCGCTCCCAATAGCAGCAGAGTGATTCGAGTGCGTCGGAAACTGGACATGATCACGGTTTTCACAGCGCACAAAACGGCAATCGACGCCGCCGCCGCGCCGCCTTGTCGTTGTCATCGACTGCGGTCCGTGGTTGGGTTCAGCGGATTTTCCGATTCTGACGATTTTGCGGACAAGGTGGATGTCGAGGCGACATCGCTGCGCCTTGCCTAAACTCACGCGGATTCCTGATCCACGGTTGCCGACATCCGAGACGACGAACTACGCTTGGAAGATTGTCCTTGTTTGCACATTGGAGACTGCGCATGTCCCTCCCACGGCGTGAATTCGCTGCAGTTCTGTTGCTGCCGCTGCTGGCAACGTTTTGTGGATGTGACAAGGACGCCGCCCCCGCACCCGTGGTCGGAAACAGGACGCCACGCGTCGTCGTGGTGACCGTGATCAATCCGCAGCAGCGGGAACTGTCTCAAACCACGATACAGCCGGCGACCGTCTACGCATTCCAGCAGGCCGAGATCCAGGCGAAAGTCTCCGGGTACGTGGAGTCACTGCATGCCGACATCGGCGACGAAGTCTCCGCCACAGACAAACTCGCGGTACTCTCGGTCCCCGAACTGCAGAAAACCAAAGAGAGCCGAGAAGCGGAAATCAAACGGCTCGAAGCGGTCGAAGGACGACGGGAAGCCGAACGCCAGCTCGCGGTCGCGGAGGAAACGGCGGCCAAGGCAAACCAGGCACAGGCAGCGGCGCAGATCAAACAGGCGATGGCCCAATTGCAAGCGGACAAGGCCGAACGCATCCGTATCGAAACGCTCGTCGACAACAAGTCGGTTGCCGGGCGACTGCTCGTCGAATCCGTGAAGAAGCACGAATCATCGGAGGCGGCCAAGTCGGCAGCTGATTCCGCACTGGTATCCGCCAAAGCGCTGGCCGAAGTCGCCGCACAGAAGATCATTGTCGCTCAGAAGTCATGGGACGCCTCGATCCAGGAAACACTCGTAGCCCGCAAGCAACTTGCGGAAATCGTGACGCTGATGGAATACGCAACGCTCACCCCGCGATTCAGCGGTGTGGTGACCGAACGGAATGTCGACGTCGGCGACCTGGTCCGCAATGTTCAAACGGCGTCCGACAAGCCGCGCAAGCCCTTGTTTGTGGTCTCTGACCTCAGCCGCGTTCGGGTGCACGTCGCCGTTCCGGAAAACGACGCCCCATTGGTGAAAAAAGGGGCCCCGGCCCTGCTGAGGCTGCGCTCACTGCCGGGCAAGTTGAACGGCCAGGTGACACGAACGTCGCGAACGCTCGACGAACGCACTCGGACGATCCTGGTGGAAGTCGTGCTCGACAACCCGGAGAACAAACTGTTGCCGGGCATGTACGGCGAAATGGAGATCACACTGAAGCAAAAGCCGAAGGCCTTGGTGCTGCCGGCTCCCGCGGTGCGGTACGACTCAAAAGGAAACGCGAGCGTGTACGTTCTCAACACGGACAACACGGTTCGCATCGTCCCCGTCGCAACAGGAATCGACATCGGGGACGAGACGGAAATCACCACGGGCCTGGGACCGGAAGACCGCGTTGTCGGCCCCACAATCGGCCGCTTGAAGTCCGGACAGAAGGTCCAGGTTCAACCCGATTGATCCATTACAGATTTGGGTACCGGGATCGCGGATGTTTCTTTCTGCGAATCCGCAATCCTGATTCCGACGTCAGAAAGTTTGCGTGTGTCTCTAATTCGATTTGCATTACGGAATCCCTACGCAGTGCTCGCGTTGTCGGTTGGGCTGTGCCTGTTGGGTTTCGCGGTGGTCCCCAGCATTCCCGTCGATATTCTGCCGGACTTTAAGAAACCCGTCGTCGTCAGCTTCTTCTCTTATCCGGGTCTGCCGACGATGGACATGGAGAAGAGCGTCACTTCGCGGGTGGAACGCGCGCTGACACTTGCGGGTGGAATCGAACACCAGGAGTCGCGAACGGTGTCCGGTGCGGCCGTTCTCAAGATTTTCTTTCAGGAAGGAACCGACCCGAGCGCGGCGATGAACGACATCGTCAACCTCGAAGCCAGCGACATGTTTCACCTGCCTCCGGGCATCGAGTGGCCGTTCACACTCCGCAGCGAGCCGGCCAACCTGCCCGTGATTCTCGCCGCAATCTCCGGCGACGGCCTGAGCGAAACGGAACTCTACAAGATTGGCTACTACGCCATCCGCAACAAGATGGGCGGTCTCAAAGGCGTCCAGATCCCACATCCCTTCGGCGGCAAGTTCCGCCAGATGATGATTTACGTCGATCCGGTCAAACTCCGCGGCTACAGACTCAGCGCGACCGACGTCGTCGACGCGTTGAAGAAGGCGAATATCGTTCTCGCCGCCGGAACAGTGAAAATTGGTTCGATCGACTATCAGGTGCACCCATCGAACACCCTGCCGACTCCGCAAGACATCGACGCCGTGCCCATCGGCGTGTCTGAAGGAAAACCTGTTTTCATTCGCGACGTGGGCTATGCGAAGGACGACGCGGCCCTGCAATACAACATTGTCCGTGTCAACGGCAGCCGCAGTGTCTATTGCCCGTTGCTGCGGGAACCGGGCGAGAACACGATCGGCGTCGTCGATCGCATACGCAAAGGGCTGGCAGAAGAAATTCCGAAAATGAAGGCGCGGAATGACATTCCGGAAGCGACGGAAGTCACACTGGTCAGCGACCAGTCGGATTACATTCGCAACGCGATGCGCAACCTGGTGTATGAGGTCGGTATCGGGGCGATTCTGGTGTCGATCGTCGTCGTGCTGTTTCTGAGGCGGATTCTACCCACGCTGGCGATCGTGGGCACGATGTTGCTGTCGATCCTCATCGGTGGATTCGCCTTCTACTTCACGGGCAATACCATCAACGTGATGACACTCGGAGGCGTGGCGCTCGCCATCGGGACCGTCGTCGACGTGGGCATCGTGGTTGTGGAAAACATCGTCCGTCACCAGCGGATGGGTAAATCCGCCGTCGACGCCGCCCGCGATGGCGCCTGCGAAGTCTCTCTGCCGGTGCTCGCCGGTACGGTCACCACCTTGGCTGTTTTTGTGCCGATCATTTTTCTGTCGGGGATGATTCGCTACTTGTTCGAACCCCTGTCGGTCGCGGCGGTCGCCACGATCGGCGCCTCGTACTTCGTGGGAATGACCGTCGTGCCCGCCTTCTGTGCGCGGTTCCTGCGACAAAAGCTGACAGCGAACAGCGCCGACGGCAACTCTCAGAAAACCCTGTTACCGCGGACCGAAGAACAGCGAATCACGTCTTCACTGTTCGGCAGGGTGCTGCGTGTCGCGCTGCGGATGAACTGGCTTGTGACGGCCGTCGCGCTGGTCGCTGTAGCCGGTTCCACTTCACTGCTGCTCCGGGTGGGAACGGAACTCTTTCCCGATGTCGATGCGGGGACATTCGAGATCCGGCTGAAGACCAAACCGGGCACCCGGCTGGAAGAGACCGAAGCGCTGGTCGCTGACATCGAAGACACGATCGCCAGCGTCATTCCAAAATCGGACATCGACGCGGTCATATCGAACATCGGCCTTCCGGTCGGTAAAGGGGCCGGGTTTTCGACGGTGCTCAGTTCCAACTCGGGACCCGACACCGCGTATCTCATCGTCAATCTGAAAACATCCGGTCGCGCGACATCGACGCAAACCTATGTGAGGCGTTTGCGCCAACGCTTGCATCGCGATTTCCCCCAAGATCAGTTCCTGTTCGTCAGCGGTGGGATTGTGAATGCTGCGCTCAACGAAGGAGTGCCGGTACCGATCAACGTGCAGGTCTCCGCGGGAACCATCGAAATGTGCCGCGAAAAGGCCGAAGACGTTGTGCAGGCCTTGGAGACGATTCCCGGCACAGCCGATGTGCAGATCGCACAGTCGCTCGAGTATCCACAGTTCGACATCAAGGTGGACCGCGTCCGCGCGAAATATCTGGGGATTGATCAAGTGGATATCGCGCAGACGATTCTGACGTCTCTCAGCTCGAGCGTCGGCTATGCGCCCACGATCTGGATCGATCCCAAGACCGGCATCGATTTCTTCATGGGCGTGCAGTACCGCTCGAACTCGATGCGTTCGCTTCACGAATTACGCAACATGCCGATCTCGCTCAAAACCAAGAATGGACCGCTGACGGTTCCGCTGTCGAATGTGGCGCAGGTGATGCGCGTGACGATTCCTGCGGAAATCGCGCACTACAACATCGCGCGCGTGTTTGACGTGTACGTCAACGTCTCCGGCCGCGACGTGGGCTCGGTCGCGGCCGACGTCGAAGCAAAACTGAAACACATCAGGGACGTCGACAAAAGCAAGGACGTCCTGGGCGTGAGCTACACACTCCGCGGCCCGGTGACGACCATGCGGACTGGTGCCCAAAAACTCGGCTATGGGATTCTGGTGGCGGCAATCCTGATCTATCTGGTTCTGCTGGCGCAGTTTCGATCGTTCATCGACCCGCTGATCATCATTCTCGCGATGCCGCTGGGAATCTCGGGCGTGCTGCTGATGCTCTGGGTGACCAACACCACGCTCAACATCCAATCGTTGATGGGCACCCTGATGATGATCGGCGTCGCCGTGAATAACAGCATTCTGATTGTCGACTTCGCGAACCAGCTACGCGCAGAGGGACACCATCCCGCCGACGCCGCCCGGCTGGCAACTCAAATCCGGCTGCGGCCAATCCTGATGACATCCCTGACACTACTCGCCGCCATGCTGCCACTGTCATTCAAACTGGCCCCCGGCGGCGAAGCGATGATTCCACTGGCCCGCGCGGTTGTTGGCGGCACACTGGTTTCGACGGTGATGGCGTTGTTTCTGGTCCCTTCGGTGTTCAGTTTGCTGAAACGCGAAACCGTGGTCGTTGCCGAATGATGTCGCGCAGCCACAGTCGGCAGCCACGATGAGTTGGACCTGTCGCCGTTCTCAAATGCGCCCCACGGAAACTACACCCGAGGAAAGCGGTTCCGCCGAGTCGTCACCACAGTCAGGGGCCAGCTATCCATTGACGCGGCCTTCGACGCGGTGCGGGTTGTCGCGTCCGTGGTGCTCGACTTCGGCAGACCACCCGGTGCGGATTTCCGCGCAGCCTTGGCGGATCTCTTCCGGCGTCGGTAGAAACTGCCACGCCCCCGCGTTTACTGTGTGTCCTCCGATTCCAGCGCGTCCACCATTTCGTTGAAGCCATCCACGAACGCCTCGATCTCCTCGTCCGTTGCGTCGGTGTCGATCAGGCCCATCACCCCCGCCGAAGACTTCTCCTCGGTCGATTCCTGTTCCGGATCGATTACCAGCTTCTCTGTGGCTGTTTTGCGTTTCTTCGGCATCGTTCTCTCCTGCGTTAAATACCGCGACTTTCTGTTTCAGGCCGAGCACATCCTCGTCCACGAGAAGCCGCCGAATGGCCTCCCTTTTGTTTCGGTATCGGCGGCGCATTTCGGTCATGAATTTGCGGCACCGACAGTCCAGACGACCATGTCAGCACGTCCGAATTCTGACCTCCGCCCCGCCGAGTCTATTCCTATTGGCGGTCGAACACGATCGACAGTCGCACACCGGCGGAGTCGTCAGCATAGCCGGGGACCCGCCAGCCATTGACGCAGCCTTCGATTCGGCACGGGTTGCATCGTCGGTTCGCTTCGACGTCAGCACTCCACCCGGCTTGGATTTCCGCGCAGCCTTGGCGGATTTGCTTCGGCGTCGGTAGATAGTCTCGCATGGATCGCCCTCCGTGACTCCGTCAGGCGCATCCTACCAAAAGACGGCCCACTATTCTGCCCCGTGTCGGCCTCGACCATCGGTCCGCGATGTTTGGACCATGGAAAACATCGACGCGTCAGCAGGGCGCTTTTCAACATTGTCGGCGAAACCGGTGGTGAGCGGGTGGACTGACTGCGCAGCGCCGCAGTTTTCATAGTTACGCCCGGATGTGTCATGACGCCGCAGGTGTGGCAGTCCTACCAGATTGCCAGGTATTGGTTCCGTACATCGTAGCGCTGTCTTCGCCATCGGCGAATGCGAAATTGGAACACCCACTAGAAAGCTGGTTGATCATGTTCGCAAGTTTTCGTCGCATTATGTGGCCGGTTCTCGGATTTGTCGTCTACCTAGCATTGGTGTCTCGCGGTGTTGGTCGGAGCGGTTCTCAAATTTCGCTATATGAGCCTGCTATGATGTTCAATGTCGGGTGCGTCGTCGGCATTGTCTTGGTTTTGGATAGGATCCTCAGCGAACTCAGCACGATCCGCAGTGAACTCAGCACGATTCACGAGTTGATCCAATCCAAAGAATGAGACCTCGGTAGCCATTTCTGGCCGCATCCGGACTGGCTCTGTTCCTATTGGTGTTCGGCCAGCGGTGACAGTCGGCAGCCTGCTGAAGCATCACGACACCCAGGCGGCAGCCTCCCTGAGAACCCTTGGGTTCTCGTTTCGTGTCACACCCCAGCGTTCAGCCCCGCGTCGCCCCGCGTGTGGCCGTCCCACCAGTCTGCCCCGTGTCGGCCTCGACCATCGGTCCGCGATGTTTGGGTCATGGCGAAAATCGACGCGTCAGGCGGCGGATTTGTAGAGATCCGCAGCACGGCCCGTTACCCTGGAACGCGTTGCTGTTGTTCGTCAACCGTGATGGAGTCCACGATGAGAGCGATGTTGATTTGTTTGCTGGTGATGGGTGGGTGTGGGAGTGATGATGCCGTCACGCCGGAGCAACCGGTCAGTACACCCACACCGGATGCGAAAATGCCTGATGTGTCCACCGTGAAACAGACCCTGACGCCCGCTCAACTGGCCGTCGGTGATCCGATTCAGAACAGCATCGGCATGGTGCTGGTGCCGATTCCCGCGGGGGAGTTCTTTCATCCGTTTCATCTGGGGGCAATGGAAGTAACTCAGGGCCAATGGCAATCGGTCATGGGAACGACTCCGTGGAAAGGCAAGGATCTCGTTAAGGAAGGCGACGACTATCCCGTGACGTTTGTCAGTTGGGACGACGCAGTGAAATTCTGTGAGAAACTGTCGGATATGCCAGAAGAGAAGGCGTTAGGCAACGAGTACCGTTTACCGCAGGGAGCGGAGTGGGAATACGCATGTCGCGCGGAGACAAATACGACTTACAGTTTCGGGGAAGACGTATCTCAACTGGACGATTACGCATGGTACGACAACAGCGCTCCCCGTATCGGGGAAGAGTACGCTCATATTGCAGGTCAGAAGCGTCCCAATCCCTGGGGCCTGTACGACGTGTACGGAAACGTGTCGGAGTGGTGTCAGGACTGGAAAGACAAGAATCCTCAATCGGTTTTCCCCAACGCGGGTCGGATGTACCGGGGAGGGAGTTTTTATTCAAACGACAGAGGCTGCCGTTCGACGTTCCGCCTCTGGTGTTCACCGTCCTCACGTACAAACACCCTGGGCTTTCGTGTGCTCCGCAGTTTCGCCGAGTCATCGAAGCAACCGATCAGTGATCCGAAACCGACTGCGAAAACGCCTGATGTATCGCCTTCGGTGGAACAGCCGCTCACTGATGTGGCCACCGTGAAAAAGACCCTGACACCCGCTCAACTGGCCATCGGCGATCCAATTGTTAACAGCGTCGGTATGGTGCTGGTGCCGATTCCAGCGGGTGAGTTCCTGATGGGTACGCCGAAATCGGAGGTGGATTTTGAGGATGAGTACGAACCCCAATTCCGCGTAACCTTGACGAAATCGTTTCATCTGAGCCAATCCGAGGTGACTCAAGAGCAGTTCGGGTCGGTGACGGGAATGACTCCGTGGAAAGACGGGATTCGAATC
>Ga0315336_1006155_pt1 | contig 12495 bp, 20 predicted proteins | sample ASW5metaG_FD_204512 | JGI IMG/M metagenome (GOLD analysis project Ga0315336, IMG submission 204512) | Ammonia-oxidizing marine archaeal communities from Monterey Bay, California, United States - ASW #5 | ecosystem: Environmental > Aquatic > Marine > Intertidal zone | place: USA: California...
TTCTCGGGTCTGAAAGCCACCCGATGTCCAGAATGCCGGCGAAAGATTAAGACGAGCAAACCAATCAAATGCGAGGAATGTGGCGGTGCTGCGCAGCTTGTCAGGAAGGGCGGCAAGCGAACAAGAGCGTGGAGAACCTTGCGCCATGATCGGCGCAAGTCCTCACGCTGATCGTTAGACTCCCTGTAGCGAAAGTTGCGTTCCAGTGAAAAACCTCATCCTGAGCAACGCGGAGAAGATCAATCGTCTTCATGCGAGCGTACATGAAACTTTCAAGCACAGAGAATCGAACGAAGACGCGCAATTGGAATGGGAGGCGGCATGCTCTGAATTTCATGCCGCGTACGACAGCCTTGCCTTTCCCGGCGGTGCGGATGGTGCGCTTGAGAGGATCACAGGCGGAGACTTTACCGCAATCGAGGCGGCGCTAGATTTTCTGGAGTGTAGACCCTCTTTTTTCCGGTCTGGGTATATGTACAAGGATTTCATGCGAAAACTGAAACATGCACCGTTGAAGCCTGACCAAAAGGCAAGGTACGACGTTGTCGCCACAAAATATCAAGAGTATAAGTCAACGCGAAAGGGAAAAGCCTAACAATGGCATCGTGAACTTTTCCGCTCAGTCGCGGAAAGTCCACATGCCACTCGTTAAGTCCATGGAAATATATATCAGAACACAAGAAGAGTTTGATGAAGTAGCGACAAAGCTCTGCGCTACAGCGAGTCTTCCGGATTTACAGGTTCAGCCACGCGAAGGTCTGAACCTGGGTGGAGGACACTACTTCTTGTTCACAACCGGACAGAACGAGGTCGTGTTCTGCAGAAACCATGGCGAAGTCAAGGTGGAGAGAATGCCCAATCATGGTTTCTATCTTTGGGTTCACCAAGGTGATGACACGATTCTGGAAGCATTCCGGAATGCCTGCCAGAAACTCGACATAGAACACGAAACAGGAAACTGGACTTAACAAAGCACTGGAGGTTATTGCTTGCTGCGCGCGCAAAACCTCAGTGCAGACGTTCTGCTAAAAATGAAAACTCTACTCGTATTCGTTCTTTGTTCTACTGCTTTTTTTTCCCTGGCAGAAACAACTGGGGAGAAGAGGGAAATTCCAGAAAAGCTTAAGGATAGGATTCCATCATTGATAGTAAATGGGAAAAGAGTAGCAGTAAGTCGGGAAGAATACATTGATTATCACCTAAAGAATGCATCGGAGAAATATGCTCTAATTGCTATTCCCGATGGCTGAAATACAGATGGCTGCCTAGTTGAGGTAGCAACAAAGCAAACTGTCATTTCTTATTCTGGCCCTACAGGAGCTAATCTTTTTGGAGACATCTCTAACGACAATAGATGGTTCATATCTTCCAAAATATTTGCTCGAAATATCACACTGTGGAGCACAAACGAAAAAACGGAAATCCGAGAATTTGGCACGATGGAAGGAATCCCTCAGTCTGCCAAATTCTCCAGTGATTCTACTCGTATTGCAGCACGTTGTTCCAAGGGTGAAGTAGTTATTTGGAATCGAGAAACTGGAAAAGAGATTAAACGGATACAAGACAACAAATCCAAATTGGAGAACCTATTAGATCCCCAAGTTAACAACCCAATGAAAGCAGAACCAGAATCTAGTGCTCATCCGCTTGACGCGGAGAGCACAGATTGATCGTTATCCTAAGAGAAACTGCTATGGGACTCTTCTTGCAACTTGGCGGGATCCTCGCCTCCGAATCAGCATCCTCTGAAGCAGTTGCTTCACTGAAGGATATGTACCCGAAGATGTTAGAGAATGTCGCCTTCTACTCCGAGAAGGGTGATCGCGTCCTCTCCTTCTTCGACGACTATGCGACAGGCCTCGACGAAGTAATCGCCGAGATCTCAAGGCATTTGGAGCGCCCTGCATTCTGGTTCCACATTCACGATGGAGATCTTTGGATGTATCGTCTCTACCAGAACGGTATTGAGATCGACCGCTTTAACACTTCTCCCGGCTATTGGGCTGAAGTTGACAATGCAGAACGAAAGTCGTGGGCGGGAAACGCCGTCAAGGTTTCGAAGGTTTGGCCTGGTGTCACCCCACCCGACATCGAGCGATATCTCGTCGACCATGAGGCAGACAGTTTTGACGGAGAGAAAAAGGCATACGAGTCGGATGAATACCCAGAGTGGGATCGTTGGCAACTGGTTGACTTCCTTGCCAAATTAGGAATCCCCTATCCACCAGACGATGAAGAATAACAAGAGCGTAGAGGTCAGCGGCTTGTCGCCGCGCCCTCACGCATTTCGTTGGGCGCGCTAGACACATGAGCCGAACTCGAAGAATTTTGGACATACCTGTCCCCGGGGGTTCCGATCGGATTCCGACCGGTGCAATCCGATTTCAAGACGACTGGCCAGGCCTCTTCATCCGTGGCGACCAAGCTGTGATTCTCGGGGCAAAGATACGCAATCTCGACAAGGAACTCGAAGGACATACGAGTGTCATTGCAGAGAGCTGCCTGAGCGAGCTACGGAAGATTGCCGACCTCATTGAGGAGCACGTTCAAGAATGAATGGAGAGCCCAACAAGAGCACGCACCACATTTTCGGAACGACCGAAAAGTGGTGGTGCTGACCGTTGTGGTGGGAGAACATATGATCTTTTTCGATCTTGATGGAACGCTTCTTGATCATAGTGAAGCGGAGCGCCGAGGTGCATTGGCCTTTCAGTGCGAGCATTCGGACGTGTTCAAAGAATCGCCCTCGGAGTTCGTACTTTTCTGGCGTTCCGTGTCCGAAAAGCACATGGACAGATTCCTCGCGGGCGAGATAGGAGAACAGGATCAGCGCAGAGCGCGCATGCGGGAACTGTTCTCCCGAAATTGTTCCAGCCTGTCAGACAGAGACGCCGATGAGCTGTTTGAGCAATACTTGGCAAGATATCAGCAGAGCTGGTTCCTGTTTGCGGACGTCATGCCATTTCTTGCCGGAGCGAAGAATCGGCGAATGGGCATCATCACCAATGGTGGCCCCACTCAACAGCGCAAGAAACTGGTGGATACCCGAATCAGTGACTTTTTCGATGTGGTGGTGATCTCCGGAGAAACGGGCGTATCAAAACCCGACGCCCGAATATTCGAGACAGCTTGTCAACAAGCATCTGCACAACCTGAGGTCTGTGTGTATGTCGGCGACCGACTCGAGACTGATGCTGTCGCAGCATCGGACGCAGGGCTCCTTGGTATTTGGCTGGACCGCAATGGAGAAGCGAGTGGTGGTATTCGTGTTCCTGTGATTCAAAACTTGGCGCAGTTACCGGAATTGCTGAAATCACACAACAAGCCGATGGTTGAGCCGGCGTGACCGCCGCACCACATCGGAGCCGTTGTGCCGATAGGAGTAGAATGACACGTAAAATGTTTTTCAACGCCGTGTTGGGAGCGATCTTCGCATTGGCCCAATCGACCAGCATGGCCAGCGAGGATCTGGTGCTGCGGCAATTTCCGATTATGCCGTCGCTCCTGGATGTCATTGCTGAAGAGGAGGATGTTGAATTTATCGAACTAGGACGGGGCCAGCAATTACGCACTGTTGCGGACGAAGTAATAATGGGGTTCATACAGGAATGTGGCATTTCATTTCCCGAGGGAGCCTATGCCCGGTATAACCCCCTCCTCAGCTCGCTTATTCATTACAATACGGAAGAAAACCAACGCCAACTAGGAGCTCTATTTATTCCTCTGGGACCGCATGAACCTACACTCGTCCAGTTGGATGCTTTGTTTGTCGATTTCCCTTTGGACGAGATTCAAACACTCGCACGAAACAGTGTCCGACCGGTAGCAGAAAGCGAGGACATTCTTCAGATCTGGCGAGATGGAAAGGGCGAGCTTCTGCATGCCTTGAAGCTTGTCACCAGGTCAGGCATACCATGCCTGAGCGAAGGGGTTGAAGAGCACATTTATCTAGAAGATTATTCGCTGCAGCAGTCATGCACAAACGATCTGCAGTCCATTTCGCACTCTACGCCGATACCAGGGCGCTTTGTGACCCGCGAAGTCGGTGCCATATACATCTTTACCCCGACGGTCGGCCCTGACAATGCCACGATTGACATCACCATATCGCCGGAACTGGCTTCTTTGGTTTCCAGCAGAGAAATATCAGTCACTACGACAGATGGGCGAAGCCGGAACATGGTAGCATCGATGCTGCTGCCGCTTTTTCATTCCTGGAATCTAACCACCTCACTTGCTATGAAGGACCAGTCAACGAGTGTCGTGGGCGGAATGCTCAATTTAGACAAGAGCGGATGCATCTACCTCATTCTAACGGCAACGTTGATTGATTCCACCGGGCGCCCATTGTCCGAGTATGCAGGAGAAGTATTGGATCCCGCACAACAAGAATCTCGTACTCATCCGCTTGGGGCGGAGAGCACAGATTGATCGTTAATTTCTCGGCTCCGGTTGGACTCCCGCGCGGATTGTGGTGTAGCAAGCGCCGAACCCTCCGGCATGAAGAAGCAGGAAGGTCGACGAGACATATGATTCCGTGTACGATTAAGGCAATGGCAGATTGCAGCGGCTTACAAACTCCCACTGGACGATCTGCCCAAGCGGATGAGGTTCCGGCTGATGGATCGGGCGATACCGACTCGGACCCGGCTCGGGTTCCAACGGCACCAATCCGATTGGAACCTGGCTTGTGGAGAAGGAAGACTGAGAATTTAACAATGGCGTCGTAAACTTTTTCGCTCAGCCGCGAAAAGTTCACACGCCTGACGTTCTGCAAAAAGAGTGATTTCACTACGCATCAGTGTTTGGTTCATCTGAGTAATGCGCCTTGCCATCTGGGAGATTTGAGGAAAGTGGTTGCGCCAAATACCAGCAAGACGTAATGAGGTCTCGATAGAACGAATGTAAGAGCGTCGTTTGCAAGGTAATCTGCCGCCTCTTTTGGGGTCGCTTAGGAGACGAAATCGTCATGTATCTGCTCGCATCATTATTTGTTGGTGTACTATCGGCTACGGGGTTTGAGGGAAAGCAGACTGCACCTCCCATTGAAGACGTTATAGCGCATATTCAGGAGAGCGAGCGAGGGCTCGATAATATCCAAATTACGGCTAAGTACAGTTCGAAGCGCTGGAATAGGAGTTCAGAAAAGTGGGAGGACGGAGGCGACGCGAAATTTACTGCATGGCTTGATGGTTTACCTAAAAGCAAAATGAAGATTGATTTCGATCGCCGAAGAACTGTTTGGACAAACGGTGCCGCTCCCTTCCATGAGGACAGTGTGGTACTGGCGTATAACGGGCGAACTGGCCAGACCCGTACCTCAACTCTTAGAGGGACGGTTACCGCGGACAGGCCTAACATGGGCGTCGCGAGATTCGGAAGTGGTTGGAGTGTATCTCTTTATGGCGCAGGTGAACGGAAAGGCCTGAGATTTTCAGAAATGCTTCGGGGCATGATTGAAGACGCAAACACCACCGTTTCACTAGCGCAAACAAGCTTCGATGGGCTCCCAGTGCTCCAAGTTATTGCAGTTGAGGGGCAGGGAACCATAACGTATGAGTGGAACTTGGACCCAAAACGCAACTATGCGGTGCTTCGATGTAAACGGAAGGAAGGATCGATGTGCTCTGAGATAGTGATCGAGGAACTGATTCAGGTCGCACCTAGCGTATATTATCCTACCAAAGGAATCTATAATATGGTCGTCTGCTCAAATGGAGACCCCGTGGCACAAAACAGCTACCAAGTGCTTGAGATTGCCGCTAATACCCCGGATTTGTCCGACGAAGTCTTCAACATCCAGTTTCCTGCTGGGACAGTGATATACGATGAGATCCTGGGCAACTCTTATGAAATAGTACCTGATTTGGAAGAACTAAGCAAGGGTGGTCCGCAGCTGTTCATGACGAGTGAGAGCTTTGCTGAGAGGCTACAACACAGCCAAAAAAATTGAAGGGACCCTCTCAGATTTGGGGCGCAGTTGTGCGCAATACCCGCGTGGACGGAAACGAGCGAAACCAAGGATGCGGATTTCCACGTCGACTCGGCGATTGAGACCACGGATGTGCTGTGGCACGGAAGTCCCGGATTGAACAAGACCTGAAGCGGAGGGACGCAGAACAAATGCCTGGAGCAGTCGCGCTTGACGCGCGCAGCTCAGGCTGAGCGTTGAGACTGTCGAAAAGCCAAAATGACCCCTCATAGATGACCACATTTTGTCAAAAAGGACGGCCTCTGAGAGCGAAATAGGGGCATCCGTGAAGGGTGGATTCACTTTTTCGACAGTCTCGTTCGCCATGAAGAGGCAACTGAACATCAGCGGCTTTGCAGAGATAACTCGGCGAGTCATCGCGCGGGATGGATTCGACGGCTACTTGCCTACACTCTGTTTGCCTGAGCGAAAGAACATCAAAGTGCTCGAGGGGATCCCTGAAAGCAATTTTGATGAGATGCGAGCAATTGCTCTCGAGTGGGCCGACGAGGCTGCCAATCACGATGAAGAGTATTTCCTCGCGTACAAGGAGGACTCAGAACGATTCCGCGTTCTTCACCGGGATGCTGAGGGAACAGAAGAGGAGAGTTTCTTGGCCCATCCAAACACGAACAACGGAATAGGCGAACAAATGGCTGGTGGAGATTCTGCTTCGCAGAACGCCACAGCCTGACGTTGTCCGAGCAATGAGGTACATGCTTACAGCTCTGCTGATTCTCCCGCTGTGCGCGTGCTCAACCGCTCAGTACCGAGCGAGCACTCTTGCTGGATACGAACAGGCCGCAGTGATCAACGACTGGACACTCACTTTGGAGATCGACGGTGCTACGGCAAACCTCACAGCAGTAAGCGGCCCACACGGAAATGCAACGTTACAATATTCGGATGAATCGGATGCACGCACAGTCTATCAGTACGCAGACTATCTCTACGTCTCCGAGATCCGGCACGGCAGTAATTCAGTTCTATACGTTAAGGCCTCAGGTATTGCCATGGGTATCTGGCCGGAAACCGTAATCATTCCCTTCGATCTAAAGAATCGAAATCGTTTGGATCCAGTGAGAATCAAAGACTGAGGACAACAACCGCCTGCTCGTGACCGGCTGGCGCCGGCACAAGAGGCGGAACGTTGGGGCAGAGAATGAAGACCATTCGGATCTCACTGGTTCTGGTTTCCCTCGTGGCCGCGGGGTGCGCCACGGGTACAACCATGCACGGGTATTACAGGTACCCAGACGGGATCACAAATCAGTGCCACCTCAAGATCGACGACCATACAGTTTCTCTTGTGTCGCTGGAGCAGAAGCGGTTGTTCTGGTCACACCCGTACAAGCGTGTGGGTGACGCCATTGTTGTAGCCCAACTGAAGGAAACGCTGGAGTTGACTCCAGGCGAAATGTCCGTGACGGACCAGAGGAACCGAGCGTACGCGAGAGTCACGGATCCAGACACTCTCCAGAAACTCGAGGGAATAATACGGAGCCCCAACAAGCGCGTGGTGCAGCCGCGCTAGACGCGCGCGGCACACGCATGTCGTTCTGCGACATGGTGATCAACGAGTATTCCGCTCATGGCCCGACTGAACAGATGTATCCCAGAATTTTGCGTGTCGGAAATGGCGAAAATCGTAGCGTTTTTGACTGGCGTGGTGGGATTTGAAGTTGACCCTTGTCGCTTTGACGACGCTGATCCTGACCAACAACGTTTTCTTGAAAAAGGCGATATCAAGATCCGCCTCTATTCTGCGGATCACATCACTAATTCTCGTCCCGGCGAAACCAGCTTAGTATTTGAGTGTGACAACAGCCAGTATTGGAATGATTTGCTTCGTGCGCGAGGTTTCCAACCAGTTTTCTGCAGAGAAATCGGTGCCCCGCTAACTGTGACCTGCTATATTACAGACGATTTCGAAGTGCATTTTGAAGAGGTTGGCACTGAATCGCGAACAACATGAGACACGCAGTACCTAATTGCAGAACAATGGCGTGGTGAACCTTTTCGCTCGGTCGCGAAAAGTCCACACGCTTGCCGTTCTGCGGTTTGCAGCCGGAAGGAGCTTTATATGATTTCTAGGAGGATTTTCTCGGACAAATCTGAACAATGAAGACCACAGATCATTCAAAAGCTATATTTCTCTGGGCGGTCATGCACGTCCCTTTCAGCTTCTGCGTGTCGGCAGAACCAAGCATTACGCATGAGGCGATTCAACAGCAAGGTGAGATCGCGGCCCACGCTTTTTCGAACAGGAATTGGTCCGTCTTTGCACAGATGATGGCTGATGATGTCGTGATCGAGTTCCACGGTCGAGCACGTCCTTTCGCTCATCAATATTTTGAGAGATTGAACAAGGCTCAGTACCTCGAAACTCTTAAGCGCAACTGGGCATCCGCTAATCTACGCGGAGAAACGCTTAGCGAGAAGATTGAGATTTCTCCAGGAGGTCAACATGCAACAGTAAATGCTATGCAATTGAATTGGCTGATCCCAAAAGGGAAAGACCCGATACTCGCCAGCATATCTGAAACAACGTTCAACTTTGAACTGCGAGACTCAAATTTGGTCGCGGTGAAGTTAGTCTTCAAGCGAAGAGACTCAGAGTCGCCAGACCTAAAGGTTCTCGTAAGTACTTCGACCATAGGAAACCCGCGCGCAGAACAAGATCCTGGTGAAGCCGCGCAACGACTCCACGCTTCACAGGATTGACCGTTATGCTCATTTGGAGAAAGGTGACATCATGAAAGCAATAAATAACCACTCCATAAGAATAGGATGCACGATATTATACATAGCATTGAGCAACACTGCATTTGGCTCCCTGATTGCTCACTATACTTTTGACGAAAATGGTGGTTTTACATATTCTCCAGACGTCACAGCCTCAAACATGGCCGCTAGTGAAATAAGGAGCCAGAAATCAACAATACAAACTACGAGCGAACCACCGGACTATGCGGTCCTAGTATATGATTTCACATCTGGAAGTAATGGTTTTGCGTTCGACATTTCCATTGATAGCGGATATCAGTTGGCGTTGTCTGGTTATTCGTTGGAAATCGCAGGCAACCCGGGGCCTGTTGGTGGACCGGACAAGTGGCACCTAAGTTATGCTGATAGTATTTCTGAGATTCTCCTATCGGAAGGTTCAATAACACAATTCAAGACCACCAACTCAGGCTCATTAACGCCTAGGATTCTGGCTGGTCAATCAACATTTCTCATATCGGGAACTGGGGGCATAGATGCTGGTTTAGGTGCAATGGTGCTTTGGGAATTATCTTTAGAGGGAGATATCGCAGTAATCCCGGAGCCAACAGTCTCAGCCCTTTTCTGTATAGGGGCGCTCTTTCATATTGGCAAAAAGCACAACAACGACAACAGAAGTAGAATCATTGTATAGTGAATGGGTTGGATCCAAGCCGTCGGCGACATAACAAGCGCGTCCAGCACGTTTTCTCCTGCGTCGTCGAAAAATGCTGACGCGTATCGTTAGATTTACGAAATCAGATGACTGAGTACGGCAATTGCGCAGCCTGCGGAAAGCCTTGGGAATCTCCGAGCAAGCCCTGCGACTGCTCGCGGACTCCCGAGCTCGGTCTGTTGCGAGCATTGCGACGGCGCCCAGCCATGTTCTTGGGCAACGTGGAGAACAAATTCGATGCCCTGGTGGGATTCGTCGAGGGATACATGTGCGGTCGGTGTCACCGAAGGGACAGTGAGCCAGCGCATGGTCAACTCCTCCCTGATGACTTCCACGAGTTCACTGGGCGGGAAGTTGGCACCGGTCACTTCGGGGCCCAAGGGTGGTGCGGCGTCATCTCGCAGGCCGCTGGTAGTGATGACCGGGCATTCGAGATGTTCTTCGAACTACTCGAGAAGTATGAAAATGAGAAATATGGCGACATCTAACAAAGGCACGCACCAGCCGGGCTTCGCCCGCAGGTGGTGCTAGTCGTTGAGACTGTCGAAAAACCAAAATGACCCCTCATAGATGACCACATTTTGTCAAAAAGGACGGCCTCTGAGAGCGAAATAGGGGCATCCGTGAAGGGCGAAATTACTTTTTCGACAGTCTCGTTAGATGAAGAGGAAGAGAAAAAGGCTTGTTGTAGCGTTGAGCCTGCTGACGCTGGTTGTGTGCTCCTGCCCGCTTTTTGTTCTAGCATACACTTGGGGCCACGTGCTGCGGTCGGATCTGAAAGGTGGGCGGCATGGCCCCTTGGATGCATATCGGCACGCTTTGGCGAGCGCAGTCGTTTCATACACCCTCGACGAGTGGGCGGTTGACTGTGTGAATTTCCTTATGGAATCAAGAGGTAAAGAGACCAACATGATGGATATTCACAATAACCGCATTGGCGCACTAATCGGTGCCCGCGCTGAGTCGTTTTCGGATATAGAACCGACGGTGCGCTCCTATGCGATGAATGGCACTGTGAACTCCACCTCCGGTGAACAACTAACATGGTTGCCGGAAAACAACTGGCATGATCGTCGATTATGGTAGATGCAATGTGCACTACTACAGGAACTACATCTAACAAGAGCAGGCACCAGCCGGGCTCCGCCCGCAGGTGCTGCGAAACGTTGGGCCGATAAGACCATGACCACCTCAAATACCGCCATCGGCCTTCTTTCAGTTCTCCTCGCTCTGTTTGCTCAGCCTATTCCTGCCTCCCTCGCTGGCGGCACTGATCCCAATGAATTCGATCTCTTCAAGCATTACACGCAGGTGTCTTCAGTCGATCTCGTCGTGTTGAAGGGTTGGACTCGGTACGATCATGTTGGCGGCATTATTAACGAACCCACTCTGGTTGTTGGACACGCCAAGTGTGAGATAGGCTCGGTCGCCCAGGATTTTGACCACTGGACCCACAGTGACTTCCGCCGTCTTTTCAAGGACTACGACCCCAAACGACAATACGAAGACTGTTTTTGCAGCCCAAAGTACGCCATAGCCATCATCTTCTATGTTCAGTCACCGGGAACTTTCAACGAACGGTTGGAGAAGAAGAAGGTCGCCCTCGCACTCTTTGACGAATCTCACGACTCCGTTCTGGTCTCGGACACCAAACGCGGAGTGAGGTCTTTTCGGTTCTCTGAGGGACACACCGAGTATAGCCGAGTGCCCAAGTTAATAAGCAGGGTCCTCGCGAGTGCGGGAATCCAATATGAATTCATGAAACGCTAAAGGAGCCCTAACAATTGCATCAACCTGCTTCCCTCGTTCCTCGGGAACAGGTTATGCTGACGTTAGCGACAAAATGCAGCTGATCGAAATCCTAGTACCCGCTCTGCTGATCTGTGGCATTGTCTATTTCGGCGGCATTCGCCCTCTCCGGCGCCACCGGCGAGAGCAGTCCCTCCGAGCGAAGGCTGATGCACACCTGGATTCACTTCGCAAAGGAGTTGAAGAGATCGCTGATCAAGATCCCGCGACTGATGTCCAGGCCACGCAGCAGCAGCCGATCCATTTGGAGAAGCTATCCCCCGGCATGCAGGTTTTCAGTGACACCCGAGAGTGTTGGGATTATCCCCCAAAGAAGGATGATGTCCTCGAGGCAATCTTGCCCGGCGACGAGGTCGGTGGCGGCTGGGATTATGCTGTCCACATTCACGAGGGCGCGGAGCAATACCTGGGATCAGAGCAATTCCTGACTCTTGAGGGGAGATTTGCATCCGTTCCGGGAGTGGACGAGTGCAAACACGAAGATCGAGAGGTATTTCTGATTCGGGCGAAAGCTCTGACGGCCGATGAGTTGAGCGAAGCCTGTTGGACACAGTTTATGAACACAGCCGAGCAAGCTTTCGAGAAAGTGGGGCAGCACTAACAAGAAACCGAACCAGACTCCCTCCTTCGGCGGGAGCAGGTTGGTTTTGTCGTTAGCGAAAGGTAAATGATACCTAATGATTACTCGGGTAGCTGGACTAGCAATGGCGGTCGCGATATTCGGGACAGGGTGCGCCAGTATGCCGAATGCTGATATCGATCCTGCCTTAAATACTGAATTGGTACTGAAGATTACTGGCCAGAATGGCGCCGAAAGAGAAATCTCGAACGTTCGTATTAGCTGCGATAAGCGCAAGCCTGATCAAGTGCTCTCCGTCGACGATGGTTCCTATATTATTCGGATCCCCTTGTCTACGATCAGCATGGTTTCGCAGCCTGAGGGTGAATCCCGCGGGCCAACGATGGCAACCATCACACTTCAGACGGGAGAGATTCTCGAGGTCCGGGTCAGGTATGCGACGATTTTCGGTGACACTGACTTGGGGAGTGTTCAGATCAACATCAATGCCGTGCGTGAAATTGTAATTCTCTCAGAGCCGAGAAAGGAGTCGCTAACAACACCCTGAACCAGATTCCCGCCCGCGGCGGGAACAGGTTACGGTGAGCGTTGGCCTCAAACATGAATACACGACGACATGTCATACACACGCTGCTGGCCGTCTTAGTTACCAGTGTCCAGTGTCTATCTGCCAGTGCCGAGGTTTCAGCCTTGTCC
>Ga0315336_1006156_pt1 | contig 12491 bp, 9 predicted proteins | sample ASW5metaG_FD_204512 | JGI IMG/M metagenome (GOLD analysis project Ga0315336, IMG submission 204512) | Ammonia-oxidizing marine archaeal communities from Monterey Bay, California, United States - ASW #5 | ecosystem: Environmental > Aquatic > Marine > Intertidal zone | place: USA: California...
AGCGCGAGGTTCAAAATCAACAAAATCAATACCAGGAATTATACCGAGCCGAATTAACAGACGAGCTGCGCGAGGAACTTAGGCGCAATGTATTAGAAAGGTTGATTCGTCAGCAGGCACTACTTGACCGCATCCGAACATTAGGCTACCAAATTTCCGATGATCGGCTGACTGCTTTTATTAGGACGATACCGGCTTTTCAGGTGAATGATGAGTTTTCCATTGATCTCTATCGGTCTCAATTATTAAATCAGGGTTTATCACCAAGCGGCTTTGAGTTCCTGCAGCGTGAGCAGCTAGAGCTACTAGAGCTTCAACAGGGGATTTTAAATTCTAGTTTTTATATGCCTAATGAATTTCGTCGGTATCTAGAGGTCTTTAATCAGCGTCGTGAAATCGAATATGCGTTATTTGAAGTAGACTCGTTGTTAGAAGGGGCCCTTGTTAATGAAGCCGACACTGAAGCTTACTACGCTCTTAATAAAAATCTTTATCTAAGCGAGGAGAGTGTAGATCTGCAATATATTGAAGTTCTGGGTTCTGCTATTGCTGAAGGGGTCGAATACAGCACAGAAACCTTAGAGGCTTATTACGAAGAAGAAAAATATCGCTTTCAAAGCGAAGAACAGCGGAGGGCGCGCCATATTCTTTTTGCAAATGGGGGCGATGCTGAACTAGAAGCTAGGGCGCAAGCGTCTTTAGTGCGCATAGAAGCAGGCGAAGATTTTCTGGAGCTGGCGGATGAAATTTCTGATGATGTGGGCACAAATAACCAAGGTGGTGATCTGGGCTGGTTAGGCAGGGGTGCACTAGAAGGACCTTTTGAGGATACGCTTTTTGCTATGGAGGTGGATGATATCCGGGGTCCGATCAAGACGGATTTTGGATATCACATTATCCGTTTAGACGATATTGTTCTTGGTGATGTACGGCCTTTTGAAGTAGTTAAAGAGGAGCTGGCTATCGACTACCAAAATCGTGAGGCAGAGGAGCTTTTCTATAGTCTAGCGACGGAGCTGGCAGACCTTTCTTTTGCTGCATTCGATGAACTTGAAACCGTGTCTACTCAAATGAATTTGCCATTAAAGGAGGTTTCTGATTTCAAGCGTAGCGAAAGTGCATCCGTATTTTCTTTTAGTGAGCCTGTTTTACAGGCGGCCTTCAGTCGTGAGGTATTGGAGTTTGGAGAAAACAGTGCTCTTGTTGAATTGGCTGACAATCATGTTCTGATATTACGGGTGAATGCTCACTATCCATCAGCCCAACAACCTTATGAAAAAGTGCGCGCTGAGATCGAAGAAGAGCTTGCCCGTGCTCAGGCGGAAGCTGAGGCTTTTGAGCATGTAACATCACTTAGGACTTTATTGCGTGAAGGGGCTGAGGGGCAGACTTTCACCGAGGAACAGAAAGGCAGTTGGCGTGAGACTGTCTGGGTAGAGCGAACGACGACGGAGATTCCAGCGGAGATTCTGGAAGCTTCTTTTCGTCTTGAAAAGCCTAGAGGCGCACGTGTTTTTGAGCATGTAGCTATGACAAACGGCGATCAGGCTTTGCTGGTGCTATCTGCTGTTGAAGCAGGCGAACCCGAATCCATACCTAGAGAGCAGCGTGACCAGCGTCTAACGCAAGCTGCCCAGCAAGCAGGTATGTACGAGTTTTCTGGTTATGCAAGTGAGCTTCGGGAGACAGCTACTGTTCGAATTCCTGAGGAAATTTTCGATCCTGCATTTTATTCACCACAGGGTGGTTTTTAGAAAAGGGTAAGGCACATCGCTTATCCGACTATTTCAATCGAAGTTCATTCCAACAATATTATAGCCAGCATCTACGTACAGCACTTGCCCTGTAATGCCTGATGCTAAGTCGGAGCAAAGAAAGGCTGCCGCGCCCCCAACATCTTTAATGGTGACATTGCGCTTCAGCGGAGACATCTCACTTGTCTTTTTCATCATCTGGCGCAGCCCCTTGACTCCTGAGGCTGCGAGAGTTCTGATAGGGCCCGCTGAGATTGCATTAACACGAATTCCTTCGCTGCCAAGATCTAATGCCAAGAACCGAACACTTGCCTCTAAACTACCTTTAGCTAGACCCATAACGTTATAACTTGGTAGGGCTCGTACCGCACCCAAGTAACTCATTGTAAGGATTGATCCATTGCGGTTGCTCATCATGGGGCGCGCGGTTTTTGCGAGCGCCGAAAGGCTATAGCTCGATATTTCATGAGCGACCCTAAATCCTTCCCGGTTGATAGAATCTAAGTACCTTCCCTCTAGCTGATCTGAGGGCGCAAAAGCCACCGAATGTACTAGGATGTCAAACTCTTTCCAGGTTTTTCTTAAGTTTTTAAAAAATATATTGATTTGATGGTCCTCTGCAACGTCCATAGGCGCAATAATATTACTGCCTAGTTCACTAGCCATTTTTTCAACTCGCCCTTGAAGCTTGCTATTTTGGTAGCTAAACGCTAATTCAGCTCCCTCGTTCCGAAGTGCTTGCGCAATACCCCAAGCAATTGATCGATTACTCGCAAGACCCACTATTACTGCCCGCTTGCCCTTGAGAAAAGCCATCTCGAGCCCTCCGATTCAGCTACTTTGTTTAGTCACATCCACGTATATGACTAATTCCTGGCCTGGTTGCAAGTACTGATCCGTAGAAATTTTATTCCACTTAAGCAATTCTGTAACAGTTACGCGGAACCGATTTCCTATCTTCGAGAGGGAATCCCCTGCTCGCACCTCGTAGGTCAGCCGCCGAATGTGCTCACTTGGAGTAGCTAGTTTTTGAGCGAGGCTCGACGGCTTGGCCCAAATTATTAATCTTTTTCCTGTTCGCAGTACATCGCCTGGGGCCATGGCGTTCCAGGTCGCGAGATCCCTGACTTTTATTTCGTAGCTTCTAGATATAGTCCACAAAGATTCTCCTAGTTGAACCACGTGTGTTTTTTGTTGTCCGTTACGAGGCTGATCTTGTTTGCGTTTAATTCTAGCTTCCACACTTTGGGTATACGCGCTAGGTGCTCTTACGGCGTGTGGAATCATTAGGTGTTCGTCGATGCGAATCAGATCACTCTTTAGACTATTTACTTCTTTAATTACATCCGTCGTCGTTTTGTAGCGTAGAGCTATGTTGCTTAGCGTTTCGCCCGTGGTTATTTTGTGTCTGGTCCACTTCACTTGGTCCCGTTCTCCCAGTTTTCTTAACGAGGACAGAAAAGATCTAGCATTTCGCTTGGGAATCAATAATCGGTGGGGGCCACTGGGATCTGTAGCCCAGCGGTTGATCCCAGGATTAAGCAAATAGAGCTGATCAGTGGTAGTGCCCGCTAGATCTGCTGCCATGGCTATGTCAATTTGCCCGCCCATTTCAATAACTTCGAAGTGCGCTTCATTTTGAATGCTTGGGAGAGTTACGCCATATTTTTCAGGATTGGCTACAAGTCTCTGGATCGCAAGCAATCGCGGTACGTACTTGCGAGTTTCTGAGGGGAGATGAGGCCTGATACTCCAGAAGTTCGTGGGCTCATTGATCGTACCTGTACGGCGGATTGCACGCGCTACGTTGCCTTCACCGGCGTTATATCCAGCTATAGCAAGCAACCAATCGCCCTGAAACAGTTCGTGCAAGTACTGAAGATAATCTAATGCTCCTCGTGTTGAATCAACTACATCTCTTCTAGCGTCGTACCACCAGTTTTGTTTCAAGCCAAGTTGATTTGCTGTTCCAGGGATGATTTGCCATAGCCCAGCTGCACGTCCGTGAGAATAAGCGAAAGGATCGTAGGCGCTTTCAACAATGGGCAGAAGGGCTAGGTCAGATGGCATTTTCCGCCTTTCGAGTTCTGCAGCTATATGGAACAAGTAGCGTTCGGCTCGGACGAATACTCGATTTAGATAATCAGGGTGGGAGATATACCAGTCTATTTCTTGCTGTATTGCCGTGCTTTTAGACTGGGGAAGAGAAAATTCTTGTCGTAGTCTTTCTAGTAGATCAAATTCTGTTTCGGCCCGAGGCGTGACCAGGGTGTCATCTTTTTTCTGTACAGTTACAGGTTCTGGAGTAGCCTGATAGGGTGGCAATGTTTCTAAGTTTTTGGTTTGTATTTTTTCGCGGAGAGGTAGATCGGGTGTAATGTTTTGCCCCCCGAACTGGCAGCCACCAAGCCACGTAGCTAGAAGGACATGAATGTACCAGAATAAACAGCATTTGCGTAAGGATAGTAGTCGCTTCATGGCACTATGCTACTCATTGTCAATAAGGGTGCAAGAGTATACTTAATTGAAACAGCTAATTTAGCTAGCTGTGCCCAGGGTGGCCGGTCTGAGTCGGGGTAGTGATAGATGACGGATAGTGGTCAGTAATTTTCACCCAAAGGCCGGTGTCGTTGCTCTCCATAGTTGACTCCGTCACGCACCTGTTCCACAGTTCGGTGGTGATCAACGAACTCCGGATACCAACCGGTTGGCTCTCAACGAGCTTAGGACAGCGCTGTTTATTTGAGGAACGGAGACTAGTCAGGCGTATATTGGAAACCGTTTTTGGTGAGCAATTGTTACAGGTTGGGGTCTGGGGGGAGCCAGAAGTTTTTATCCGGTACGCACGAACTCAACGTTCGATGCTTTTGGATTTCTATCCCCAAGCGGGCGTTACTGTTGTAAGTTCAGCTAGCTCTCTTGCTGTGGCTAGCGATTCAGCAGATGTAGCTGTCTTACCGCATACACTTGAGTGGACCAGCTTTCCGCATAGATTGCTTCGTGAGGTAACGAGGGTTCTAAGACCGGATGGTTACCTGATAATATTGTGCTTCAGCCCCACCGGTTTTTGGGGTCTTAGGCATTTATTTACCTCAAAGTGCGGTTATCCGCCTGGGCGCAGACGTTTGATTTTAGAGAATCATCTTCGAGACTGGTTAGAGTTGCTTGGCTTAGAAGTTTGTGAGCGCGTTCGGTATTGTCATGCTCTGCCTCTGGAGAGGATGACACAACTAACAGTCTTTGCAAATCAGGCATGGACCGCTCACTGGCTACCTTTTTTTTCTGGAGGCTACTGCTTTCTGGCTCAGAAACGGGTCTATCCGGTAACTATGATTCGTCCAGCATGGAAAAATCGATCGTTTAAGGCTGTAGGTGAATTAGCTCAGCACAATTTGCGTAAGGTTATGTCATTCTAGTGGGTATGAAGGAAATACAGGTATTTACTGATGGTGCTTGCCGTGGGAATCCGGGCCCTGGCGGTTGGGGCGTAGTACTAAGATTTGAGAGTTATGTGCGTGAACTCAGTGGGGGAGAAGTGAATACTACTAATAATCGCATGGAACTCACCGCAGCCATTCGGGCATTAGAATCTCTCAAGGAACCTTGTAGGGTGGAGCTTTTCACTGATTCTGTATACGTAAAAGATGGGATTACAAAATGGCTATCAAAGTGGCGCGCACGCGGGTGGAGAACCTCGGGAAATAAGTTAGTCAAAAATCAGGATTTGTGGGTCTCCTTATCGGAACTGGTTGAAGAGCACGAAATTTCTTGGCACTGGGTAAGGGGACATACTGGTAATCTAGGTAACGAACGTGCTGATGGGTTAGCTAATCAGGGTTTGGATGAGTGCTTAGGTCAGGGTTGATTTCTACAGTGATGGAGCGAAACTATTGCGGCTACTTTCAATATTTTTGAGTTTAATATGTCGAGACAGATAGCGCTTGATACGGAAACGACGGGCTTGGAATTAAGCGATGGTCATCGCATCATAGAAATTGGGGGCATTGAGTTAATAAATCGCCGTTCCAGCGAGAATTCATTTCATTGCTATGTGAATCCCGAGCGTACCGTCGATAAGGGAGCACTGGAGATACACGGTATTGACAATGATTTTTTGTCTACCCAACCTTATTTTTCCGATATAGCAGAAAGTTTTTTGAATTTTATAGATGGCGCAGAGCTAGTCATTCATAACGCTGATTTTGATGTAGGGTTTATCAATAGTGAACTATGTCGATTGGATCAGGCACCAAACGATATCTCAGAGACATGCCAAATTTTAGATACCCTATCTATGGCACGAAGAATGCATCCAGGTCAGCGCAATAATCTTGATGCCCTTGCTAAACGTTACAATGTTGATACTTCCAAGCGCGAATTACATGGAGCGCTGGTAGACGCTAGGATTTTGGCCGATGTTTACTTGGCAATGACAGGCGGTCAGGCAAGCCTATCACTGGAAGGGGCGGAGCAAGTCGATGCTTCCCTGGAACTCAAGTGGAAGAAAATTGATCGTGATCATCTTGATCTAAGAGTTTTGAAGGCGACTCCCGAGGAGCGGGGTGCTCATGAAGCGATGATTGCACGTATGGGGGAGCAACCTAGTCATGCATCCACCTCTATTCCTGAAGAAGATACTTGATTTGTTGGGCATCTTTACTTAATTAGCAGTTCAGCGTTAAGCTTGTGTGCTTGCGTTAACTTTTTTCTATTCTAATTTACTTGAGGATTTTGAAGTCATGCAAGAGCTAGTGTTTACTCAAGAAATGTTGGTTTCAGGAATTATTCTGGCCGTTACATTTACGGCAATCTTCACTGAGCAGCTGCATGGCTTTGAGCGATCAAAGGTAGCTATGGTCGGTGCCGTAGCGATGATAGTTGTAGGACAGATATTTGGGTTCTACTCGCCCGAGGAAGCGATTGAGGCGGTTGATTGGAATGTTATTTTCCTTTTAGCTGGAATGATGACAATCGTTTCGATCATGATCCCCACTGGTGGGTTCGATTGGATGGCTTACAAGATTGCAGCGCTGAGCAAAGGGCGGCAGTTTTTTATGCTTGTCTTGTTGGGGACCGCTATTACGGTTTTATCGCTTCTTTTAGACAATGTAACGACCGTCGTAATTTTTGGACCACTCATTATTCTCATTGCCAAAGCCCAGAAAATCTCCCCTATTCCCTATCTTTTAGGCGCGGCGCTGCTTGCCGATACCGGGGGTATTGCCACATTGGTCGGGGACCCGCCAAATATAATGATTGGTTCGGCTGCTGATATAACCTTTAACAACTTCGCTTATCACATGGGACCCATAACACTAGTGTCATGGTTAGTATGTCTTTTTCTTTTGAAGTTTTTGTTCAAGAAAGAACTCGCGGTCACTCCGGCTGAAGCCAACATGGATGAAGTGAAATTAGCGGACCCAAGGCTTTGGAAAGCATCTATTGCGGTACTGTTAATCATGGTCGGGTTATTTATGGCACATAACGCGCTTCACTGGGAGCCATGGTTTGTTGCCATTCTTGGTATGACAGGGTTGGTAATGGTATCCCGCAGCGTGCATATGGATCGTGCTCTGGAGCATGTGGAATTCACCCTTTTAATCTTCTTCCTGGGTTTATTCATGATTATTGGTGGTGTGGAGCATAGCCGGTTTCTAGAATTTGTAGGACAAGGCATAACACCGTTTGTAGAAACTGACTTGATATTAGCAACCATATTGCTGATGTGGGCGGGCGCGTTCCTATCAGCGGCTATTGATAACATTCCTTTTACCGCAGCCATGATTCCGATTATTCTGGGCATGGAAGCGCAGGGTATTCCCGTAGCACCACTTTGGTGGGGATTAGCTATGGGTGTAGGCTTAGGTGGTAATGGTACTCATATTGGTTCTACTGCAAACGTTTTTATTGTGACGATTTCAGAGCGTTTAGCGCGTGATCAAAACGACCCAAGTCTGGCGATTACCCCTGGGCTCTGGTTCAGAAAAGGTTTTCCTGTGATGCTAGCAACGCTTGTGGTATCCACAGTGCTTTTTTGGACATTTTTTAGTTTTTATGCTCAGCCGGTCAATTAGTGCTGAGATATTTAGCAATTAAACTAGCTGATTTTAAATGTAGAGGTGGTGTTTTACTTTTTCTAACTCAGAGCAAAATAAAGTAAGGGGTTAGTCGTGAAAGTCCTGGTAACTGGAGCCGCCGGATTTATCGGTTATCATACCGCAAAAGTATTATTGGCTCGTGGCGATGAGGTTGTCGGTCTCGACAACCTCAATCACTATTACGATGTAAATCTGAAACATTCTCGCCTAGAGATTCTTAGAAAAGAGCCCTGTTTTGAGTTTGTGCAGCTAGATCTTTCGGACCGGGACGCCATTGCCGGTTTATTTGCTACCCAAAAATTTCATAGAGTTGTGCATCTTGCTGCTCAGGCTGGTGTCCGGTATAGCTTAGAAAATCCATTTGCTTATATCGATAGCAATTTGCTTGGAGCTATTACTATTCTGGAAGGTTGTCGTCAGAATGAAATTGAACATTTAGTTTACGCATCTAGTAGCTCTGTATACGGCGCCAATGAGGAAATGCCATTCTCCGTTCATCACAATGTAGACCATCCGGTGTCTTTGTATGCCGCCACAAAAAAATCTAATGAACTGATGGCGCACAGCTATGCGAGTCTGTATGGGTTACCGGTAACCGGACTAAGATTTTTTACTGTTTATGGCCCTTTTGGTCGACCGGATATGGCGCTTTTTCGTTTTACCAAAAATATTTTGGGTGGTAAGCCCATTGATATTTTTAATTTTGGGCATCATCGTCGTGATTTTACGTACGTTGATGATATTGTGTCGGGTATTACAAGTGTGTTGGATCGTATACCCCTGCCCAATCCAAATTGGAGCGGGAACGATCCTGATCCCGGAACGAGCAATGTGCCTTATCGTCTGTATAACATGGGTAACCAGCGCCCCATTGATCTAACCTACTATATTGAGGTTCTAGAAAATTGCCTTAGTCGAAAGGCAAAAAGAAATTTTTTGCCTAAGCAGCCGGGAGATATGCTAGACACTTGGGCTGATGTGGAAGACCTGGTTGCTGATGTGGGTTATCGTCCGGATACGTCCGTAGAGGACGGGGTGCAATATTTTGTTGACTGGTATGTGGATTACTACAACATTAAATTATAGTAGAGACGGCTCAGCCGAAAATTTTAAGGAGCCAAGTTGACTTCCGAAACCTATGGTCCTCGGACTAGCGCCTGGCAATCTTTGGTAGCGCATAGCGAAACATTGAAATCCCAGTCGATAGATGCGCTTTTTCAGGCTCACCAGGGCCGGTTTGAACAGTTTTCCCTGCAGCGCGAAGGTTTATTACTTGACTACTCTCGTCAATTTATAGATGAGAGGGCGTTTTCTTTATTGCTAGAGCTGGCCGAGCAAACAGGCGTTAAAAAATGGGTTCAGCGGATGTTTTCTGGTGAGAGCGTTAACAACACAGAAAATCGACCAGCGCTTCATATAGCTCTGAGACGACCTTCGGATCAGTGCCTAATACTGAATGACCAAGATCTTATGCCTCTAGTGCAGGCTGAGCGTGAGAGGATGCGGGCTCTCGTCGAAACGCTTTCAGCGGGTGAGTTGAAGGGGTTTTCCGGAAAATCCATTGTTGATGTGGTGAATATTGGCATTGGTGGCTCAGATTTGGGAGTTGCCATGGGGGCTTTTGCCTTAGCGGAATATTGTTTGTCTGGCGTAAGCGTTCATTTTGTCTCCAATATCGATGGTGTTCAGTTGATGAAAATTCTGAGCCAAGTGGATCCGGAAACAACACTTTTTGTCGTATGTTCCAAGAGTTTCTCCACTCTGGAGACCTTATCTAATGCTATGACTGCTAGGAAGTGGCTTGAGGCTTCAAAAGGGGGCCAGTTGGCAGTTGCCAGGCAGTTCGTGGCTGTATCAGCCAACCACGAAGCCTTAGATAGCTTTGGGGTTGCACGCGAGATGCAATTTAGTACATGGGATTGGGTTGGTGGGCGATATTCAATCTGGTCTTCGATGGGACTGAGTCTTGCTTTAGCCGTTGGTTGGGAACATTTTGAGGCAATGCTAAATGGTGCGCATGCAATGGATCAGCATTTTTCCACTACGCCCTCCGCGGATAATTTGCCAGTGGTATTAGCTCTTCTGGGGATCTGGAATCGCAATATGCTTCGTGCAAGTGGTCATACAATATTGCCGTATGATTATCATTTGCGTTGGTTTCCTGCTTACCTCCAACAACTAGAAATGGAAAGCAACGGCAAGTCTATACGCCGAAATGGCGAGGTTGTGGAGTGTAAGACGTGCCCGATTATTTGGGGCGAACTGGGTTCAAATGCTCAACACTCTTTTGCTCAATTTATCAACCAAGGAACTGAATTAATTTCCATCGATTTTATTGTGCCAGCACGTTCAGGGGTAAATTGCCAGGATCAACATGACTTGGCAGCGCTCAGCGGTTTTGCTCAGGCCTGGATTCCTGCTGCAGAAGACCCGGAGAATTTTGACCAGAAGGCTCATGAAAAATGCCACAAAAACTGCCCAAACTCTCTGCTCGTTTTTCCAGAGCTTAATCCATTTACTCTTGGAAAATTATTGGCTTTGTATGAGCATAAGGTGTTTGCGCAGAGCGTTGTTTGGGACATAAATCCTTTTGATCAGTGGGGCGTGCAGATGGGGAAAAAGCTATTTTCTGATTTAGAGCGAAGTTTGTCCGAAGATCAAGCTGACCCTGTGCCCATTGCCGGGTCTCTCAAGCAACTCCGTGACTGGAGGGGGTGAGTAATGGGTCTTAGGTCTATTGGTCTCGTATGTTTGAACCACTTAATTAAATTCACAAAGCTTGAGGTAGCAAAATTTTGCGGCGATGAAATATTTCGATCTGAAAACCCAATATAAGCGCCTCAGTGATCCGGTCAATGAACGGATTCAGGCGGTTTTAAATCATGGGCAGTTCGTTCTGGGCCCTGAAGTGTTGGAGCTTGAGCGAGCACTTGCTAATCGCGTTTGCGTTGAACATTGCATAGCTGTCTCCAGTGGTACGGATGCACTGTTAATGGTGCTAATGGCTTTGGGAGTTAAGGCTGGAGATGAGGTTATTACTTCTCCGTTTACCTTTTTTTCCACTGCTGAAATGATCGCCCTGCTGGGGGCAAAGCCCGTCTTTGTGGATATTGATCGTCAGACTTATAACATCAATCCAGAGCTATTAGAGTCAGCAATAACATCTAGGACAAAATTGATTTTGCCAGTCTCTCTTTTTGGTCAATGCGCTGATTACGACACTATCAGTGAGATTGCTCAAAAATATCATCTCCCGGTGCTGGAAGATGGAGCTCAGAGTTTTGGTGCTTTTTACAAGAATCGGCCTTCCTGTGGTTTGACTGATGTTGCAGCGACTTCATTTTTCCCCTCTAAACCTTTGGGGTGTTATGGTGACGGTGGTGCACTTTTTACGAATAGTGATGAGTTAGAAAAACTGTTACGTGAAATACGGTCTCATGGGGAGATCGCTCGCAATCATCACGTCCGGCTGGGAATAAATGGACGGCTAGATTCTTTACAGGCAGCGATTTTACTAGCCAAGTTGGAGATATTTGATGATGAGGTGGTTGCGAGAGGAAAGGCGGCGAAGCGATATTCGGAGCTTATTCGTGAAGCTTTCAAAAAAGTTGATCCAGATTTGCGAGTAACCCCGCCTTTTGTGGAGCCCCACAATATTTCTGTTTATGGTCAATATACTATCGAAGTCGCAAGTCGTGAATCAGTACAAGCAGCTATGGAAGTTCACGAAATTCCTACCGCTACTCATTATGCGCAGCCGCTTCATTTGCAGCCTGTTTTTAGCTATCTAGGCAAAAATCATGGGACTTATCCGGCCGCAGAGAGTGCGGCCACTCGGGTTATGAGCTTACCCATGCACCCTTATATTACCGAGAAGCAGCAAACTCAAGTTGTAAGCGCTCTTAAGGACGCTATATTTACCACCTGAAAATGCGGGCGTGCTATGTCGCCAACAATCAATATTGACGCTCTGTCTCAGGTGCTAAGGAGACTAGTATAGTTATTCTTGCTGATTGATGTTTCGGTGGATATCATGTGGGTGGATTTAAGAAAAATTCTAGTTAGACGATGTACATCCTTTGTAATTATTAGAAAATGGCAGGATTATGTGTAGAGATCTTTTGATACAAAACCTTTGGGTGAAAGCCGGACGTTTTTTTGGGGCCTTCCTGTTTTTTGCTTTAAGTGTTTCGCATGGGCAACTCGGTACCGATACTCAACTTCCCCAAAGTGTGTTGCAGGAAGGACTGGGAGGTGTGGGCCTCGAAGAAGCACTGCGTGAGATGGCAGGAGGAGAATTTGAGTCTCCGGGATCTGAGCTGGAATTCCCCGAGCTAATGGAAGAAGAAGCTGAGCCTGACCCGCTCCAGGATCTGTTAGATGAACAGGCTCGATTGAATTCCGTTATCCGCGTCGCACCACGCTTAAAGGCTCAGGACACAATTATCATTGAGTTTGCCCCCAAGGAGGATGAAGATTGCGTTCCTGTTACCACTACTAACCGCGGCACGGTTTGTATCTCGACCTCGGAAGAGACAGAAGAAGAAATAGAAATACGTGAACGCTATGCAAACGAAAACCCTTTTCAACTTGATGATGTGGGCTTTTTGTATTTGCCGGGCATTCCCCGTATTGCACT
>Ga0315336_1006157_pt1 | contig 12486 bp, 10 predicted proteins | sample ASW5metaG_FD_204512 | JGI IMG/M metagenome (GOLD analysis project Ga0315336, IMG submission 204512) | Ammonia-oxidizing marine archaeal communities from Monterey Bay, California, United States - ASW #5 | ecosystem: Environmental > Aquatic > Marine > Intertidal zone | place: USA: California...
ATACTCATAGGCCACCCAGGCACCGGTATCCGAGATCGTCGGCTCGGTGATCTGCCGCCAACGCTCGTAATCGTCGATCCCCAGGGCTTTCGTGGCGGCTGGCTGCGTCTGCCTGGCCCGGGCAGCGCCGGACGCCGCTGAACCAGCTCCCGGTAGCAGGAGTGCTGCCAGAAGCGCCGCCGAGAGGACGGCGGCCACGCCACCGAAGCGAATGGATGAAGATCGGGCATCGGGCTCAGCGCGCATCGGGCTCACATCCTCCGCAAGGTGAGACGTTCGAGCGAACCAGCCCTGGGTCAGTACGACCAAGTTTAGTGTCTGGGATGGTGGGCGTGGCTCGCCGGCCGCGTCGCCGCGAGGTCGACGAAGCCGCTGAGGGTGAGTTTGCCACGCACTGGTGGTAACGAGTATTCTCTGGCGCTGAAAGCACATGCGCGAGTCCGATTCCGGCCGCGCTTCACAAGCCCCCCTAACGTCCTGCCCATGTCGCTGAAGTTATTCCGCGAGGCACTCGCCGGGCGCGAACGGCTGCCACGTATGTGGCGGCAGCACGCGCTGAAGGACAGCTATGACGCCGTGATCATCGGCGGTGGAGCGCACGGGCTCGCCTGCGCGTACTACCTCGCGAAAGATCACGGGCTTACCAACGTCGCGGTGGTCGAAAAGACCTACATTGGTTCGGGGGGCAGCGGGCGCAACACCGCCATCGTTCGCAGCAACTACCTGACACCGGAAGGGGTGCGTTTCTACAACGCCAGCCTCACGCTCTATGAGGATCTGGCCCGCGACCTCGACTTCAACGTGATGCTGGGGCAGCGTGGGCATCTGACGCTGGCACACAGCGACTCCTCGGTGATCACGATGCGTCGCCGCGCCGAGACCAACCGGCTCGTCGGCGTCGACTCGAGGCTGATATCCCCGCAGGAAATCGCCAAGCTTTGCCCCGACTTGGACCTCAGCGATCGGCCTCGCTATCCGATCTTGGCGGCGCTTTACCACCCGCCCGGGGGGATCATTCGCCACGACGCGGTGGTTTGGGGATACGCGCACCAGGCGGACGCGCGCGGGGTCCATATTCACCAGAACACCGCCGCCACTGGAATAGACGTCGAGAACGGCAAGGTCACCGGTGTCCGTACCACGCAGGGTCGCATCAAGACCGATACTGTGCTCAACGCTACGGCGGGATGGGGGACGATCATCTCCGACATGGCGGGCGTCAAGCTGCCGATGTTGACGCGACCGCTGCAGGCGTTCGTCACCGAGCCGCTGAAGCCGTTTCTCAATGTGGTGATCGTCTCCGGCAGCCTGCATGCTTATATCAGCCAATCGGATCGCGGCGAGTTGGTATGTGGAGGCAGCGTCGACCCGTATGCGTCGTACTCGATGAATTCGTCGCTCGATTTCCTCGAGGGCCTGGCTGGCCATCTGCTGGCGCTCTTCCCTTGCCTGCCGAAGGTAAAAGTCCTGCGACAGTGGGCCGGGCTGTGCGACATGACCGTCGACTACAGCCCGATCATGGGCAAGACACCGGTGGAAGGCTTCCACATCGATCTGGGCTGGGGCACCTATGGCTTCAAGGCCTCGCCGATCTGTGGCAAGACGCTCGCCGAGTTGCTCGCCACCGGACGCACACCCGACTTGATCCGTCCGTTCCGGTTGTCTCGGTTCGCCGAGCACGACCTCGTCGGAGAGGGCGGTGCCGCCTCGGTCGGACATTGAGGCGAGCGACGGTGCGCATGATTAGGAGGACGACATGTTGCTGCTGACCTGCCCCAACTGCGGGCCGAGGAACGTCAGTGAGTTCCACTTCGGCAACGAGTACAACCCGAGGCCGGCGGATCCGGCTGCGGTCAGCGACGACGAGTGGGTCGACTACCTGCACTTGCACAACAACAAGGTGGGAGTACAGACGGAGTGGTGGCACCATGGCACTGGCTGTGGGCTGTGGCTGTTGGCTGAGAGAGACACCAAGACCAGCGAGGTGTTGCGCACCTACCTATGGGGCCAGAACGGCGACCCCGAGACCGATTCTGAAGGGGGAAGCGAGTCGTGAAGCGCCTCCCCGAGGGCGGCACATCGATCGATCGATCGTCGAGCCTCGAATTCACCTTCGACGGTGGGACAGTAAAGGCCCATCAAGGCGACACGATCGGCTCGGCCCTAGCCGCGTCGGGGGTGCGGGTCGTTAGCCGCTCGTTCAAGTACCACCGACCCCGGGGACTGCTTTGCTGCTCGGGGCACTGTCCGAACTGTCTCGTTCAGATAGGCGACGAGCCCAATGTCCGCGCCTGCATGCGAACGGTCGAAGAGGGCATGAAGGTGCGTTCGCAGAACGCCTGGCCGTCGTTGCGATTCGACCTCCTGTCGTTGTCCCGGTTCGCCTCGCGCTTCATGCCGGCCGGCTTCTATTACAAGACGTTCATTCGGCCGAAGTGGCTGTGGCCTCTCTACGAGCACGTGCTACGGAATGCTGCTGGTCTTGGCGTGGTCGATCCGAAAACGCCGCGCGGCAGATACGACAAGCGCTATCTGCACGCCGACATCGTTGTTGCCGGCGGCGGTCCAGCGGGAATCAGCGCAGCGCATGCAGCTGGCAAGAGCGGCGCGCGCGTGCTGTTAGTCGACGAGAATGCCGAGCTCGGCGGCCATCTGGGGTTCGCCGGCACGCCGCCTGACTCCGACGTCGCCGCGGTCGATAAGCTGCGAAACGAGCTCGACGCGATGGACAACGTCGAGGTTCTGACCGAGACCTCGGCGCTGGGCTGGTACAGGAAAGATTGGCTGGCCGCCAAGACGGGCAATCGACTCTTCAAGATTCGCTTGAGCTCACTGGTGGCGGCCACCGGGGCCTTCGAGCGGCCACTCCAGTTCGAGAACAACGATCTGCCCGGGGTGATGTTGGGGAGTGCTGTTCGACGGTTGCTGCACCAGTTCGGGGTCATTGCCGGTCAGCGGGCGTTGGTGGCCACTGCCAACGACGATGGATGGGACATCGCTGCCGAGCTGCGCGGCGCCGGGGTGGACGTGGTGGCGATCGCCGACGAGCGTTCCGCGGAAGTGTGTACCAGCCCGCGTGCGGAGTCCCTGGTGGCGCAAGGTGTGCCGGTTCACTACGGGCACACGGTGGTCAAGGCGACCGGGTCTGGCGCCGTTGCCTCGGCCGTCATTGCGCAGGCAGCCAGCGGCGACGATGTGGACAAGGGCACCTACAAGACGATCGGCTGCGATCTGCTGGTGGTCAGCGTCGGCTGGACGCCGGATACTGACCTCACTCATCTTGCCGGCGGCAAGACCCGCTACGATGCCGATCGCGCCGAGATGCTCCCGACCGAGCTGCCGTCCCATCTTCAAGTCGTCGGTCGCGCCGCCGGGACGCACGGTTTCGAAGCACAGCTTCTTGAAGGGGCGATTGCCGGCCAGGTAGCGGCTCATCGGCTGGGCTTCGGAGCAAAGCCGGACGACGCGCAGGCGGCTGAGCTACTCGGGCTCAAGGGCTCCGAGCCCCAGCGAAGCTCGCCGCGGGTGAGCATTCCCGGCGGCGCGCCGAAGAAGCGTTTCGTGTGCCTGTGCGAAGACGTCACCGAAGAGGACATCCTGTCGACGATCGCCGAAGGCTTCGACAGCATGCAACTGCTCAAACGCTACAGCACCGTGTCGATGGGGCCTTGCCAGGGAAAGATGTGCTCGATGGCCGCCATTCAGATCTGCGCACGGGAGACTGAACGCTCGATCCCGGACACCGGCACGACGACCTCACGGCCGCCGGCAACGCCGGTTTCACTCGGCATCTTGGCCGGGCAGGAGATGGAGCCGGTTCAGCTGGGCGTGTTACACGATTGGCACATGGCTAACGGTGGCAATCCCATGGTTGCGGGGCGTTGGATCCGTGCCGAGCACTACGGCGACGCGGTTGCCGAGGTCAAGGCGGTGCGGGAGGCGGCCGGCCTGATCGACGTGAGCTCGCTCGGCAAGCTGCGCCTGACCGGCCCCGGCGTGCCGGACCTGTTGCAACGTGTCTATATCAACAAGTGGAGAAAGCTGGGCGTCGGGCAATCGCGCTACGGCGTGATGTGCAATGACGAGGGCGTCATCATCGACGACGGTGTTTGCGCTCGGGTTGGCGAGGAAGAGTGGTACATGAGCACGACTTCTTCCGGTGCGTCCGGCATGTACGACTGGATGCAATGGTGGATCCAGTCGGGCTGGGGAGAGGGCATTCATCTGACCAACGTGAGCGAGGCGTATGCTGCAATGAACCTCGCTGGGCCGCGTACCCGTGAGGTCCTCGACGGTCTCACCGATATCGATCTGTCCAACGAGGCGTTCCCCTATATGGCGGTTCGCAGTGGGGTGGTGGCGGGGGTGCCGTGCCGGCTGCTGCGCATCGGTTTCACGGGCGAGCTGTCCTACGAGATCCACTGCCCGTCGGGTTACGCCGTGCACCTGTGGGAGGCGCTAATCGCCGCCGGCCAGCCGCACGGTGTCAAGCCGTTCGGCGTGGAGGCGCAGCGTGTCTTGCGGCTCGAGAAAGGCCATATCATCGTTGGCCACGACACCGACGGCCTAACCGATCCGATCATGGCGAACATGGAATGGGCCGTGAAGCTGGACAAGAGCGATTTCCTCGGCATACGGCACCTGCGTCGGGTCGCAGAGCAGGGGCCGAGCGAGAGGCTGGTGGGCTTCAAGATCCCGTCGGGCGGTACCAAGCCCGAGGAGGGGATGCAGATCGTCGCGGGGTCCAACGGCAATCGCCAGGTAATCGGCTGGGTGACTTCCTGCCGCTTGAGTCCCACTCTCGGTGAGATCATCGGGCTCTGTTGGCTACCGTCGGAGCTGGGTGATCGTGCCGGCGCCGAGTTCAGTATCCATGTCGACGGTCGATCGCAGCCAGCCAGCGTCTGGCACGGGGCTTTTTACGATCCCGAGGGCAAGAGGTTGCGCACGTGAGCGCTGTGAAGCCGGTCCTGCAGACGCCCTTGTACGGGGTGGCCGAACGCCTCGGGGGTCGATTCGTGGAAGCCGGCGGCGGCTGGTTGATCGCCGATGCCTATGCGGAAGCGGCGTCGGAAGAGGCTGCGGCGCGCCACCATCTGGCGATCGCGGACGTCTCGGCCGATGGCAGCTTGAGGATCGAGGGCGCCGAGGCCGAAGCTACCCTGCGAGCCGCGTATGACGTGCCGGTACTGGCGATCGGTGAGAGTGCGCCTTCCGGCAACGGATGGTGCTATCGGCTGCGCGCCGACCTGTTTACGGTGATTACCGCCCCCGGCGATCAGGTGTCGACACTCGATGCTATCGAGTCCGCTGCAAGGGCGGCGGGTCACCGAATCACGGTGACCGATCTGACGCATGGGCAGGCGAGCGTCCGTATAATCGGTCCTCGCGTAGCGGAGTTGATGAGCAAGTTGTGCGGGCTGGACTTCAGCCCCGCGGCGTTCCCGGAGGGGACAGCCAAGCGCTCGAGCTTCGCGAAAACGGCTCAACTTGTCGTGCGCCGTGACATGGGCGGGCTCCCAGCCTTCACGATGGTGGGCGCGCGGTCGGTCGCGGCTTATGTTTGGGAGACCATATCGGAGGCCGGTGAGGAGTACGGCATCACGCCGATCGGGCAAGATGCGTTATCGAAGATCGCTACAGGGAGCACTGAGAGGGGAACATGACCGATCTGGAAGCCTATGTTCGCGCCGACGGCCGCGACGAGCTGGTCAAGGAAGTTCGCAAGCAGATTGATGCGCTCGGGATCGAGTACATCTACTACCAGTTCGTCTCGGTAACCGGCCGGATCGTTGGCAAGGGCGCTCCCGCAGACCACTGGGAGAAGTTCGCCGAAGATGGCTTTCAGCTCGTCTACGGTGCTACTGCCAACCTGTTCACCGATCGGCATGACAGGTATATCGGCTACGGACCGGAGTCGTCAGAGCTCGTAGGCATTCCGGATCCGGAGACCTTCGTCCAGTTGCCCTGGGAGAAACGCATCGCGCGTGTCTACTGCACGTGCTTCCGGAATCGCGAGGAGCCGGAGAACCCGGGAGGCTTCCTGTCGTCGGACTGTCGCGGCAACCTGCGCCGCGCCCATGCGCAGTTCACCGCCGATCACGGTCTCCATATGCGCGCCGGCACCGAACCCGAGATGATGTGGTTGAAGAAGGGCGCCGACGGGCGGCCGGATGGAGGTGCCACGCGGCCATTCTGCTACCACATCGACCAGTTCGAAACCCTTCGACCCGTGGTGCTTCAGGTGGTCGAGTACAGCCGTGCCATGGGGCTGGACATCATTCAGGGCGATCACGAAGACGCTCCAGGGCAGCTCGAGCTCAACTTCAGTTACGACGATGCGCTGCGCAATAGCGATCGTTTGACCACCTATCGACAGATATGCGCCGAGGTCGCCAAGCAGCACAACATGATCGCCTGTTTCATGTCGAAGCCGTTCATGGGTGTTTCGGCATCGGGGTGTCACCATAACGTTTCCCTCTGGCGCGGCGGCGAAACCAGGGTGAAGGAGCTCGGCAACGATCCTCTGCCCGGTATGGAGGAGAGCTTTCGCTATCAGCATGGCGGCGAGAACGTCTTCCTGCCCGAGGCGGGCCAGCGCATCCCGTCCGAGCTCGGGCTGCATTGCCTGGGCGGGTTGAAGGAGCATCTACCGGCGCTGACTGCTATCGGTTGTTCGACAGTGAACTCCTACCGGCGCTTGTGTGAGACGGGGTTCTGGGCACCGATCTTCGCCGACTGGGGATTCCAGAACCGCACCTGCGGGCTGCGCGTTTCGTCGCCCGATCGTTTCGAGTACCGAGCTGTCGATTCGATGGTGAATCCCTACCTGATGGCGTCCGGGATTCTGGCGGCGTTCGATGCCGGCATCCGCACCAAAGCCGACCCGGGCCAGCCTGAGGAACGCAACATCTACGACGCCATCGAGGAGGGCAAGCAGGTGGTCAAGCTGCCCTTGTCGCTGGGTGCCGCCCTGGATACGCTTGCCGCGGACGATGTCGTCAAGGCAGCGTTGCCCGGCGACATGTACCGGGTCTTCATGCACTACAAGACCGATGAGTGGGAGCGATTCCTCGCTGAAACGACCGAATGGGACCTCGAAAACTACCTCGATTGCTTGCCTTAGCCTAGAGGCGGAGATACCGAACAATGTGTGGAATTGCGGGGATCATTCACCGTAACAAGACGGGCAACGTGGGCGCCGAGATGACCGGCATGCTCCAGGCCATGAAGCACCGCGGCCCGGACTCGACCGGCTTCGCGTTCTACGGTGTGCCGACTGAAGGCGAGTTGCTATTGCGCTTCAAGGTGGCCGAGAACGAGGATCTCGACTCCGGGTTCGAGATCCACGAGGCGATCAAGCAGCGCCGGGCGCAGGTCGACGAGCGCATCGAGTCGATGGGCGGCGAGATCCAGGTGGCCGAGGCACCGACCGAGTACGCTTTTCTCTATCGCCTTCGCTTCGACCCCAAGCTCGACAGCCTGGTGCGGTTGGCCGATTACATCGAAGACGTCGAGGGGGCCGAGGTTCTCTCGATCGGCAACGCGCTCGAACTCGTCAAGGATCTGGGCGATGCTACCGATGTCAGCAGTCGGTACGAGATGGGCGAGTTTGTCGGTACCCACGCCATCGGGCACACGCGAATGGCGACGGAGTCGGATGTCGACATCTGCTCGGCCCACCCGTACTGGGCCTATCCGGTGAGCGACGTCTCCGTCGTACACAACGGCCAGCTCACCAACTACTGGAGCAAGCGGCGTGAGCTGGAGCGCACCGGCCACCGCTTCCTCTCCGACTGTGACTCGGAGCTGATCGCCGTCTACGTGGCCGAGCTGACCCAGCGCGGTAAGTCACTGGAAGAGGCGATGCACCAGTCGGTCGACGATCTCGACGGGGTGTTCAGCTACCTGGTCGCCACCAGCGATGAGCTGGGCCTGGCCAAGGACACGATGGCCGCCAAGCCCATGGTGCTGTACGAAGGCAACGACTGCATCGTGATGGCGTCCGAGGAGGTCGCCATCCGGACCGTCTTCCAAGAGGAAATCGACACCTTCGATCCGTACGCCGGCGACGTACGCGTGTGGAGCACGAACTAGAGATGGCAAAGCAATCGACGAGCGAACCGACCGATGTGCATGCGGAACCGCTGAAAGGCCGTTCCTACAAGACCCTCTTCAGGGCCCACGAGGAAGAGAACCTCGTCTATCCAGACAGCGTCGAGGTCGACTTTGAGCGTTCTGCGGAGTTCGATGCTGCAGAGATGGAAACCAGCGCCATCAATGTGCGCATCCGGGAGCTCCTGGGCGAGGGCCACGGCCACATCATCGTCCGCAACCCGGGCGCCAAGCACTCCCTCGGAGTGGGGCTCCTCAACCGGCTGAACCTGGAGTTCGATGGCTCGCTCGGCTACTTCGGGGTGGGCTTGAACGATGGCCCGAATATCCGAATCCGCGGCCGCGTCGGTTGGTCGTGTGGTGAGAACATGATGGCGGGCACCATCGTGGTGGAGAAGAACGCTGGTTCGTCGTTTGGCGCCGCCATTCGCGGGGGCGATCTCGTCTGCCGCGGCGATGTCGGAGCCCGCACCGGCATCAATCAGAAAGGTGGAACGATCATCGTCGGCGGGCGCACCGGAATGCTGTCGGCGTTCATGATGCAGCGTGGACGCATGATCATCCTCGGCGACGCTGACGAGAACCTTGGCGACTCGATGTACGACGGCATCATCTACGTCGGAGGTGAGATCGCTTCGCTGGGCATCGACGCGGTACCTGGTGAGATGACCGATCACGAGGTGGCCTGGCTGGAACACAAGCTCGACCTCTACGGTCTGAAGGCGCCGAAGGGGGCAGCCAATCTCCAGAAGATCGTCTCTGGCAAGCAGCTGTGGAACTACGACAACCTCGAACCTACTGAAAAGAAGATCATCCTGTGACCGATAACGGCGAGCGCAACAAGGACATTCTCGGGCAGAACTTCGTGTTCAAGCCCAATGTCATCGATGACATCCACATCAAGGCGGATCTCGGTCGCTACCGCATGCGCGGTATGGCGCTGTTCAAGAAGATCCCGAACTGGGACGACCTCACATTTCTACCCGGTACGCTCACCCGCTTCGTCATCGAGGGTTACCGCGAGAAGTGCCTTACGGAGACGGTGATCGGTCCCAATGCAAAGCGACCGCTGGTGCTCGATATCCCGATCTACATCACCGGGATGAGCTTCGGCGCGCTGTCCTATGAGGCAAAGGTGGCGTTGGCGCGCGGCGCCACGATGGCGGGAACGGCGACCTGCTCCGGAGAGGGCGGCATGCTGCCCGACGAGCGGCGCTACTCGTCGAAGTGGTTTTACCAGTGCATCCAGTCGCGCTATGGATTTAACCCGCATCACCTGCGCATTGCAGATGCCTGCGAGTTCTTTATCGGACAGGGCTGCAAGGTTGGCCTCGGCGGGCACCTCATGGGGCAGAAAGTCACCGACCAGGTGGCGGAGATGCGCAATCTGCCGGCGGGAATCGACCAGCGCTCGCCGGCGCGGCATCCGGACTGGCTCGGGCCGGACGATCTGGCCTTGAAGATCGACGAGATCCGCGAGGCGACCGATGGCCAGATTCCCATTCAATTAAAGCTCGGATCGGCGCGCGTCTATGACGACGTTCGCATGGCCGCCAAGACGGGCCCCGACAGCATCTACCTCGACGGTATGGAAGGCTCGACTGGAGCTGGACCGCACCTGGCTACCGAGGAAACCGGTGTGCCGGGTATCGCGGCGATCCGGCAGGCCCGGCACGCCCTCGACGACGTCGGCAAGACCGGTGACGTGACGCTCATCTATGCCGGTGGAATTCGCAACGGAGCCGACGTGGCCAAGGCGTTGGCCCTGGGTGCCGATGCGGTGGCGATCGGCACGGCGGCAATGGTGGCGCTCAACTGCAACCGCGACATTCCGGAGGCTGACTTCGAGGGAACGATCGGGGTTCCGGCAGGCTATTGCTACCATTGCCATACGGGTCTGTGCCCGGTGGGCGTCGCCACCCAGGATCCCGAGCTGCGCAAGCGTCTCGATCCCGACGAAGCGGCGCTCCGCGTGTACAACTTCCTGCACACGCTGGCGATCGAATGCCAGATGATGGCGCGCGCCTGCGGCAAGACCAACGTCCATTCACTGGAGCCCGAAGACTTGGCGGCGCTGACTTCGGAAGCCTCGGCCATGGCGGAGGTGCCCATTGCGGGCACTCGCTACACCGTCGGCCACCCTGAAATGACCCGATTCTGATCGAGCACTGCGGAGAGAGAACGTGAGCGACGAAGCCCAGAAAGACGGCGGGTCCGAGCCAGAGGACGTCGACTACTACCTCAAGTCGAGCGGTCTGGACACCGACCGTGAGCTCGAGATCGGCCAGCACATCGGCTACCGGTACGACGTCAACCTGGTGCCCGAGTACTCACTGATGACCCCACTGCTCGAGAGGTACATCGAGCACATGGGCTGGCAGGATCTCAACTGGATGGAAGACGTTCACATGGGCTACGAGGAGGGACGCCCGGCTGTCTTTGATCGCAATATCAACGGCTGGGTGGCCGTGCCGGAGGGCATGGAGCTACCTGACTCGCAACAGGAACGCGACATGGTGGCGCGCGAGCTGCTGTTGAAGTTCCAGATGTCTCCCGAGCATCCGCTTTACGACCTGGGCGAACGGCACAAGAAGTTCTGAAGCGTTCGCTCTCCAACGAGGCCGTAATGCGGCCCGTATCGACCGGCTAGCTCCTATCGCGAGGCTGTAAGTGAACGATAAGAAGTGGGGCGATGACGAGTTCTGGGGGCTCTCCTACGACTGGGATCCGCAGTGGATCCTCACCCCGGAACAGGAGAAGCTGCAGGCAGCGCTGATCGATGTTTGCGAGTCCACGATGCGCGAGAACGCTGTGGAGAGCGACCGCAACCTGATCTTCCCTCGCAAGAACTTCGAGGCGCTCGCGTCCCTCGGTCTTCTCGGTCTGATGGTACCCAAAGATCTCGGAGGGCGGGGCGAGAGCCACACCTGCATGGCAATGGTGGTCGAGACCATTGCCCGCTATGGATGCCCCAGCACTGCGATGTGCTACACGATGCACATCAGCGCGGTGGCGGCGGCAATGCTGCGGTCGCACGGCAACACGACGGTCCAGGACCTGATGCGACGGCTCGACGACGAGGTGCTGGTCGGTACGTTGTCGTACTCGGATCCGGAGACCGGGTCGCATTTCTGGTATCCGGTGTCTTCCAATGCGGCGCGAGTCGACGGCGGCTGGAAGATCAACAAGAAGGCGTCGTGGACCACCTCGGGAGGCTTCGCCGATTGGTACGTCGTGCAGACGACCAGCCCGGACTTCGACGGTGACTACTCGGATCTGTCGGTCTTTCTGATCATGGCCGACGAGATCCAGGCCGATCCTTCGACCTGGGACGGACTCGGACTCCGCGGCAACCAGTCGGGGCCGCTACAGGTGGAGGACAAGACGATTCCCGAGGGCCGCCTCATCGGTCCGATCGGCGACGGTGCGAGCTCCAATGACGAGGCCGTCGACCCCTTCTTCCTGGCCTGCTCGTCGTCCTGCTGGAACGGTATCTCGATGGGCCTGATCGATATTACGAAAGGGCATACGACCAAGAAGAAGCATGTCGACGTTGGCATGCGAGTCTGCGACTACCCGACGATTCAGGACTACATCGGCGAGGCCGTAATCGACACCAACGCGTCGCGTGCTTTCGTCTACCAGATGACCGCCGCGATGGATCGCAAGACCAATGATTGCGACTGGTCTATGCACGAGGACGTCTCGGTGTTGCCGCGGGCAACGCTGCTGCACTGGCTGTGGCAAGTAAAGTTCATTGCAGCCAAGAACGTTGCCACGGTGGGCGACAAGATGCTGCACGCTTGTGGCGGAACCGGCTACAAGCCCGGCCTCGGCATCGAGCGTTATCTTCGCGACGGTAAGGCGGGTTGGGTGATGGGCCCGACCAATGAGGTGCTGCGACAGTTTGTCGGCAAGTCGGTGCTGTTGGGTTTCGACTCGATCGACTACTGGAACCAGTCGGTCAACGAGCGCGTGCTCAACAACGAGATCAAGAAGATGGAGCCTGCGGCCAAGAGCGCACTAGCACAGAAACTGCTTGCGGAGGCCGAGGAGTCGCAGTGATCCTGTCGGAGCTCGAGGGGCCTCGCTGGGCGGCGGGAGGACTGCTCCCCCAGATGCCCGGCAGGGAACGTTATCGAGTTGCCGGCGGCGGCGCCACGGTCATCGCGCTGGCCACCGGTGACCGGATCGACATCACCGACGTCGAGGGCGGACAGCGCTGTGAGCTGGCGGTGTTTTCTCCGACCGGCGATGAGGACAGCGCTGCACTAGGCGCCGCATCGGATAGCCAGCTGGGCGTGCTCGGGATCGGACCCGCCGGGAACGAAGGCGAGGCGCACGCCGCCATCGCGGCCCTGCTGGCGCGGG
>Ga0315336_1006158_pt1 | contig 12482 bp, 14 predicted proteins | sample ASW5metaG_FD_204512 | JGI IMG/M metagenome (GOLD analysis project Ga0315336, IMG submission 204512) | Ammonia-oxidizing marine archaeal communities from Monterey Bay, California, United States - ASW #5 | ecosystem: Environmental > Aquatic > Marine > Intertidal zone | place: USA: California...
TTAACTCTTGAACTCGATTTGTTGCACCTGCGCTTCATGGCCCCAAGAATGCCCCCCTAAACATGAATGGAGCCTGAACGGCAGGTCGTTTGCGCTGAAATCTCAGCTGCAGCCACGTGCCGCGCCCTGCCGTGCCGATGGCAGAGCGGTAACCCGCAGCCGGGTAATGCCTTGGTCTTTGAAGCCGAGGCGATGCGCCGCGGCACGGGTGACGTCGATGATACGTCCCTTGATATACGGGCCGCGATCATTGATCCGCAGATTGAGCCACCGGCCGTTGTCGAGGTTTTCGACGCGCACCCGCGTACCGAGTGGCAACGAAGGGTGGGCGGCCGTCATAGCTTCGGGATCAGCCGTCTCGCCATTGGCGGTCGGTGTCGTCAAGGCGTACCAGGACGCCGTGCCGCATTGCTGGATCAGCGTGGCGGACGCGGCGGTGGCAACGCTCAGAAAAAGCGCAAAGACAGGCGCGCAAACAGAATACCGCACGAATTTCATGCGTGAGACCTCATTAACTATTGATAGGAGGATTGGTTCGCAGGTGGCGCGCCGCCGAATCAGCCAGCATGCCATTGTGCGGCGCGGGAAGATATTGGAAAACAAGGCGAAATTGTGAATCGCCGCAGAAAGTTTTATTAACGATTGTTAAGCTGAAATAACGCCAGCCAACGAAGCCTAGCTAGCTATCACCATGTCCGGAGCGCTGGTTCAGGGCCTCGATCGCGTCCGCGAGGTGCTGGTCGGCAATATTGTAATCGCCGCGCTCCACGCGAATGCGATGGGCTTCGCGGAGCACGTCCGAATGACTCACTCCGTTCGGTGGATCGAACTTGTAGCAAGCCAGCTCCATCAACTGGCCGAGCGGATCGCGGAAATAGATCGAATCCATGAAGCCGCGGTCGATCTCGCCGGAATTGGGAATGCCGCGCACCTTCAGCCGGGCGACGGCCTGGGTATAGGTCGCGCGCGAAACCGCGAAGGCGAGGTGATGCAGATTGCCAATGCCGTTGGGATTGGGGCCCGGATCGGGCTTGCGGGACTCCGCCGTGAAAACCGTGATCAGCCGCCCGTCGCCGGGGTCGAAGTAAAGATGGTTCTGTTCGGGATCGTCCAGATTGGGCTGCTCGAAGACGAAAGGCATGCCGAGCACGCCCTCCCAGAAGTCGATCGATGTCTGCCGGTCGGCACCCACCAGCGTGATGTGATGGACGCCTTGGGCTTGCAGCTTCTGCATGGACCAGTCCTTTTGCTGATCCGCCTAGCTCCCCTTGGGCGGCGTCAGCGTTACACGTTCGCCGAGCTTGGAGCCGATGTAATCGCTCTCGAAAGTCTCCTGGTAGGTTTGCAGCGCATCGGGATCGACGCTGCAATGGCCGGGGCTCGCATGGGCTACCTTGCGCGACTTGACCGCTTGCGCCTCCTGTTTGGCTTCGCCCGCCTTGCGGAATTTGAGTCCAGAACCGCCGGTATAAAAAAACAGGTCCCGGCCCGCGATCTCGGTTGCCTTGTCGATGATGGTGGGGAGCCCCGTATGGGAGCAGCCGGTGATCAGATAAGGCCCTTCTTCAGTTTTGATGAGCACCGAGAGCTCATCTTTGACGCCAAAGGTAGCCTTGTCATTGTGGGTGGCAATCACGAACAGGTTGGGTGCGATCTCGATGCTGCCATTGAGGCGCTGTAGCGGCCCGCCATCGAATTTCTGCCCCGGCGGCGCGAAGATCTTGAGGTCGGGCCGGGCCGCGCGGATCACGCCCATGCCGCCAATATGGTCGTGGTGATTATGGCTCACGATCACCGCGTCGAGGGCCTCTAGATCGATTCCCGCCTTTTTCGCATTTTCGGCAAAGATTTTCGGATCGGTACCGGTGTCGAACAGGATCTGCTTGCCGCCATAACGGATGAAGACGGCGTACCCGAAGTCCGATTTGTAGCCCAGCTCGGCCGTCGGCGTGACGTCGTAGATCACTTGGAGGAAATTGTCGCTTTGCTCAGCGATTCCCGGCTTGATGACAAGCACTGCCGACAACATGAGGCCGGTCATTCCAGCCATCAGCTTTAAGCGCCAATCCGTTCTGGAGTGCGTTCGAGTGGTCATGGCGTCCATCCTCCGAGACTTGGGCCGGTAATCGGGCTTGTGGGTCAGAGCTTGATCTTAACGCCCTGGGCCTTGGACTTGTAGGTGCGTGTTCCCGGGCGCCCGCCCTTCGAGCGCGCCTTGGCCCGTCTTGACTTGTTCTTGCTCGCAGCACCTGCCTCGCCGGTGCGCGCTTCGACGTCCGCTTGGCGCGCCAGCGGGTCGTCAAGCACGGCAAGCTCAGTTTCGCGCAAGCGTTTGACTTCGTCGCGAAGCCGCGCTGCTTCCTCGAATTCGAGATCGGCGGCGGCCGCTCGCATCTTGCCCTCAAGGTCCTCAATGACGGATTCCAAATTGTGCCCGAGCAGCGGTGCTTGGCCCTCTTCGCCGAAACCCGGACCGGCATCCACCAGCACGTGATCGCGTTCGTAAACGCTTTCCAGGATATCGCCGATATTCTTCTTGATGGATTCCGGCGTGATGTCGTTGGCGACGTTGAACGCGTTTTGCTTTTCACGCCGCCGGTCGGTCTCGGCGATGGCGCGCTCCATGGAGCCCGTCATGTGATCGGCATAGAGGATCACGCGGCCCTCCACATTGCGCGCCGCCCGGCCGATGGTCTGAACCAGTGAGGTCTCGGAGCGCAGAAAGCCCTCCTTGTCGGCGTCAAGAATCGCCACCAGCGCACATTCGGGAATGTCGAGGCCTTCGCGGAGCAGATTGATGCCGATCAGGATGTCGAAGGTGCCGAGGCGCAGATCACGGATGATCTCGATCCGCTCCAGCGTATCGATATCCGAATGCATGTAGCGCACCCGCAGACCCTGCTCGTGCATATATTCGGTGAGATCCTCGGCCATGCGCTTGGTGAGCGTGGTCACCAGCACCCGGAAGCCTTGGGCCGTCACTTGCCGGCACTCGTCGATCAGATCATCCACCTGGGTGGTCGCTGGGCGCACCGTTACATCGGGATCAGTGAGGCCGGTGGGGCGGATCACCTGCTCGGTGAAGACGCCGCCGGTTTGCTCCAGCTCCCAGGGGCCGGGCGTCGCCGAGACGTAAACGGTTTGCGGGCGCATTGCGTCCCACTCCTCGAAGCGCAGCGGACGGTTGTCGATGCATGACGGCAGACGGAAGCCGTACTCGGCAAGCGTTGCCTTGCGCCGGTAGTCGCCACGGAACATGCCGCCGAGTTGCGGCACGGTGACGTGGCTCTCGTCGATAAACACCAGTGCGTTATCGGGAAGATATTCGAACAGTGTGGGCGGCGGCTCGCCCGCATTGCGCCCCGTCAGATAGCGCGAGTAGTTCTCGATGCCGGGGCAAGCCCCGGTGGCGTCGATCATTTCGAGATCGAAAACCGTGCGCTGCTCGAGCCGTTGGGCTTCAAGCAGGCGGCCGATTCCATGGAGTTCGTCGAGCCGGGCCTTCAGTTCGTGCTTGATACCCTTCATCGCCTGCTGCAGCGTCGGCTTGGGCGTGACGTAATGCGAGTTGGCGTAGATCTTGACCAACTCGAGGTCGTCGCTCTTTTTGCCCGTCAGGGGATCGAACTCGATGATTGATTCGATCTCCTCACCGAACAGGGTAATCCGCCAGCCCCTGTCATCCAGATGAGCCGGCCACAGCTCAATGGTGTCGCCGCGGACCCTGAAGGTGCCCCGCATGAAGTTGGCGTCGTTGCGTTTGTATTGCAGAGCCACCAGATCGGCCAGCAACTGGCGCTGCTGGATCGTCTCGCCGCGCTTGAGCTGAAACGTCATCGCCATATAGGTCTCGACGGCGCCGATACCGTAGATGCAGGAGACCGAGGCGACGATTATCACATCGTCGCGTTCCAGCAGCGCGCGCGTCGCCGAATGCCGCATCCGGTCGATCTGCTCGTTCCTGGACGATTCCTTCTCCACATAAGTGTCGGTGCGAGGAACATAGGCCTCGGGCTGGTAGTAGTCGTAATAGGAGACGAAATACTCGACCGCGTTCTCGGGGAAGAAGCTCTTGAACTCGCCATAGAGTTGGGCCGCCAGCGTCTTGTTGGGCGCCAGGATCATGGCCGGTCGCTGAGTCGCCTCGATCACCTTGGCCATGGTGAAGGTCTTGCCGGACCCGGTCACGCCGAGCAGCACTTGATCGCGCTCGTTTTCGCGGGTGGCGGCCACCAATTCGGCAATCGCCTCGGGCTGATCGCCCTTGGGGTCGAAATCGGCCTCGATCTCGAGCGGAATGCCGCCTTCGGTCTTTTCCGGCCGGTCGACCCGCTGGGGCATGAAGACCGGCATCGCTGTGCCCGCGACCAGCGGGTGGCTGTCGATCAGCGGTTGGGGCGCGTCTTCCATGCCGGGCGGGCGCTCGACCGGATAGGTCTCGCCCGTCACGGGCCGCGGCTCGGCGCGGGAACCAAAGGTGTTGATGCTGCGGGGCATGGGCAGAATATGGCGGCTGATTGCGGCCCTGGCTAGGGGGTGCTCGGTCGCCGACCGTAAGCTGATTCGGCGGTCAAACCTCTTCGACTTCGTCGACGCGCCCGCCCAGCCCCAGCTTCTCGAGGCCCTCGGCCCAATGGTCAGCGACGTGGGGGTGATCCAGCAGATAATTCTCGGTCGGAACCTCGGCCCGGTCCGCCGCTTGGTCGATTAGGTCGTTCCATTCTTCGGGCTCGGCGTCACCGCGTCCCAACCACATCAGCGCGACCAGCTCGGCTTGCTCCCGCGGGCTTAGCCCCTGGATTTCCTCCACCACCTCTTCGCGGCTCAGATCGCCGGGCAATTCTTCCAGGATCTCGGCGGACTCGTCGTCGACTGCGTCCGATCCCGGCGGCTCGTCCTCGCCCTGCTCCTTGCCCATGACCCCACGGACCTTGAGCATGAGCATCTGCAAATAGTCCGGATTGATTTCGAGCACGGGCACGATCATGAAACGCCTCCAAGGGCTGCAAGAGAGCTGAGGAAAACTGTATCCGCGACTTAAATATTGGAAAGATGGGATTAAAGCCCGGGCAACAGGTTTCCCATCAAAAGTAGCACATAGGCGATCAGCAGGGCCTCGAATGTATTGTCGGCCAGATAGGGAATCGCGATGCCGAGATATTTTACCGCGACAACCGATGCGGAGATGATGACCGAGATCAAAAACACGACGAGTGTCGGGGCGCCGAGCTTCATGGCGGGTCTCCTGGCCGTTGGCCCAGCCCGCGCAGATGTACCGGTCGGACACGAGAGCGGGCGTATCGAATCCATGCGCCGCGCGATGTCTGGCCCAGAATTATTGCAGGGGCATGAAAGTAGAAGCCCGCACGTCAGGGAGCGGGGTAGAGGTTGGGACTCGGTGTTGGACCGGACCTAGGCCGTCGCGATAGCGGCCAGCAAATATCTCCGAAGCCAGTCCAGTGCATCGGCGGTAAGGCCATCGCCCGTCTCGATCTTTTGGCCGCCTGCCTCGATCTCCAAATGATCGAAACCAACGGTCTTGTTGGGACGAATATAGAGGCCGTCGATGTCTTGCAAATTAAGCTGTTTGGGTTCGGGCGCCCCAAACAGCCACCGGGGCATTTTTAGGCTTATATCGTCCCGGGTGATCTCCAGCAGCCGCCTGTGACGCAGCTCGGACCAGAACACGAATCCCGCAATCGCTGCGAAGGTTAGGCCGTCAATAGCGATGAACCAGCTGGCCGTCATCAGCCCAAAGGCAAGTACGACAGCCGGGCCAATGACCAACAGGACGCGGATCCAACTTCGCGGACGATTCTGCTTGAGTGTGATTTCCAGTGCTTCCTCGCCGTTCTGGACAATGGGTTCGACATGAATGTCTGCCGGCACCGGTTCGTCGGGATCGTAAAAGGCAGATAGGTCATTGTCGCGGGCCAGGGCCTCCAACGGCCGGTTTAGCGGATCGGCAACCTCCGCCGTCCGATCACCGCTCGAACCGGTCAAGGCAGCGAGCCCCAGCTTATGGGCCACTTTTTCTAAGGCGCCGCGCGGCGGCGGTCCATCGCTGGTCACGAGCAAAGGCAGCGACAGTCTAGGATTGGGATGCTTGAGCTCCACGATATGGAAAGTGCGCTGCTGCGGGCCGCTGGGGATCGTTTGCTTACGCAGCGCCACACCTTCGAATGCCAGATAGGGGGCCGACCAATTGGTGGTGCGAAACCAGCGCCGGTCCCGCACCGAAACCCGTTTGCGGTCGAAATGAACGTAGCGTTTCCGCATAAGCCAATAGAGAAAAAAGCCTATCATGATCAGGCCCGCGATGGGTGCGGTGCCGATGATGGCCTTGGCTTGTAACGGGGCGGCGGCGAAGGGGGCCAGGAAGAACAGCGACGTGGCAAACCATAACGCTGCCAGCACCAGCTTCACCAGTAATGGGCCGCGCGATGGCGAGACGTCGGCGTCCGCTGGCAGCCGCCGCAGATCAACGCTTAAGGGGCCGGCGAGGACAGCCTCATCCCGGCCGATATACCAAAGCATACTTGTGGCCATTACGCTCCGTCCCGAGAAGGGCGGGATTATAACTTCGAAAGTCGGAAAAAATGAAGCCGTTGGACAGTCGTCGCACCCAAGCCATCGGCTGTGATTGATTTCGACCCAAATTTGCCGGAGGCGGCGCCTGATTGACGCCGCCTCCGCACGAGATTCACAAGCCCTTTGCCACGTTGCCGACCAGCAGCACGATGTAAGCCAGAATGGCGAGCCAGAAGCCATAGGCTGCGAGGAAGGGAAGCACGCCGAAGGCGGCGAGCAGCGCCAGCACGAATAGTACCAGCGAGATGATGAAGATGGGTTGTGTTGGTGCGCTGAGGTTCACGAGGTAGCCTCCTTCTTATTTGGCGCCAGCCAGTCTAGTGATATAGCGGTCCGGCGCGAGGGCTTTTCACCGGTTGTCCCCAGTTGCCCGAGTGCAACGATTGGGCAGAGCCATGGAGCCTGGACGGCCGGCATGCGGGCTGGCCGCAACTTTGGAGCGGGAGGATCGGGTATGAAACCGTTGGTGCGACTGCTGGTCGGCGTAGCTTTGTTGTTGGGCCTATTGCTGGCCATATCCCTTGCTTTACCCAGTCAGATTACGGTGGCGCGCTCGGTGGATATCAACGCGGCGGAAGCCGATATTTTTCCATTTCTCAACAGTCCCCAAAAATTCAACGAATGGTCCCCCTGGGCCGCCCGCGACAAAGACATGGTCTACACGTTTTCCGGTCCGCCGGCGGGCAAGGGTGCCCGCATGACCTGGAAGAGCGATGAATTTGGCGAAGGCTCGCAGGAGATCATCGAGAGCGAGCCAAACAAGTTTATCAAGGTAGCGCTCGATTTCGGCGATCAGGGCGGAGGCACCTCTTATTATCGCCTGACGCCCAAGGGTGCAGGCACCCGCGTGACTTGGGGATTTGACACCGATATCGGCAATAATCCGATGATGCGCTGGATGGGGCTGATGTTCGACCGCTGGATTGGCGCCGATTATGAGGACGGGCTGGCCCGGTTGGCACGCCAGGTCGAAAAAGGGGGCCGCGGACAATAAAGCTGCCGCGCGGCTGTCGCCCAGGGCTGGCCTACACCCCTTTCATGGCGACGCCCACTGCCAGCATAGCCCAGGCAATGAGCCCCAGCCAAAAGGCGAAGATGCCAATGCTCGGGAAACCGCCTGCGATAACGCCCAGAACGCTGAGCAGATAAAGCAAAAAGGCGAGACCCGCGAGCGCCACGGAAAGGAAGAAAACCATCTTTGTTGGAGGAGTGAGTCTCATCGATTCCGGTGCCTCTCAATCCGACTCGGTAGCGTCAAACCTATCATGGCGGGCGATTGCGCAAACAGCGAAGCGAGCAATAGGATTTCCAGCGCGGGGGCGGCCCATCTCGCCTTCGATTGTCTGCACGGATTTGGCCCGCAATGACCGATAAGCCGCTCATCAACGACTTTTTCGTCTGCATTGGCGCTCAGAAAGCCGGCACCACGTGGCTAGCGCGGATGCTTGCTCGCCATCCCGACCTCTTCATGACCCCGGTCAAGGAGATCCATTACTTCGATCATATCGCCGGCATCACCCGGCATCTGAGCGATCGCAGGAGACGGGCTCGGCGGCGCAAGCATTATCAACGGCTCTGGACCCAGTGGCACCGTTGGCCGGAATTGCGCGGCCAGGGCCCGTGGTACCGCGGCTATATGTCGAATCCGATCGACGACCGCTGGTATGCATCGCTCTTCAACCAACGTCGAGGGTGTAGATTTGCCGGCGAGGCAACCCCCGAATACGCCCTGATTGGAGAGGAGGGGTTCGCGCATATGAAGCGGTTATCGCCTGACATGCGCGTGCTCTACATCCTCCGCAACCCGGTCGAGCGAGCCTGGTCGCAGCTTCTGCATCTCTGCCGCCGCGAGGGCCTGCGCCCTGACGGGCTTGGGTCCGATGAGCTGATTGCCCGGGCCCGTGCGCCCGTCTTCGCCGCCCATGGCGACTACACCGCTGTGCTGGATGCGCTCGATCGCGTTTTTCGTCCCGAGCAGGTGCGGGTCGACTTTTTCGAGCGGATTCACGCCGATCGCGACGGAGCGCTGGAACGGATATGCGGTTTCATAGGGCTCGGTTATGACTCCGCCTGGTTCGGTGAGACGGGGCGCCGCTTTAACCCGTCGGCACCGGCGCCGATGCCAGCCGAGATCCGCGAGCATTTCAGGAACGAGTATGCCGGCATGGTGAGCGGGCTCGAAACCCGCTTGGGAAGTCTACCCGAAAGCTGGGAAATGGATTTTCCATCCAGTCCGTCCAAGACCGGTCGCAAGGCGAAGCCATCCGTCAGGGCGTGACCGTCCCGAACACTTAAGCTTGGTCGAGGAAGAAAAATGGGAGGAGGAATTGTGCCGGCCCCCGTTCCGGCAGCACTTCCTCCTCCCCCTTATTTCCGCCGCGGGGAGGCGTACTCGCGGCGGATATGTCGCCAAAAACCCAACGTCACCGCGCACATCGCTGCGAAGAACAGCGTCATGATAGTGATCGCAAACAACCAATTCCTTGGCGCTGCCTGCAACGGCATTACTTTTGTCTGATTGGGACCGACGGCGACGCGAAGTTCGGTTTGCGCAGCTTCAGGTGCCGCCGGTGACCGGTCGAGAACTAAAGGTGTTTTGTGTGTGCCCGCGGCGTGGCTGCTCACCACGACACTCGAATCCGGTGCGGCCGCGAGTCGGACAGGTTCCGACCTGGCGGCGCTCGATTCCAGCGCTGCAAGCACGAACACTACAAGAATAATGAGAAGACCCGCTAGGAAGTCGGCCGCAAACTCGCGGATAAGCGTTGTTGAGCGGCGCACCATCATGGACTGGTCCCAGTCACTCCCTGAATCGCGACGGTCGCAGAGGACCATTAGTTTTGGGCGCGGGTTGGCCGGGATTGTGGCCCGTGAGGACCAATTTTGTGTCGGGCGCGACAGATATATGGCGGAATTGTGAGTTCGATACCGGGCCGGTGTCCGAGTGCTTTGGACCAACTCGATCCTTAGTCGTGTATTGGATCGGTTCGCTGCCGAAATGGTCCAGCTCCCACGAATATCGGCTCATTTTGTTACGGTACTGACGCATAAATCGCGTAGATTCTTAGTCTATAGTGCCGCGGCTGATCACTTTCTTGCGAAGTCGGATTTGCGGCTTGCGTGCCGAATTCTGTGACCCCAAATCAACAGTTAAGCGTTATCTTTATTGCAATCTGATTCGGGCGGGGGTGCGGACCACGGAGACCGTGCATGAAAGCTTCACCCGTTCACATCGTCTTTGGCCATGAGGCCTATGCCGACCACGAGCAGGTGATTTTCTGCCGCGACAAGGACAGCGGCCTCAAAGCCTTCATCGCCATACACGACACCACCTTGGGGCCCGCGCTGGGCGGCACCCGCATGTGGCCCTATGAATCCGAAGCTGCGGCGCTAAAGGACGTGCTGCGGCTCTCCCAGGGCATGACCTATAAGAATGCACTTGCCGGCGTGAAATTCGGTGGCGGCAAGGCGGTCATCATGGGCGATCCGAGAAAGCATAAGACGCCTGCACTGATGCAAGCCTTGGGCCGGCACATCGACCGCCTCAATGGGCATTTCGTGACCGGCGAAGATGTCGGCCTCACGGTCGCCGATGCCGAGGAGATCCGGAAGACCACCAAATATGTCCACGGCATCGCTGAGGGCCGTGCCGGTGATCCCTCGCCGACCACGGCGTTTGGCGTATTCAAAGGCATCGAGGCCGCGCTCCGCTACCGGCTGGGCTCGGCCAAAATGCGGGGCGTGACCGTGTGCGTTCAGGGCGTGGGCAATGTGGGCATGGCGCTGTGTGACCTGCTGCACGACGCCGGCGCGGAACTGCTGGTGGCCGATATTCGCCAAGCAAACGTCAAGGAAGCGTGCCAGCGCTTCGGTGCCACCGCGATCCTTGCGGAAAAGGCCCACGCCGCCGATTGCGACGTTTTCAGCCCCTGCGCCCTTGGCGGCATTCTCAATGAGGCCAGTATTCCAGAGATTCGCGCGGGCATTGTTGCCGGCTCCGCCAATAACCAGCTCGAGCGAGCCGAAGATGGCGCGCGTGTCAGGGCCTGCGGTATCCTTTATGCGCCCGACTATCTGATAAATGCGGGCGGCGTGATTTCAATCTCCCACGAAGGTCCCGATTTCGAACTCGGCCTGATGCGCCGAGACGTTGCCCGGATCGGCGAAACCCTGACCCTGATCTTCAAGCGCGCAGACCATGACGATCTGCCGACCTCGGTGGTCGCCGACCAGATGGCTGAGGAGCGTCTGGAAGCAGGACGCAAACGCAGCGCCGCCGCATAGGATCACGAACGCCGCACGATTTGCCTGCGCGCCTATTCGTCGCAACTCCCCGAAAATGGGGAGTTTTTCTTGCCAATGTCATGATGGAACGCTACCTCCCCGCGCAGGAGCCATCCCATGAGTTTTCTTTCCAAAACGCTCGAGCGCGTTAAGCCATCGCCGACGATCGCCGTCACCAGCAAGGCGCGCGAGCTGAAGGCTGCGGGCCATGACGTGATCGGCTTCGGCGCGGGCGAGCCCGACTTCGACACGCCCGACAATATCAAGCAGGCTGCGATCGACGCGATCAATCGCGGCGAGACGAAATATACCGCCGTCGATGGGCTCCCCGAGCTGAAACAGGCGATTTCCAGAAAGTTCAAAAGGGAAAACGGCCTGGATTACAGCCCCGCCCAAATCACCGTCGGCACCGGCGGCAAGCAAGTGCTCCACAACGCCCTGATGGCGACGCTCAATCCAGGTGACCAGGTGATCATTCCAGCACCCTACTGGGTGAGCTATCCCGACATGGTGCTGCTGGGGAATGGTGAACCGGTGATCGTCGAGACCCAAATCGAAGACGGTTTCAAAATGACGCCGGACCAGCTCGACCAGGCGATCACCAAAAAGACCAAATGGCTGATTTTCAACTCGCCCTCCAACCCCACTGGTTCTGCCTATACGCGGAGCGAGCTAGCGGCGCTGACCCAAGTCCTAGCCAAGCACGATCATGTTTGGGTGATGAGCGACGATATTTACGAGCATTTGACCTATGACGGGTTCGAATTCACCACGCCCGCCCAGGTCGAGCCGAAGATCTATGAGCGAACGCTGACCATGAACGGGGTCTCCAAGGCCTACGCCATGACCGGATGGCGGATTGGCTATGCCGGCGGTCCGGAGAAGTTGATGGCGGCAATTCGCAAGTTTCAGTCGCAGTCCACATCGAACCCCAGCTCCATTGCCCAATGGGCCGCGGTTGAGGCGCTTGAGGGTCCCCAGGACTTCATCGCCGACCGGGCGGTGGTGTTCCGCGAGCGCCGCGATCTCGTGGTCTCGATGCTGAACCAGGCCAGGGGAATCGACTGTCCTACACCGGAAGGCGCCTTCTACGTGTATCCGTCCTGTGCAGGCTGCATCGGCAAGACGAGCGCGGGTGGCGCCAAGATCGAGTCGGATGAAGATTTCGTCACCGCGCTGCTGGAAGAAGAGGGCGTGGCGGTGGTGCACGGCGCGGCCTTCGGGCTTTCGCCGTTCTTCCGGGTGTCCTACGCCACTTCGACCGAGCTGCTGGATGAGGGCTGCCAGCGCATTCAGCGGTTTTGCGCCACCCTAAGCTAGGGCCGAATAGCGCCCGGATCGCAGGCTATCCGCCCAGTTACCCTAATTGTGGAATGCGCGATATCTTGATATGTGGGCAGGCTATCCTCTGTTGAGATACTGAATTGGCCCCCCAACTGATGGGGGATAATGGCGATGTTTATGGACCGGCATAATACGAGGCTGCAGGGGCCACGTGGCGGCGGAGCGTACACGTTTGTACTCGTATGCCTGCTGGCCATTCTCGGCTTTGCTCGGGCGCCGGTCTTCGCACAGCAGCCTTCGCTGGTGCGCGTCGAAGAGGCGCG
>Ga0315336_1006159_pt1 | contig 12481 bp, 9 predicted proteins | sample ASW5metaG_FD_204512 | JGI IMG/M metagenome (GOLD analysis project Ga0315336, IMG submission 204512) | Ammonia-oxidizing marine archaeal communities from Monterey Bay, California, United States - ASW #5 | ecosystem: Environmental > Aquatic > Marine > Intertidal zone | place: USA: California...
TTTGTTAGCATTTTTTGTCTTTCCCAGGCCCCTGAGCCAAGCTTAGAAAGGGGCGGGGGGCCCCCACCAGCACCAATATACTTGTGAACGCGGTTAAATCGACCAAGAGGAACATAAACAAGCCCACCATCTGAATATTCAATTGTTATATTTTCTTCTTTCCCCTTTTTGTCGCCAACTAAAGACAGGCCACGATAGGTTCCGATCCCATAGTCCTGATGAACGAGAAAATCTCCCCAATCAATTTCTGATAAAGAATCAATTTTTTTATTAGAGGGAAAACCACCAGATGGGGATGGCCGCAAAGAAGATTTTCGCCGACCAACGACAACAAGGCAAGCCAAACCAAGACTGGGAATAGAAAAGCCTGAAGAAAGATATGTATTAAGCGCCACCATTTCTTTTTCCTTATAAAACGGGCGCGTTTTAGGATTAAAAAGAAAGACAGATGGAGCTCGCAAAAGAACGTCGTCAACTTTTTGATTTAAGGCAACAGAAGAGAGCCGGTTCAGGTTAATTTTTTCGCAATAATGTAATGAGCGCGCTGCCACAGAGGGAGAAGGCGACACCGCTTCGGAGGTTATGTATAATATGTTTTTTGTTCGTCTCTCCAGCACGGCAGATAGCGCAACTGAGAACCCGCTCCCAACGTGGTTGGCCGGTTTTTGTATCTCAACCCGGTCGCGCCGACCGACCGAGAGCTGGGTCTCTGGGTCAAAGATTCTTATTGATTCAATCTTGTTAGATAAAAATTCAAAACGCAAAGGGCGCTTAGAGTAAGAAGGAAAAATGTCTAAAATACCGCCCCGGACCGAATACGTGTTCGCAGAAACGCAACGATCTGTGCTTTCATACCCCCAACGGGCAAGACGGCGCACAACTTCTCCAATTATTACACGAGAGTCTTTTTTTAAACGCAGAAACATCGCGTCGCCATCATGGCCCCCCACGGAATAGGAGGCTGAAGCCTGCGGCGCCAAAAAGACGCCCGAAGACTGTTGAAAAAGCTGGCGATATGAGCGGTCAAAATAATGACGGTCTTTTGAAAAAAAGCCCGGTACGATCGATGGCGCATCTAGAAACGGAGGAAAAAGATAAAGATCGTCACCAAAAAGATTTAGACAGTCATTTATAAACAAACTTGAATGATTGTTGTCTGAATCGACAACCACAGCGAGAGAGCCCCCAACTTGACCCCAAATAAGCGCCACCAAAAAGGCTTGCGCCGAGGGCAAATCAACCCCAACGGCACCCCGCTTGCTAATTAAACTCGACAGACAGTCGCGAAGGGCGGCGCTTTGAAGGTCAGACCCGGAAAAGATATTGGGTTTTTCAGCTCGGGAAGGTTTCACGTGAAACGCTATCTATTTAAAAGCAAAACGCTAAGAGCCGAAATGTCTGCGGGGGTAACGCCAGAAATGCGCATAGCTTGACCGAACGTTTCTGGGCGGACAAAAGAGAGCCTTTCTCGGGCTTCAAGCGAAAGGCTGTTAACGATTAAGTAATTAAACCCCCGTGGAATTGGGCTATTTTCGTGACGCAACGCTAGGTCTACTCGTGCTTTTTGCCTTTTTATGTACCCTTCGTATTTTATAACAGCCTCAGTCTCTATTTGAGCCTCCTGAAAAAAATGTAGTTCTTGGGGTTTTGTGATGATTTTTGAAAAAATGTCACTTGGAAAATGTTGTAAGTTTATGTGCGGACGTTTTAGTAGTGTTTTTATTGGCACACCCTGTCGAATTGGCGCCTCTCCTAGGCTACGCAGGGTAGAGTTAATTTCATCTGGTAAGATTGTTTTATCAAGTGCCCCGAGCATATTTTTAATAAAGAAAAGATTTTTTTCTATCCGTCGACGCCGACTTCGTGAAAGCAGCCCGTGATCAGCTGCTTTTTTATAAATACGAGAATGTGCGTTTGAAAACCTTAAAAGAATCCTAAACTCCGCTCGGGAGGTGAACATTCGATAGGGCTCGAGAGTATCTTTTGTAATGAGGTCGTCTATTAACACTCCAATATAAGCCTCACTTCTTCGCAATTTAAGCGGAGGCTCATCAGAAACAAGGCGAGAAGCGTTAATGCCAGCTATCAGGCCTTGTGCCGCAGCTTCTTCGTACCCAGAGGTTCCGTTTATTTGGCCTGCAAAAAAAAGACCGGACACATCTTTTGTTTCCAAAGACGCCTTTAGTTGAGACGGTGGAAAAAAGTCGTATTCAATTGCGTACCCAGGACGAAAGAAACGAACGCCAGACATTCCTGGAATTGTTTTGAGCGCTTTTAGCTGAATATGTTCTGGGAGGCTTGTAGAAAAACCGTTTAAATATATTTGGTCTGAGTTAAGCCACTCGGGTTCTAAAAAAAGAGTGTGGCTTTTATGGTGAGAGAAGCGGTGAATCTTGTCTTCAATTGAGGGACAATATCGCGGGCCAACTCCGCCAACATCACCAGAAAACATTGGACTTTGAAAAAGGTTTTCTTGAATTATTTCTTTACAATCAAGACCTGTTTTAACCGTGTGGCAGGGCACATTGGGAGGGGCAAACCGCTCTGTATCATAAGAAAAGGGAATCGGGCTCTCATCGCCGCTTTCAACGTTCGTTTTATCCCAACAGACAGATGAGCGATCTAGTCGCGGGGGGGTTCCTGTTTTGAGGCGACCAGACAAAAAACCGTAAGACGAAAGAGCCTCCGTTATACCCTCGGCGGCACTTTCGCCCATTCTACCGGCGCGTATCTTTTTTTGACCAACATGTATAAGCCCATTCAAGAAAGTACCACAAGTTAAAACAGCTGACCGGGCGGCAAGGGCTTCCCCGCTCCGAAGAAGAACACCACACAGGCGCCCCTGTTTTATTTTTAAAGCAACAACCTCACCTTGAACAATTTTTATTTGCTTTTGATTAAAAACGGAAGAAGAAACAAACTTTTCATATTTCCTTTTATCTACTTGAGCGCGGGGAGACCAAACCGACCGACCCTTCGAGCGGTTTAGTAGTTTAAACTGAAGACCAGCAAAGTCGGCAGCCGCACCCATTATTCCCCCAAGGACATCAATCTCCTTAACAAGCTGACCCTTTGCTAATCCACCAATTGCCGGATTGCAAGACATTCTACCAAGAGAATTAGTATCAAGGCTAACTAAGGCAACCTTACGACCAAGTCGCGACGCAATAAGTGAAGCCTCAATGCCTGCGTGCCCCCCCCCACAAACAATCACGTCGTAGGTGCTGGCTTGTTTCACGTGAAACTATTTTCCCACACAAAGTGAACCAAAAATATTATTTAATATCTCGTCAGGCGTTGTTTTGCCAAGCAACGAATCTAGAGCGTCAAGACCAGCGCGCAACTCAAAAGCGAGCAGTTCCAAATCTGTTGAGCCGGTAGCCAGAAGTTTCTCCGCCGAATGCAGATATGAGGCGCACAGCGTGACAGCTTGATGTTGTCTGGGCGTTGAAAGGTAGGTGCTTTGCGTTGATACTTGATTGATTTTGAGTTGAAGCTTAATTTGATTTAACAAAGACCTAAGGCCGGAATTGTTTAGGCAGGAGATATGTATAACACTGGCGTCTACATCGTGGTTGGTGTGCAAATCTGACTTGTTTAAGATGAACAGAGTTGGGGTTTTTGGTTTGGTTGTGCTCTTAAATTTAATATCATCAGTTACATAAAGAACAAGATCCGCCTCTTTTTTGCTTAATTTTGCGCGCGCAATGCCCTCTCTTTCTATTGGGCTCTCCCCCGCTCTTATTCCAGCGGTGTCTATAAAACGCACAGGAACACCGGACAATACGAGCTCTGGATCAAGCAAATCCCGAGTCGTTCCGGGCTGGTCGCTAACAATTGCCCGGTTTGATCCGGACAGAGAGTTAAGCAAGGAAGATTTTCCAACATTCGGCGGGCCAGTAATAACAACTCGGGCACCATAGTTTAACAATCGCCCAGTAGAAAAACTCCCAGCAATCACTGTTAAGGCCTTTTGTGTTTCTTTGAGAGAGGCTGGCAACAAAGCTAAAAACTCAGGATCAAGATCTTCGTCAGAAATATCCATTTGATGCTCTAAAAAAGAAAGACGATCAATTATTGTTTTACGTACAACGTTAAGCTTTTTAGAAAGATGTCCAGATAAAATTTTTTGTTGATTTTTGGCATTTTCAGCCGACTTGGAGAAGATAAGAGACGCAATCGCCTCTGCCTGAAGCAAATCAATCTTTCCATTTAAAAAAGCGCGCAAAGTAAATTCACCAGGATTGGCAATTCGTGCGCCATTCGAAGTAATGGTAGATATAATTTCCTCAATAATTGCAGGGCTTCCATGGCAAGAAAACTCAACAACGTCCTCACCAGTGTAAGAGCGCGGTCCGCGGAAAGACGTTATGATCAAATTGTCAATAACGTCGCCATTTTTGTCATAAAAGTTTACACTCGTTGCTCTTCTTTCTATAGGCTCAGATAATTTTATTGAGCGCTTTGCGTAAACAAGCGCATCAGGCCCACTAATTCTAATTAGAGCAATCCCACTATATCCAAAGGGCGTGGCGGCGGCAACGATCGTGTCGCCAAGCATCATTTTTTGTTTTTAAGCTTAGCGCTTGATGGGGTTTTGATAGTGGCGTCCGGCGTTAAATATTTTTGCTGAATGATAGATAAAATGTTAAAAACAGAATAATATAAATTTAAACCCGAAGGGAAAGTGTAAAATAAAAACAAGAAAAAGACATTCATAAAATACATCATCATTTTTTGTTGATTTCCGCTGTCAGGTGAGGCCATTAGTTTTTGCTGTAAAAACATCGTTATTCCCATCAAAAAAGGAAGGATATTGATCGGAAACCCGGCAATTGTTGTTATTGTGTCGGGAGAACTAAGATCTGTTATCCAGCCAAAAAAAGGGGCACCTCGAAACTCAATCGTAGAGCGAAAAACAGTGAAGAAAGAAATAAGAATCGGCATTTGCAATAAAAGAGGCAAGCACCCACCCATGGGATTAACCCCCTTTTCTTTAAAAAGCGCCATCTGTGCTTTGTTTAATTTTTGAGGGTCGTTTTTATATTTCTCTTTTATTCGCTGAATTTGCGGTTGAAGCGCCTGCATTCTTTTTGTTGATTGAAACTGTTTTTTTGTCAAGGGGTTTAATAAAATCTTTACAAGAAAGGCAAAAATTATAACGACAACACCATAGTTAGGAATAAACGCGTACATTTTGGATAAGGACCAGGTGACAAGACGGCCAAGAGGACGAAAAACTGTCCAGCCAAGGTTCATTGTTTTTTCAAGGTCAACGCCGAGCGCTACAATTCTTTTGTACTCTAGCGGCCCAAAATACAGATCAAACATATTTGTGCTATTCACAGCCTGGCGAAGATGTGTATCGTAAAGCGGGCGATTATTTGCGGTTGTTCCACGAACCTCCGCACCAATGCCGGGGGACTGGGGAATAAGAGCGGAAACGAAATACTTAGTTTTAATAGCGGTCCAGCGGGTGTTCCCAGACTGATTTTCAGAAGAGAGCTGATCGCTGGGTGCGCCAGGCTCTAAAAGCTCATCGCCAAGATAGGCGTATCCTTTAAAATATGTGAATTCGTCTTTTATGTTCTTTTCTGTAGGCGCGAGACCGCCGAACCAAGAAAGAACATACTGCCCTCTTGAAATGTATTTTTCAGGATGATCAAAAGTTAATGAAAGAGCAATTTTATAGCTTTCAGGATAAAAAGAATAAGTTTTTTTTATCTTATACCCACGATATAAAGTTTCGAAAGAAATATTTTGTTGCTTTGATCTTACAGAAATAGACTGCCGAGAAGATAACAAGCGCCAGCCGTTTTCCAGCCGAACATTCTCGCCATCCAAAGAAACAAAGCTAATCGCCATATTCTTTTTTGAGCGGCCATCAATTAGATTCACCAAAGTAGAATCATAACGGTCAAAGTTGTTCAAAACAAAAGAAGTAAAAGAGCCCCCGTTGTAGGAGCTAAGAGTTGCGGTGTAAAGACCATTGTTTATAGAAATAGTTTTTTCATCTACAGGGGACACCTCACTGTTTGTTTGTGGAGAAGATTCCGGAGCGATAAAAGCCGTTGGCGGAATCAGGGGAGAGGTGTCGGACCGAGAGGTATCAGCTGGGAGCGGCGCACGCGCGGGGGCCACGAGATCCATATACCAAGGTGTCAAGATAAGCACAACGGCAATAAGGCCGAACGCAAGAAGGGTTTTTCTATCCATTTATCTTGGAAGGGGGTCAAAACCACCCCGAGAAAAAGGATGGCATTTTGAAACGCGTTTTATGGTTAACCAAAAAGCCTTAAAAAAGACAAAGCGACTAAAAGCATGTAAACCATATTCAGAACAAGAGGGGTGAAAGCGGCAATGGGGTCGCATTAGCGGAGACAATAGGGCGCGATACCCGCGAATTAGAAAAACAAAAAGTCGGTTGAAGGGTTTATCTTTTGTTTTCATGAAAAACAGTATGGCGGGGCTAAGCAGAGAGGCTTTTTCTTCCTCTTTTCCGTCGCCGGGCAAGAACTTTTTTACCACCGACAGAAGACATGCGAGAACGAAAGCCGTGCTTGTTTTTTCTTTTACGTTTGCTTGGTTGATAAGTGCGTTTCATTATTGCTCCAAATTTAGCGCGGGAAAATACCCACCATTGCCCCAGAAGACCAAACAAAATGGTTAAATTACCACGGCGCCGCTCCTTTTTATTAGTTTGAAGCAAAAAGGGTATTGTAGTGAATCAATAAAGAGCCATAAGTTTAGAAAACAGCAAATGTGGAAAACATGTGGAAAACTATTAAATGACTCACGCAAATCTCTGGAAACAAATAAAAGATCGTCTTAAGAACAGCCAGCCCCAACATGCTTTTTCTACCTGGTTTGAACCAATAGTCTCAATCGCCTTAAATAACGACGCCCTAGTATTAGAGGTTCCAAATCAATTCTTTTTTGAGTGGCTTCAGTCGCACTATAAGGAAACAATAGAAAAAGAAGCCCTTTTTGTTTTTTCCGAGCCGCTAACTATAAAATATACCGTTTCTCCTGAGTCGGCGCAAACGAGCGCCTCCGCCGAAGAAAACAACTCGACACAAGAAACAAGAGCCGCAACGAAAAGAATCTCAACAATAAATGAAAAATATACCTTTTCCAATTTCATAGAAGGCGCCCACAATGAATTTGCAAAAGCCGCGGCACTAAGCGTAAGTGAGTCTCTGGGGCAACAAGCGTTTAATCCGCTTGTAATATATGGTGGTGTTGGAATGGGGAAAACCCATCTGTTGCACGCCATTGGAAACAAGGTTATGAACGACAGCCGACAAAAACGTATTGTATGCGCTTCAAGCGAAAAATTTACCCTTGATTTTATTTCTTCTATTCAGAAAAACAAAACTGTGGAATTTTCTAAATCGTATCGAAAAGCCGATATTTTATTGATTGATGATATTCAGTTTTTTCAAGGAAAAGAACAAACTCAAGAACAGTTTTTTCATACGTTTAATGAATTATTTCAAGCAGGAAAACAAATTGTTTTAACTGCGGATCGATACCCGGGTGAAATGGTTGGGCTGCAAGACCGCCTTTTATCAAGGTTTAAATCAGGCCTAGCTGTTGACATTCAGCCCCCAGATTTTGAAACGCGCGTCGCAATCGTAATGGAAAAAGCAGAAATTAATGGACTAAAGCTTTCCTATGATATTATTGAACTAATAGGTCTTCACATTAAAAATAACGTTCGGGAGCTAGAAAGCACAATTATTCGCCTCTTGGCCCACTCATCTCTTACCAATAAAGAAATAGACTATCAACTAGCGAAGAAGGTTATAAAAGAAAGAATTGGTTCTGGTGCCGTTTCAGACATAACGGTTGAGGAAATTGTGCGTCGCGTTTCTGAAACCACACATATTCAAGAAAAAGACATTGTTGGCGCTAGCCGAAAAATGGAAATTGCCGAGGCAAGACAAATCTCAATTTATTTATGTCGCGAAATCTTAGGAACCCCTCTTGTTAGTCTTGGAATGCATTTTGGTGGAAGAGATCATTCGACAGTTCTTCATGCGTGTAGAGTTGTTGAAAAAAAGACAAAAAAAGACCAAAGAATTTCTTCCTTGGTCGGAGAATTAAAGAACGAACTTTCTTTTGCCTTAAGCGACTAAGGGCTATTCCTCGTCCTCATCGTCTTCTTCGTTTTCGTAATAGTCGGCATAATAATCTTCGTAGTCTTCCGGGCCAAAAAAATCATCCTCTGGCGGAGGAGCTGCAGATAAATCAATGTTGGGTAAGTCTTCTTTTGAAGCGGGCGCGAGAGAGGCGAGAGAGCTTTTTTTAAACAGAACACCCAACAACACATTGAAAAAGAGGAGAAGAGCAGCGCCAGCGGCGCCCTCTATATTAAATTCGTAGCCCCCAAACATATTTCTATCCCAGCCATAATTAAGGAAGACTGCGAGAGAAATAAGAACACCAAACACAATGATAACATTTCCGGTCACACTTGGCATGTCAGACTGCATAACAACCGAATAAAGAAACCAAGCTAAAACACCCGCAATTGCTATAAAAAGTGCCGCTAGAAAATTTTCGGAAAAAACGGAGAAAATGAAAGCAACAATTGCCGCAACAGGAATTAAAAAACCAACACCAACGCTTATATTATTATTCATATTGAAAAACCGCGATAAATAAAGGATGAACTAAGAAAATAACTTAAGAAAGTTGCCCCAATGTGCACTGAAATGCAAGGCTTTATACCCTTACCAAAGTATAAAATATCTGCTGTATTTTCATTCTCTTATAATGCGACCAATGAGAGGTTAATGGATAAAAAAACAAATATTGGTGTAATTGGCGTTGGGCATTTGGGCCAACACCACACAAAACATTATTCAAAGATTGATGGCGCAAACCTTGTGGGTGTCTTTGATCTTAACCAAGACCGATGTAAATCCGTTGCTACAAGATATGATATAAAACCATATGAAACGCTGGGCGAGCTGCTAGAGAAGACAGAAGCAGTCTCTGTGGTGACACCAACCAAGGACCACAAAAAAGTCGCTGAAGAATGTATTAATAAAGGGAAACATGTTTTTATTGAGAAGCCAATTACGAAAACGGTTGCTGAAGCAGAGGTCTTAATTGCGCTCGCAAAAGAAAGGGGAACCATTATTCAAGTTGGCCACATTGAAAGACTAAACCCGGCCCTTTTGCCTTTAGATAAATTCGATATTAACCCAAAATATATAGAAGTCCAGCGCCTAGCCCCATATATGAGTCGCGGCACGGACGTGCCTGTTGTTTTGGATTTGATGATACACGACATTGACCTTGTTTTGGCCCTTGTAAAGTCTCCGATAAAGGAGATTGGTGCCAATGGCATTTCTATTATGACAGATTCGGTAGATATGGCTAACGCCCGAATACAATTTAAAAATGGAGCCGTTGCAAATATAACCTCAAGTCGCATTGCAAAGGATCGAGTACGAAAAATGAAGGTTTTTCAACAAGACCTTTATATTACCGTTGATTTTTTAAGAAGCCTCACAGAAGTGTACCGCGTTATGGATGCAGATAAAACAGACCCCTCGGCGATTATGTCGGCACCCCTAGTATCAAAAGAAAGACATCGACAAATTTTCTACGAAAAACCAACTATTAAAAAACAAGATGCTTTAAAAATGGAGTTAGAAAATTTTATTGAAGCCGCCCAGGGCAAGGTGAAACCAATTGTAGACGGAACCGCAGGCAAAAAGGCCCTAGACTTGGCCCTTCAAATTCATAATAAGATTCTTGAGGATATACAATAGGTGGATATTAGAAACTTTTTCTTCACTTATAGGAGCTATACCCCCATCCCCCTTGGGGCAATGATTATATATTTTGCGAGACCAGAAAATACATATTTTTTTGGCGGCGCAACATTGCTGGTGGCTGGAGAACTAATAAGAATATGGGCAGTCTCACATGCGGGCGGAGAGACGCGGACAAGGAATATTGGCGCAACAAAGCTGTGCACATCTGGACCGTATGCATTTGTAAGAAACCCACTATACGCTGGAAACATGTTAATGTATTTAGGGATTGTCTTCATTGCAGAGGCAACAAGCGTCTTGTTAATGGCGGCCACAACTTTTTCTTTTTTTCTTATCCAATATTCATTAATTATTTCATTAGAAGAAGAAAGGCTTGATGAGCTTTTTGGTCAAAAATACAGCCTATATAAAGAAAACGTTCCAGCTATTTTTCCAAGAATAAGTCGGTGGAGTGGTTCAAAAGATAGAACCCCAGCGAGGATAATAAACACAATAAAAACCGAGAAACGAACACTTCAAAATGTTGTTGCTGTTTTGATTTTGATTTTTATTCGAACACAATATTATTAGCAAAGAATACGACGCCAGAATGGTTAAAGGCCAATGAACACACCACAACGAGAGCTGACATTCTTTATTGTTGCGGGAGAAACCTCAGGAGACAACCACGGCGCAAAGCTGATGCGTGAGATCAAAACACGCCACGAAGAGAGTCGTTTCATCGGCCACGGGGGCGACAAAATGCTGAAAGCCGGACTTGAGCAGATGTATCACGTAGACCAGCTGGCTGTCATGGGCTTTTCAGAAGTAATAAAACACCTTCCCCTGATGTTTAATGTGATGGGTGAATCTTTGGGGCGACTTAGAGAGCTGTGCCCGGATAGAATTATTCTAATAGACTATCCCGGGTTTAACTTGAGATTAGCAAAGAATTGTGCAGGGCTTGGTCTCCCGGTTACGTATTTTATTTTACCACAACTATGGGCATGGAAAGAAAAAAGAATAAAGTCGTTTCATAAATATATAGACCAATCGCTTAGTATCTTTCCCTTTGAGCAAGACTGGTTTGAAAACAGGGGAGTAGTTGCAAGTTATGTAGGACACCCCTTTACAGAAATTGTAGGACCAGAGACATCCAAAGAAGACTTTCGGACAAAACACAAGATTCAACCGACGGAAAGTTTTTTACTGCTCTTACCAGGAAGCCGCCAGCAAGAGATCGATCGACACCTGTCGGTTTATTTGGCGGCCGCAAAACAGCTACAAGAATCAGATAATAAATTAAAAATATTGATAGGCAAGGCGCCGGGGGTGACCTTGCCGCACCTGGGTGAAAATATTCTTTTTGAGACTAAAGATATCCGCGCGGCCATCGCCTATAGTAGAGCCGCGATTACAACGTCAGGAACAGCAAGCCTCGAATGCGCAGTTTTAGATACACCAGAAGTTGTTTGTTATAAGCTCTCGGCACTTTCCGGCATCCTCGCTAAAGCATTAAACAAGGCGCCCTTTATATCAATGGTCAATTTAATTGGAAAAAGGAAAATAGTTCCAGAATTTGTTCAAAACGAGGTTACAGCAGAACGCATTATAGCAAATATAAAGCCCCTTCTAAGTAACACAAAGGAGCGCCGGACCATGCTGGATGGTTATAGCGAGGTCAGGCGATCTCTTGGCCTGCCGGGTGTCTACAACCGAGCAGCCGAAGCAATTTTAAAAAGAACAATCAATGCCTAACCCTCAAAACGAAAAAAGATTAAAAAATCGTTTTCTTGTTTGGCTAGGAGGGGTCATTGGACCGGGAATTCTTCGCTTTTTGTATAACACGAATCAATGGGAGAGAAAAGGAGAGCACCATTATAAAGAAGCAATTAATAGTGGAAAATCCGTAATTATTGCATCTTGGCACGGTACGCTACTAACGGTTTTTATGGGTCTTTCAAAAAATGAATTTTATGGCATGGCGGGAAACCATCACCCAGAAGCAGAAATCATCTCTCAAATAGGGAAAAAGCTGGGGTGGCGCGTTATTCGAGGGTCTTCAACTGATGGTGGGAAAAAAGCATACGATGAAATGTTAAATCTATTAAAAACACCCGGAACAGTTTTTGCTATAACGCCTGACGGTCCGCAGGGGCCCGCAAAAACCCCCAAAGCCGGAACAATTCGAGCAGCCCAAAAGACCGGCGCTATTATTATCCCTTCGGCGGGGCAATCTACCCGGCGCTGGGCTTTTAAAAATTGGGACACTTTTTATTTGGCAAAACCTTTTGGTCGCGTTGTCCAGCTTTTTGGGCCACCAGTCGTTTTGAATAAAACAGAAAGCTTTGAAAGCTGCGTTGAAAGAGTGCGAAAAGCGCTAAACAAAATTGAAAAAGAAGCAGAACGCCATGTCGGCATGGAATAAACCAATTCTACCAAAATTAAGGCCCATCCTCTTTCCTCTTGCGTTGTTGTATTGGGGAATATTGTTCTGGCGGAATCTTTTCTATGTAATGGGTTTTTTTGTATCAAGAAAGCTGCCAACAAAAGTAATTAGCGTAGGCAACATAACAACCGGTGGAACAGGGAAAACACCCGCGGTAATATATTTAGCAAAAACACTCTCAAACCGAGGATATCGTGTGGGGGTGTTAAGCCGAGGGTATGCTAGAAAAACAGCGGGAACACAGCTTGTTTCTGACGGG
>Ga0315336_1006160_pt1 | contig 12479 bp, 9 predicted proteins | sample ASW5metaG_FD_204512 | JGI IMG/M metagenome (GOLD analysis project Ga0315336, IMG submission 204512) | Ammonia-oxidizing marine archaeal communities from Monterey Bay, California, United States - ASW #5 | ecosystem: Environmental > Aquatic > Marine > Intertidal zone | place: USA: California...
TGCGATTCTGCTGGAAGCGATCGGCCTTCCCCGATGGATGTTTGCGTCGACGTTCGCGTGCGGAAGGGTGGTTGGATGGTGTGCCCACATCGAGGAGCAGAGGCGGGCGGGCACGCTGATCCGACCAAAAGCTCGGTATGTGGGTGCGCTCCCGGTGCGCTAAAATGGGTGCATGATTGCGCTCCTACTCTCCCTGACCCTTGCGACGGCCGCTCCCCAGAAGCCGACGCCGCCGCCTCAGACCGCCAATACCTACGGCAACCGGGCCGCTATCGGCGTGATGATCGGCGAAGTCTACGGCGGCCTGGCCATCGGACTCGGAGGATGGTGGGTGGCATCGATGCTCGATGCGGACATCGACCGCGGTGTAGCGGGCAGCAACGCGGTGATGTTCACCGTCCCAGTTGGCGTGGCCGCCGGCGGCGTCATCGGCGGATCTGTGGCCGCCAAAGAGACCTGGGCGCCCGTCGGGTTGACCACGGCTGTTCCGATTGGCGCTGGGCTCGCAGTGACGTCTGCGGGGTTCTCGGTCAATGACGTCGACCGGATTGGATTCAGAAACCGGCTGATTGTCTCCGGCATATCGGTCATGGTCATCGGTCCGCCCATCGCGGCCCGCTTCTCGGCGGTCAAGGCGTTCGAGAAGCGCGGGCTGAGCACCGAAATCAGCTTGGTTCCGACCGGCAATGGCCTGGGATTGATCGGTCGATTCTAGGCCTTAGGACCCCTTCGTCAGCTCGACCTCATCGACGGTCATCTTCCACACCCCGCCGTCCTCGTGAGGGGGCTCGGTGACCAGGAAGGTCGTCACGAACGGCCCGATACCCACGTCGAATCCGGTCGGGTGAAAGGCCTGGATCGGCGCGCTGATGGAGGTGGTCGCGCCGTCGGCTGGTGTCTTTGTGTACTCGCAGTCACCGTTTGCAGTGATCGTCAGGGCAACCTTGTCGCCGTTCCATGTTCCGATGTAGTCGACCTTGTCGGCCGGAACCGGTTTGGACTTCGCGGCTTCTTCGATACCGGCGCATGCCAGCGTGTTCAGTGCGGCAAAGACCGCGACGGCGGCCAGTTTCTTGGGCAATGCAGACATGGACGGACCTCTCTAAGCCACTCTTCCCTGGGCTCTGTCCACGGCATACTGCGCGTGGCCCGACATGATTGCACCAAAATCTGCCCGACACTCCAGTTGGCGGGAGATGCTGTACAAGCCGCCGAGGGACCGGTGCATGAACAGCACGTCCTTGGGGATCTTCACGTTCGGGTTGCGGATGAACTTCTTGATCACCGGCTTCATGTCTTCCATGAACTGTTCCTGTTGCTGACCCAGGGTGATCTCTCCCATGCGGAAGCCCTTGCCGAGGACCTCGCAGAACTCCCAGATGAGGTCGCCCTCTTCGGGGACTGTGCCGTCCCACGAACCGAGCTCCATGGACGCCTGTAGCGCGGTCTCTTTGTCGCCGGCGTGGGTGGCCACCGCAGCAACCGCGTAGGTGCCGATCCAGAACTCGCTGAAGCGCTTCACACACCCGAAGTCGACCAGTCCGACGCGCCCATCTTCTTCGAAGAGGTAGTTTCCGGGGTGAGGATCGGCGTGTAGCGTCCGGTGGCGGAAGACCATCTCATAGTAGAGTTCGGCCAGGGTCACGCCCGCCTTCTGCTTGGCCTCGGGCGTGGCGGACTTGAGGAACTCGGCGAGGTGAACCCCTGGGAGTCGGTCCATCGTCAGCATGCGCTCGGTGCACAGCGCCCCGTAGATCTTCGGGATCCGCACGCGCTCGTCGCCGGCGAACATCTCCTGGAAGGTGTGGATGTTTGCAGCTTCCTGCAGGTAGTCCAACTCTTCGCGAAGGCGCGCCTGGATCTCGTCGAATGCGGCCTCGATCTCGGCTTTGTCCCGACGAAGCACCCGCCCGGACAGCAGGACGGCCTTCAGGGCCATCATGTCGGTGTCGACGCTGTGTTCGACGCCGCGGTGCAGCACCTTGACCACTACCTCGGTGCCGTCCAGGAGCCGAGCGACGTGGGCCTGTCCGAGGCTGGCTGTACCGAGGGGCTCGCGATCGAAGGAGGCGAAGTGGTCGGAGATGGGACCCTCGAGTTCGGCTTCGACGTCCTCTTTGATGATCTCCCAGGGAATCGGCTCGGAATCCTTGTGGAGCCGCGACAACGTCGCCCCGACTTCTTCGGGCAAATCGAGAGACTGGGCCATCACCGCCATCTGCTGACCGAGCTTCATCGCCGCGCCTTTCATGCGGCTGACCGTCTCGACGATTTCCTTTGCGTTGTCGATATGCAGCTTGTGCCGTGCCTTTTTGCGCACTTCTTCGCTGACGAGCGCGTTCTTGACGCGATTGCCGATGTAGGAGCGGGTGACCTTTGTGGTCAGGCCACCGAGTCTCGCCAGTCGCTTGAGCCGGCTTTCGCCGGACTTGCGGGCCATGGGATCCCCCGGAACACCCTCCTCCTAACCTGATAGGAGGTCGCCATGATGCTCCTGTTGTTGTGGTTTGTCGGTGTCGGGCTCGCGGGACCTTACGAGGACGGCGTTCAAGCTCTCAAGGATGGGCGGTACGAAGACGCCAAGTCTCTGCTCACGCAGGCCGCCGCCCTCGACGAGAACTCCAGCGACGCGCTCTGGGAGCTCGGTTGGGCGTACTGGACGCTCGAGGACTACGCTGGAGCCGCTCGCGCGTGGGAAAAGGTCGAGAAGATCGACCCCAACCGCGATGAACTGTCCACCTGGTTGGGCAACGCCCGCGCCCGGGCCCCACTCGCCGCCGCCAAGCCCGAAGATGTGGAGATACCGACGAAGCCGAGCGAAGGGCGGGTGACCATCGCCGCCGCCGGGGACACCATGATGGGCTCCGATCTTCGCCGTGGGCTCGCCGGACTGGCGCCTGGGAACGGAGAGATCATCTTCGAGGACGTCGCCCCGATCTTCGCGGCGGCCGACATCGCGTTCCTGAACCTGGAGGGCCCGCTCGCCAACGGGATTCCGAGCAGCAAATGCGGGCCAGACTCTACGGCTTGCTACGCTTTTCGCACGCCAACCAAGTACGCCAAGGCCCTCGTGAGCGCGAGCATCGATGTGACTTCGTTGGCGAACAACCACGCCATGGATCTCGGAACAGCGGGCCAGCAATCCACCATGGATGTGCTCGACAAAGTCGGCATTGCCCACGCCGGGCGGTACGGAGACAACGCGAGCGTCGAAGCCAAAGGTGTCAAAGTGGGCTTCATCGCTGCGCACTCGGGCTCGTGCTGCTTGAATGTCAACGCCGTCGAGGAGGTCATGGGCGCGGTCGCCTTGATGGACAAGGACCACGACATCGTCGTGCTGTCCTTTCACGGCGGCGCCGAAGGCTCCGGTGCCCGACACGTACCGGGCAAGACCGAGATCGCCTGGGGAGAGCGCCGCGGCGACCTGAAGAAGCTGTCGCGCGCCGCTATCGACGCCGGGGCTGACCTCGTCCTGGGTCACGGACCGCATGTGCTCCGCGCCATGGAGGTCTACAAGGGGAGATTGATTGCCTACAGCCTAGGAAATTTCACCGGATACCGACAGTTCGGCTCCGGAGGCGGCTACACGGGCGCATCGGTGATCGTCGACGTCGAACTCGCCGACAACGGCGTGTTGGTGGCCGCGAAGCTCCACTCACTGGCGCTGGACAAGAGTTCGATTCCCCGCCTCGACCCAGGCGGCCCGGCACTGGACCACATCCGCGAACTGTCTGCCGCTGATTTCCCAGATTCGGGGGTCAAGATCGCCGAAGATGGGGCACTGAGCTGGTAGGTCTGTGGGGAAATGCGCCCGGTCGTCGCATGGCGTCGCGACGGGGGTTGGTGTGCAGCGACGACCGGGCGCGTCAAGACTCGCTCGTTGGCGATTCCGTACTTAGTGACACCGGGCCTTTGCAAGACCGTCCCCGCGATTACAAACTGAGACAATCGCAGCTGATAGAGTTCCAACCCTTCGTCAACCGGGAGTGGTTGTCTAGATGACTGGGGCAGCCGTCACCATCGCAGTTCTTCTCGCCGTCGGGGCAGGGGTGGCTCTGTGGTGGAAATCGCAACAGGGACCCGAGCCTCCCGAGCCTCCGCCCAGCAAATGGAAGGGGGGCAAGATCACGCCGATGATGGCCGGCGCCAGAAACAAGGCGCCGGAGCGTGTAGCTCGGGACGCGGTCATGGCGCAGGCGGTCTTGCTGGCCGTAGAGATGGCCTGTGCTGATGGTGAGGTCGACGATTCCGAGCGGGCAGCGATCCGACAGTTCATCATCGAAAACGTCACCGGTGCCGACGCAGAGTTCGCCGACAAAGCCATCCGAAAGGGGTTTGATGCCCAGCGAAACACCGCCGCGGTCGATTCCGCTATCGCCACTGTTCGCGCAGTCGGAAGCGAGGAGCAACGCGTGTTGATTCTCGAACTGCTCGTGCACGTCGCGCAGGCCGACGGCGTCATCCACCACGCCGAGCGGGCATTCATGGAGCGCGTCGGGGAGCGTATGGGTCTCGAGACGGCGGAAGTCGAGAGAATGATCTCCATCGACGGATCCGCCGTTTCCACTGACTCGAGGTCCTGACCGAATGAGCGATCGACCCCAGTACCTCGGGGAAAAGCTGACCCACGCGCATCTGCATCGACGCCGGGAGGAAATCCAGAAGCAGCACGGTGAGGCGATCGCCCAGGTCAACACCATGCTCGAGACCCAGAAGGTGCTCGGCGAAGAGCTCGGGCAGGGACTCGACACGTTGCAAATGCAAGGCACGGAACTCGACCGTCTCCGGGCTACGGAGAAAGACACGAGCCTGCTGGCTTCACTGGTTCGGCCGTTCACGTCCAGGCGGACGGCCCTGGCGCGTCGATCGGTCGCCGAAGGTCTGCTCAAACACTACGAGAAGACCAGTACTCGGCTTCGAGAGGCAACGGCCTTCTCCGACGAGCTGAAGTTGTGTGCGTTGGAGATGCAGCAGGAAGTCGACCGGCTCCACCGCGAGCTGGGGCAGGCGCTGCACAATCAACGCCTCGCCGCCGAGCGCATCCTCGAGTGCGAGAAAGGCCTCGAAGAACTCGACGGCCTGAAAATAAGTAAGGAACAACGCGAGCGGCGTCACGACCGCTACACGTTCGATCTGCGTACCGAGGCCGTGGCGCTAGAGCTCTTCAAGTCCTCTGCGGGCCAATGCCGCCAACACCTGGAGCCCGCCCGAGCCCTGCGCAACACAGTGCTCCAGCTCCACGAGGACATGGCCCAGTACGTATTGGGAGCCACCCACACCGTAAACGCAGCCGGGCGTCGCATCCAGGGCCTGGGCATGATGGCGGATGCGCCGATTGTCGTACAGGAACTACAGGAATCTCTCGACGAGCTGAACCAGGCCATGGAGGCCACGCAGCACTACATCGAGAACAGCAGAAAACTCATCGAGGAGGTCCTCCCCGATCTGTCCGCGAAGATGGACGCCGACAGCGAGATCGACGTCGCCGATCTGGTGGGCAGCCTGGAGTCCGTCGACCGCGCCCGTTCGAGGCAGATGGCCGAGCAGGCCCTTCGCGAAGCCGCCGAGTCGGAGATCGAAGATCTCCTTCGACCGGAAGACTGATGGAGCTGCCCTACGAGCGGGTCGGACCGTATGTGCGCGCGCTCCAGGCGTCGCTGAATGCGCTGGCTCCCAATGACGACCACGTTCCGCTCTCGGCGGCACTTGCCCATCTCGAGGCCCTCGATCCCGTCACATCGGGGAGGCTGCTCATCCCGGCGGAGTACTCGATCAAGTCCGGGATGCCATCGTTTGCCTGGATGGAACGAGCGATTGCCGAGGCCAAGCTCGCTCGGCAGAGCACCGACGCCGAGGATCCTTCGGACGCGAAGCTGAAGTCCGTCGCCGAGCTGGATCAGGGTCTCGCCACGCGCATGCGAGATCGCAGACAGCTGCATCAGCACCTGCGCCGCGCCCGGCTGCTGCCGACCACACGGCTGACCGCGGCAGTTCGCAGGCTCGGTAAGTCGACGGACTTTTCTGTCCGGTATGACCGCATGGTTCCCGACAGCCGCTGGCTGCGGATTCGCTTCGAGGTGAGGGTGCCGTCCCAGCGACGAAGTGCCGGACCGCTCGTCGCCGACGCCCAGGGCCGCCTCAAAGTGGGGGACTCCCTTCAGCACTTCATCACCCGGCACTTCGCCGATCCCCTGGTTGCCTTGCACAAGCAGCTTGAGGAGGCGACAGATGCCCAGGTTTTCAGGCTCTCGCGGTCACTTGTCGGTCCGTTCTGGTTTCCGGGGGTACAGATTCCCACCGATGTCCCGCCCAGCCTCGGCAAGGGCCTGATGTTGCACGTCTCGTCGGAGGTCGTGGCGGAGGACGTGCACATGGATCGGCACCTCGATCCGTGGATCGAGCCGCCCAAAGACGAACGTCCACCCGATGGTCTCAATGTGTACCGAGAACGCCGATTTGCGGCGAATCCGGCCGTTCTTCCAGAGGCGCAGAAATGGGCCGAGAGGCTCGGGTTCCGGAATATCGTCGTGCCCATCGCCCGAAATCGGCGTCGAGACCTCTAGCCGGCCGAAGTCGAGGGCAGTCGGTACAGCCGCCAGACCGCGATGGCCCCAACCGCGGTCAGGACCGTCGCCAGGGCAAAGTGCCACGGGTAGCCAAGCAGATCTGCGGAGAGCCCGGAGAACGTCGCCCCCAGCCCGCTGGCCACCACCACGACGCTGGCCTGAATCGTGTAGTCGGTCCCGCCCTGCTCAGGATCACAGGCATCCATCATGGCGGTGAACAGCGCTGCCGTCGCCATGCTGCCAACGAGATGGTCGAAGACGGTGACCGCATAGAGCGTTCCGATGTCGGTCCACCCCAAGGCTGGGGCCAGATACACGGCGACTCCGGCTGCTTGGAGCAGGCCGAACAAGAGAAGTGCTGGCCGACGTCCCAGCCAGGTCGTCATGGCGCCCCCAACGAGGGCTCCGAACAGGCTCGAGAGGAAACCGGCAAAGCCAAGCATCCACCCGATGTCCTCCATGTCGAGTCCGAGGTCTACGAGCATCGGGCGCACCACGCCGCCACCGAGGGCCTCACCGAGCTTGAACGCGACAAGCAGCGCCAACCAGTGCCCCATTCCCGGCCGCTGGAGGGCCTTTCGGATGATCGCTGCGATACTCGGCGCATCCGGTGGTACCGCCGAGGAGGATAGCTGTTCCCTGTACAAGGCGATCGGCAGGGTCGATACGGCGAGGATGCCCGCCATGATCGCGAAGGTCGATGACCAGCCGAGTCGCCCGAACGCGACCAGGAGTGCACCGCCTCCCACGATCATTCCGAGCCGGTAGCCCGCGACCTGCACGCCGTTGCCGAGCCCTCGTTCGCGGTGATCGAGCAACGAGACCGCCAGTCCGTCGGTGGCGATGTCCTGGGTGGCCGCGAGCAGGTTGGCCAACAGCACCGCCGCCAGGATCGCTGGCAGATGATCCGTCGGATTGAGCACCGAGACTGCGCACAGCAGGACGACTGCGAGCCCTTGCGCCGGCAGGATCCACGACTTTCGACGACCCAATCGCGGCCAGTGGTATCGATCGACGACCGGTGCCCAGAGAAACTTGAGCATCCACGGTGTGGCCAGCAGAGACGTGAAGCCGATGGCCGTCAGAGACGCCTCTTGCTGGCGAAGGAGAACCGGAAGGGCCTGGGTGAAGAACCCGAAGGGCAGTCCCTGGGACAGGTACAGCGTCGTCAGCAGTCCGAGTTTCGTCGAGGTCTTCATGCTTACTTGGTCACCTGACCAACATATAGCTGACAGTTTCTGACGTGTCGCGCGATACCTTGGTTTGATGATCGCTCTCGACCGATTCTCCCCGGCCACCCGGCGCTGGTTCACCAACACCTTCGCCAAGCCAACCGCGGTGCAGGATCAGGGTTGGGGGCCGATCATCGACGAAGACAACACGCTGCTCCTCGCTCCTACGGGCAGCGGAAAGACCCTGGCTGCGTTTCTCGCCTGTCTCGATCGCCTCTTTCAGTTGCCGGTCGACGCCGAGCCCGGAGTCCGCGTTCTGTATGTGTCGCCGCTCAAGGCGCTGGTGTACGACATCGAGAGAAACCTGCGCGCCCCGTTGGTGGGCATCGCCAACGCCGCGACCCTCGAGGGTCAGTCGGTTCGGCCCATCCGGGTCGACATTCGTACCGGCGATACGAGTCAGCGAGATCGGCGGCTGCAGGCCAAGAATCCCGCAGACATCCTGGTCACCACACCGGAGAGCTTGTACCTGATCCTCGGTTCGAACGCCCGGGCGACACTGTCCTCCGTGCAGACCGTCATTATCGACGAGATCCACGTCATGGCCGGGACCAAGCGCGGCGTGCACCTCGCGCTGTCGCTCGAACGCCTGTCGGCCCATGCCACCAAAGACCCCCAGCGAATTGGACTGTCGGCGACCCAACGCCCCCTCGACGAGATCGCCAGATATCTGGGTGGGCCGCGGAAAGTCGAGGTCATCGACACCTCCGAGCCGCCCAATTTATCCCTCGAAATCGTCGTGCCCGTCGTCGACATGGAGAACCCGACATCGGCCGAGCTGGGACCCAGCGGCGACGGAGAGAGGCAGTTGGTCGGCGGCAAGAAGCGGAGCGGAGAGATCGGCTTCGCCGAGGACTTCGGAGACAAGCCCGGCCCAAAGAAGAAGTCCCACGGCATGTGGCCGACAATCTATCCAAAGCTGCTCCAGCTCATCCGCGAGCACCGGACGACGATCGTCTTCACCAACAGCCGAATCCTCTGCGAACGGCTGTCGCAGCGCCTCAACGAGATGGCTGGCGAGGAGCTGGTCCGCGCCCATCACGGCAGCATCAGCCACCATCAACGCGCGGTCATCGAGGAGGCCCTGAAGGCCGGGCAGTTGCCCGCTATCGTCGCCACCAGCTCTCTGGAGCTCGGCATCGACATGGGAACCGTCGATCTGGTCGTGCTGGTCGAATCTCCGGGATCGGTCGCCCGCGGACTCCAGAGGGTCGGGCGCGCAGGTCACGGCGTCGGCCAGCGAAGCGAGGGCCGGATCTTCCCCAAGTTCCGAGGAGATCTCGTCGAGGCGGCCGTCGTTGCCGATCACATGAGGCAGGGCAAGATCGAGACCACCACGGTCCCCAGAAACTGCCTCGACGTCTTGTCCCAGCAGATTGTCGCGATGTGCGGCGTCGCGTCTTGGAAGGTCGACGAGCTCATTGCGCTGATTCGCAAGGCCTATCCCTACAACGAGCTGACCGACGGACTGTTTCATTCGGTCCTCGATATGCTCTCTGGGCGCTATCCCTCGGACGCCTTCTCCGAGCTTGCACCCCGCATCAACTGGGACCGCACCAAAGACACCCTGACAGCCCGTCGCGGCGCGAAGATGCTGTCGCTGCTCAATGCTGGAACCATCCCCGATCGGGGTCTCTACGGCGTCTTCCTGGTCGGTGAGGGGCCACGTCTGGGAGAACTCGACGAGGAGATGGTCTACGAGAGCCGGAAAGGGGACTTGATCATCCTCGGGGCGAGCACCTGGCGCATCGAGGACATCACCCGAGACAAGGTCGTGGTCTCGCCGGCGCCGGGTCAACCGGGCCGACTGCCGTTCTGGCACGGAGAGAAGCCCGGCCGGCCCATTGAGTTGGGTCGGTCCATCGGCGCGTTCCTCCGAGAGCTTTCCGCCCAGAAACCCAAGAAAGCCGCAGCGTGGCTCCGGGAGCGCGCGCCACTTGACGAACTCGCCGCCGGAAACCTGCTCGCCTACGTCGCAGAGCAACGCGAGCACACCGGAACGCTGCCCACCGACCGCTCCATCACGGTCGAGGCGTTCCGCGACGAGCTCGGCGATTGGAGGGTGTGCATCCTCACTCCCTATGGTTCGCGGGTACACGCGCCGTGGGGACTCGCGCTCCAGTCCGTCCTCGAGCAGCGCGCTGGCTACGCCGTCAATGCGCTGTGGACCGACGATGGCATCGCCATTCGCTTCGCCGACGTCGAGGAGCTTCCGTCGCTCGACATCCTCATGCTCGACCCAGAGGACATCGAAAATCTCGTCGTCGAGCAACTGCGCTATTCGGCTCTGTTCGCCACCCGCTTCCGCGAGAATGCCGCCAGAGCATTGCTCCTCCCGAGGCGTCGTTTCGATGGGCGCACGCCGCTGTGGTCACAGCGCCTCAAGGCTCAGAACCTGATGGCAGTTGCGGGCAAATACCCGGCTTTCCCGCTCATCCTCGAAACGTACCGCGAGTGCCTGCAGGAGGTATTCGACCTGCCCGCACTGACCGAGATCCTCCGCGGCATCCGATCCCGGGAGATTCAGGTTCACGAGGTGGAGACGCCACGTCCATCGCCCTTTGCGCGGTCCCTGGTCTTCGCCTACGTCGCCGCCTTCATGTACGACGGGGACGCCCCTCTGGCCGAGCGCAAGGCCATGGCGCTCACCCTGGATCGGAACCTGCTCCGGGAGCTGCTCGGACAGGAGGAGCTGCGAGAGCTCCTCGACCCCGACTCGGTCGACGCCGTCGAGGAAGAGCTCCAGTGGCGCACCGAGGACCGACGCGCCCGCCATGCCGACGGCGTTCACGACCTGCTGCGCCGGCTCGGAGATCTGTCCACCGACGAGCTGGTCGACCGATCTCGCGAGGACCCGCACCCCTGGCTGTTGTCCCTGGAATCCGAGCGTCGGATCGTGCCCATCCGAATCGCCGGCGTCGAGCGCTGGATCGCTGCCGAAGACGCCGGCCGATACCGAGATGCTCTGGGAATCCCCCTGCCGCCTGGACTTCCCGCCGCTTTCCTGGAGCCCAGCGAGGCACCCCTCGAGGGGCTGATCCTCAGATGGGCTCGCACCCACGGCCCCTTCCTGGTGGGCCCCGTTGCCGACCGCTTCGGCTTGCCCGCCGGCGCGGTAGACGCCATCTTGCGCGCCCTCGAGGCGACCGATCAGGTCCTCCGTGGAGACATTCGACCGGGCGGCACCCAGACAGAGTGGTGCCATCCAGAGGTCCTTCGGCGTCTGCGACGGCGCTCGCTGGCCGCACTCAGATCCGAGGTCGCCCCGGTTGAATCAGAGGTCTACGCCCGCTTCCTCATGGACTGGCACGGCATCGGAGGGCGGCGCACATCGATGAATCGCCTCCAGGAGGTCCTCGATCAGCTCGAGGGGGTGCCGGTGCCGTACTCAATGCTGGAGACCCAGATTCTGCCGGCCCGCATTCCCGACTTCAGACCCCAGATGCTCGATGAGCTCGGGGCCACCGGTGCGGTGGTATGGATCGGGCACGGTCCGTTGGGTCCAAGAGACGGCAAAGTAGCGTTGTACCGCCGTGAGCGAATCCCGTTGCTGATGTTAAAATCAGTGATCCCCAAGGGGATGCTCGATGCCGAACTGGATCCAACGGCCGTGCTCCGATCACGGATACACCAACACCTCCTCGACCGCGGTGCTTCCTTCATGGTCGAACTACAGCGGGCTGCGGGGAACCCTCCAACCGCCGAGTTCAATGGGGCTCTCTGGGATCTCGCCTGGGCGGGGATCATCACCAACGACACTTTTCAGCCGCTGCGAGGCGTGAACAAGAAGGTCAGGAAGAACGCCCGGCGGGCCAACTGGACAGCGGGTGGGCGTTGGTCGCTGGTGGCCGACCTGATCGGAGATGAGGTGAACGAGACGGCACAGGCTCACGCCCGGGCGATGCTACTCCTCGACCGCTACGGGATAGCCAGCCGCGAGGGGGCCAAGGCGGACGGTCTCCAAGGGGGGTTCTCCGTGGTCTACCCTGTGCTTCGAGCCATGGAGGAGTCGGGACGGGCTCGCCGTGGATGGTTCGTCGAGGGTCTGACCGGGGCGCAGTTCGCACTTCCCGGGGCCGTCGATCGACTCCGCGCCTGTCGCACACCCTCGAACGACGTCGTGGTACTCGCGGCTACCGACCCCGCCAATCCGTGGGGGAACCTGCTCTCGTGGCCCGACTCGGTGGATGACGGAAAACCACGCAGAATTGCCGGTGCAAAGGTGATTTGTGTGGGCGGTGCTCCGGTGATCTACGAGCAGAAGGGCGGAAAGAGTCTGGTGACCTTCCCGACGCGAGAACCCGAACACCTGTCGTTGGCCATTGCCGCGCTCGTGGCCGATCGGGGCACCGGGTATCGGACCATCCGGGTCGACAAGATCGACGGCGTGCCCGCGAATCGCTCGGTCCACGCACCGTTGTTCGTCGCCGCTGGCTTTGCCGAGGACTACAAGGGGCTGGAGCGGGTGAGGCAGAGGTAGTCGTGCCAGAGGGAGACAACATTGCCCACAATGCGCGGGCGCTGCGTCCGTGGCTGGTGGGCCAGGAAATCCTCGCGGTCGAGAGTCGATGGCCGCGTGTCGTCGAGGGCCTCGTCGGCACCACCGTTCGCGAGATCAGGACCCACGGCAAGCACCTGATGATCGCGTTCAGTGACGACACGACGATCCGCGTGCATTTGA
>Ga0315336_1006161_pt1 | contig 12479 bp, 9 predicted proteins | sample ASW5metaG_FD_204512 | JGI IMG/M metagenome (GOLD analysis project Ga0315336, IMG submission 204512) | Ammonia-oxidizing marine archaeal communities from Monterey Bay, California, United States - ASW #5 | ecosystem: Environmental > Aquatic > Marine > Intertidal zone | place: USA: California...
TCCTCGTAATCAATCTTGCCACAACCAGCGCAGGCCAGATTACACCGGAACAAAGGCTCAAGCATAAGGACCAGAGGGTACCGGTCGCGCCGCAGGACCTGCTGCTTCATGATATAGGCGCCGACACGCGCCTGTTGAATAAAGGGGACTGCCATTTGTACTTTACCTACCTACCACTGTTTTAGTCGGCCGCCTTAAGCAACTCGCGGGGTAATTTGAAGCGCACAGTCTCTTCAACCCCGTCAATCGACTCTTCAACCACCGTACCGAACTCGCTCAATCGTTCGATCAGCTCTTGAACCAACTCTTCGGGCGCCGACGCTCCTGCCGTGATACCCACTACTTCCACGCCATCCAACCAGGCCGGATCAAACCCATCCGCATCATCAATCAAGTAACTGGCTACACCCATTTCCGCGCCTATTTCCCGCAGCCGGTTAGAGTTAGAGCTGTTTCGCGCACCAACAACTAAGAAAAGGTCAACTCTAGCCGCCAGGTCGCGCACCGCCTTTTGACGGTTCTGGGTCGCATAACAAATATCCTTTACGTCAGGACCGCTGATCTTGGGAAATTTTTCCTGCAAGGCATCAATAACATCGCGGGTATCGTCGACACTGAGTGTCGTTTGGGTGACATAAGCCACATCATCTGAGTTTCCGACGATCAAATTATCTACATCCTGGGCCGAAGTGACCAGGTGCACACCGCCGGGAATGCGCCCGCGCGTGCCGTCCACCTCCGGGTGCCCCTCATGACCAATCAGAACAACTTCTTTGCCGTTTCGAACGTGAGTCTGGCCTTCTTTGTGAACTTTGGAAACCAAGGGACAGGTCGCGTCAAGGATCGGCAGATTACGCCGTCTGGCTTCGTCTTCCACCGCTTGCGACACGCCGTGAGCGCTGAATATTGCAACGCCGCCGTCGGGTACCTCGTCCAATTCTTCAACGAAGACAGCACCCTTTTCGCGCAAAGTATCCACAACCCTCTTGTTATGAACGATTTCATGACGCACATAGACAGGCGGGCCGTATAACGTAAGGGCTCGCTCGACAATATCGATGGCCCGCTCCACGCCCGCACAAAAGCCGCGCGGCTGGGCTTGAACAACCTTTAGAATCCGCTCGCGCATTTCAATCGCATCCATCTTCGATGCCCTTCATCCCGGTCATTTAGCGCTCAACTGCCGCCAAATTCACCAATAACATACAACTTTACTCAGGTATTACTCACTTCAGATATAAATCACACTGGCCCATATTGGCAAAGAGTTATTGAAAAACAGCGGTACATCCGCAACAGATTAAGACACTGATTCCCGGATTTTCTGGAAATCGAGGTGTTTTTGCAACAGATCAGGGGATGCCATGAAAGTATTGGTAACCGGGGCGACCGGGTTTGTGGGCTCGGCAGTGGCACGGCATTTGTTACGGGCCGGACACCAAGTTAGGGCACTCGCCCGCCCGGGCAGTGATCACTCAAATTTGACCGGCCTGGACATCGAGCTGGCAGAAGGGAATTTGAACGACGCCGAATCCCTTGCCAACGCCTGTGCGCATTGCGACGCTTTGTTTCACGTCGCCGCCGATTACCGTTTGTGGACCCGCCGCCCGGCCGAGATGCTGGAAACTAATGTGCAAGGGACACGGCGCATGATGCAGGCGGCCCTGGATGCTGGTATTCAGCGCATCGTCTACACCAGCAGCGTGGCGACGCTAGGTATCCTGCCAGGCGCGGCGGCGTCCGACGAAGAAACCTCAGTTACCTTTGGCGACATGATTGGCATTTACAAGCAGTCCAAGTTCTTGGCCGAAGCCGAAGTTAGCCGAATGATCGCGGAAGATGGCTTGCCCGCGATTATTGTCAATCCATCTACCCCGGTTGGCCCGCATGACATCAAGCCAACCCCAACCGGCCGCATGATCGTCGAGGCGGCCTCGGGTAAAATGCCCGCCTTTGTGGACACCGGTTTGAACATTGTCCATGTGGATGATGTCGCAGTGGGCCACATGCTGGCGTTCGAAAAAGGGGAAATTGGCACCCGCTATGTGTTGGGTGGCGAAGACATGACACTGCAACAAATTTTGGAGGAAATCGCTGACATTACAGGCAGACCCGCACCCAAAATACGCATTCCCCACAACGCCATTTTGCCAATTGCTTATATGGCCGAAGGATGGACTCGATTGACCGGCGGCGACGAGCCCTTTGTCACGGTGGACGGTGTACGTATGGCGAAGAAGAAGATGTTCTTCAAGAGCGACCGGGCAAAATCAGCCCTAGGATATAATTCCCGGCCCCCACGCGCGGCATTTGAAGACGCAATCGCCTGGTTCAAAGAGAAAGGCTACGCGGTCTAAAGACCAGTACCGTCAAGAGCTTCGATCAATTACGAAGCGGGCCAAATCACGTAAGTTATCGGCCCGCGCTTCAAATGGTGCCAAGTGCTCAATCGCCTGGTCGACTAACATACGCGCTTGATCTCGCGCACGCTCCACTCCCAAAAGCGACACAAAGGTTTCTTTGCCCGCATCGGCATCTTTACCAATCTTTTTGCCGACCACTTCCGCGTCGCCTTCCACGTCCAGTAAATCGTCAGCAATCTGAAACGCGAGCCCCAGATCGTGTGCATACGCAGACAAAGCATGGTGTGCGGCCTTGGGCGCCTTACCCAAAATGGCGCCCGCTTCGCATGATACCGCAATCAGCATTCCGGTTTTGAGTCGCTGGAGGCGGGTAATCTGCTCCATGCCGAGGGTTTGATCCTCGGCCATTAAATCGAGCATCTGGCCGCCCACCATACCACGGGCGCCCGAAGCCGAGGCCAGTGCCATGACTAGGTTCGCACGGACCTCGCCGCTGGGGTGAGTATCAGGGTGCCCAAGAATTTCGAAGGCATAGGTCAATAACGCGTCCCCCGCCAAGATGGCAGTGGCTTCGTCAAATTCAATATGGCAGGTCGGTTTGCCGCGGCGCAAATCATCGTCGTCCATGGCGGGTAAATCATCATGTACCAACGAGTAGGAATGGACCATTTCTAGTGCCGCCGCGACCCGGAGTGCGCGGTCGTCAGGAACATCAAACAATTGGGCGGAGGTGCGCACCAAATACGGCCGCAACCGCTTGCCGCCGTTCAAGGTCGCGTAACGCATAGCGTCGCCCAACCGGGCTTCGAGGCCATCGGCTTCGGGGATCAGGCGAGAAATAGTGTCACTGACCTGCTTGGCCGACTGTGCCAAATGTTCTTGAAATTCAGACAAACGCCCCATCCGTCGTAAGTTTTCATTGTGTGGGCGTTATAGCGTGGCAAACCAAGGCGTGCAAACGCCTTGCCCAGAGCCTCGGTAAAGCGCTACCTACGAGGCGTGTAAATACGAGGACGTCATGAAAGCAATTATGCTGGCTGCGGGTCGCGGCAGCCGACTATCGGGAGATAACCCCGACCACCCACCAAAATCACTGCTCCAATTTGGCGGCCTGAGCCTGCTTGAGCGCCACATCCAAGTGCTGAGGGCGGTCGGGATCGAGCAATTGACACTGGTGGTCGGGTACCGGGCCCACGACCTTAGGGCCGAATTGGCACGCATTGGCGCCGAGGATTTCGTCGAAACCGTCGACAACCCTGATTTTTACGATGGCACGGGGGTTTCTCTGTTTTGTGCGCGTGAGACACTGCAGTCAGGTGCGCGCGTATTATTCATGGACGCGGATGTCCTTTATCACCCCGACCTCATCGAACGCCTAGTAGCGTCGCCCAATGAAAATTGTTTTTTGCTGGATCAAAATTTCGAAGATAGTGATGAACCCGTAAGATTGTGTATCAAGAATGGTCGGGTGGTTGAATTTCGAAAAGCTGTGGATATGGATTGCGATCTGGTTGGCGAGTGGCCTGGATTTCTAACCGTCGGGCCGCAAATAGCGCGTACCGTTTGCGGTGTCCTTGAGCGTTCGATCAAATCTGGGGATCGGGCGGCCCCCATGGAAGAAGCCATCCGCGAAGTAGCCATGACTGCACCCGCCCATACGTTCCGGATTGAAGACATTACAGGCCTGCCGTGGATCGAGATCGATTTTCCCGAAGACCTAGTACGAGCCGAAGCCGAGATACTGCCAAATTTACCCCAGCATTAAGCGTCCTTAGCTAAACCCGGAATACATACTTTCGGTCCGGGTCCCGGTCGATGTCTGGCGGATAATTCTTGTACTTGTCGTCATGATACTGATCGAAGTGATCACCATCGGACGCCTTGTTATAAGTGGCGAAATACATGCGCCGAATATCCGGACTGTGGTTTGGCTCGGAATAATGAGGGGTGTAACTGTCGAACAATAAAAGATCGCCGGGCGAAGTGGGCGCCGGCAAAAAATTCATTTCAGCCATATCATCGTCGGTAAGGGGCTCCCATGCGCGATACAGGCCCGTGTTTTGTTTGCCGGGAACAACCTGTAAGCAGCCATTCTCGAGAGTGGCTTCGTCAATGCAAACCATAACTGTTATGAAATAGGGCGCGTAATCTTCCCAGCCGGCCTGACTATCCTGGTGAGGTTTGAAACCGTCGCCGCCCGGCATTTTGAAATTAACCTTCTCCTTGAACAACACCGCATCTTCGGCCAAAAGCTGGCCTGCCGCGCCTGCGAGTGATCGGGAAAGTTCAGCAAAATCAGCATGAAAAGGCGATATTTTCTCTATTCGGGAGATGAGTTCAACATCAGGTTCAGTTTGACTTTGCTCGTGGTAGACCCATTGCTTGCCGGTTACTTCGGGCATGGCCGCCAGTTCATTTGTCCACGCCTCAATCATTTGCATCTGGTCTGCATCAAAGGCGCCCGACACCGCCAGATATCCGTCCCGACTAAAATCCTGGATCTGTTTTCCGGACAAGACGGGAGTGATCAATTTTGTCATCGCTTAATCCTGTACTAATGGGCCTAGACCCAATCTGCCGAGAGTTTAGGCCGGGAAATCCTTTCTCATCAAGCGCTGTCACTGAAACCTGGTTTGCCGGTTGTTGGGCAATGGTGATACAGTCGCCAAAATAACCGCCCGCGAACGGGCGACCCATAAACTTCAGAAATTTGGTCATGAGTACAGATTACACCTCCGCCAGGAATCCAGCCGCGGCCACTGGCGATACCGAGCCATCAACCAAGTCGGGTCGCCTACGCGCACTTCTCACCTCCCCAAAACTTGAATTTTTGATGGAAGCTCACGACGGGCTATCCGCCAAAATTGTCGAAGAGTCAGGATTTAAGGGCGTTTGGGCCTCGGGTCTTTCCATGTCGGCGGCCATGGGCGTACGCGACAATAACGAGGCCTCGTGGACCCAGGTTCTGGAAGTCCTTGAGTTCATGTCGGATGCAACCTCGATCCCAATCCTCGTCGATGGTGACACGGGCTATGGCAATTTCAATAATATGCGGCGGGTGGTCAGCAAACTTTGCCAGCGCGAGATCGCCGGCATCTGCATCGAAGATAAGCTGTTTCCCAAAACCAATTCATTCATCGGCGAAAATCAACCCTTAGCCGACATGGAAGAGTTCTGCGGCAAGATCAAAGCTGGCAAGGACACGCAGACAGATACTGACTTTTGTGTGGTCGCCCGTGTCGAGGCGCTGATCTCAGGCTGGGGACTGGAAGAAACATTACGGCGCGCGCACGCTTATCGGGAAGCCGGCGCGGACGCTGTCTTAATCCATTCCAAAATCCGGGAAGCCGATGAAATTCTTGCGTTCATGGACGAGTGGGATAATGCCGGGCCGGTCGTAATTGTCCCCACTACCTATTACGCCACCCCAACCGACACGTTTCGCGAGGCAGGTGTGTCTACGGTGATTTGGGCAAATCACAACTTACGCGCGGCGATTACCTCGATGCGCGAAGTATCCCGTCAGCTGCAGAGGGACGAGACCCTGATCGAGGTGGAGAAATCAGTGGTTAGCGTTCGTGACGTTTTCGAGCTGGCCGGCAATGACGAACTGGCCGAAGCCGAGCGCCGCTACTTGCCTGCAACGCAAAGTGGACCGCGGGCAATCGTTTTGGCGGCTTCGCGCGGGGTTGAACTGGGCGCGCTTACCGAAGACCGGCCCAAATGCATGGTCGATGTACGTGGGCAACCCCTGTTGCGGCGCCTGGTCGCGACCTTTAACGAGGGCGGCATTCGTGACATCACGGTTGTGCGCGGCTATCGCAAGGAGATGGTCAATTTGCCGTCGATAAAGACCGTGGATAATGACGTCCACGCGTCTACAGGCGAAGCCGCGACACTCGCCTGCGCCATTGAAGATTTAAAAGATGAATGCGTGGTGTCGTACGGCGACATTCTGTTCCGTCATCATATTTTGGATCAGTTACTCGCGGCCGAGGGCGACATCGTTCTGGCCGCCGACGCCTTGTGGCAGGAGCGAGGCAACGGAGACGAACGCCCGCGGGACCTGATCGCTTGCTCGTCACCTTTCCGGCCCGGATACCATGACAACGAACCTGTTTCGATGGTCGGCATTGGACCAACACTGCCGCCTGACAGTGCTGATGGGGAATGGATCGGCCTAATGAAGTTAAGTGGAGAGGGAGCGCAAGCCGTCCAGTTGGAATTGGACGCCATGTCCAAGGACGGCGCTTTAGGGCGCGCCAGTCTGACGGACCTGCTAGACCGATTACGGCTGAATGGTCAAACCATAAGTGTCGTCTACATTACGGGCCGCTGGATGGATGTGGATGAAGTTACCGACCTGGCCGAGGCGCAGAAGTTCCTGTGATCAGCGCCGACAGCTTTCTTGATCCAGCCCACGCCGTCGGATTCGAATTTTACACGGGCGTACCGTGTTCGTTTTTAACCCCCATCATCAATCGCGTAGTCGGTGTCGGTGGACCTAGTTATGTAGGTGCAACAAGCGAAGGTGAAGCAGTGGGAATTGCCTCGGGCGCGTGGCTGGCGGGTCGGGGTACCGTAGTTATGTGCCAGAACTCGGGTCTCGGCAATGCGGTTAATCCGCTCACTTCGCTCAATCACCCGTTTCGCATCCCAACATTGTTGATCGTCACCTGGCGCGGCGGCCCTGGTATCAGTGACGAGCCCCAGCATGAGGTTATGGGCGACATAACGCCCAAACTATTGGAATTGATAGGCATTCCCCATCGGGATTTTCCACAAACGGAAGAGGATATTGGGAGTGCCCTGGCCGAAGCCCAAGCCAGAATTGAAGAAACTGATTTGCCGTTTGCCTTGATCATGCACAAGGGCAGCGTCCGGGACGATGGCCTCGAAGTTCCGCCCCCGGTGGTGCGCGACCGCGGCATTATTGACGATATGACCGAAGGTAGGGGCCTACCAACCCGGGCCAGTACCCTGGAACGTTTCTTGTGCCAGGTCCCCGATAGCGCAGCCGTGATCGCGACAACCGGCAAATGCGGGCGCGAGCTGTTTACCCTGGATGACCGGGATCAGCATCTTTATCAGGTGGGATCCATGGGTGGCGCCTCCGCCATGGGCCTGGGTCTCGCACTCAACACCTCGCGCAAAGTAGTGGTGTTGGATGGCGATGGTGCGGCGTTGATGAAACTGGGAAATCTGGCGACCATCGGCCGTTATGCACCTGAGAATCTGATCCATGTGGTGCTGGACAATGGCATTCACGATTCGACCGGCGGTCAGCCGACCGTTGCCCCCAATGTGGATTTCGCCAGCGTCGCCGTGGCTGCCGGATACCCGCGCAGCTTCAGAACGGACAGTGCCGGCGGATTTGAGCAGGCGTTCGCGACCACTTTGTCAGAGCCAGGACCCCATTTCATTCACCAGAAGATCGCCCCTGGGTCCATGAAAGGCCTGGGCCGGCCAACCGTGAAGCCCTTCGAGGTAGCCCGCCGCTTCAAGCAGTTTGTGACGGGTACCTAGCTACCCTCGGCGGGCGCTCCAGTGACAAATCCCATATCGATCATGACAGAACGTACGGCATCGAGCGCGCGCCGCATATGGCTTTCGTCCAAGGCACCGATGCAGCCCATGCGGAAACTTTCGGCCTGGGTGAGCTTGCCCGGATAAATGACGATCCCCCGATCGTGGAGGAGATCGTAAAACCTGGTAAAGTCGAAGTTTGGATCTGCTGGGGTGTGAAAAGTGATGATGATCGGGGCCTGCAGATTGTCTGGCAGGAAGGGCCGGAAGCCCATCTCGACCATACCGCCCACCAATACCTCGCAGTTCCGACGGTAACGGCTGCCCCGCCCTTCAACGCCACCCTCCGCCTCATGCTGGGCAAGTGCTGCATCCAGGGCGGCAATGACGTGGGTAGGCGGCGTGAACCGCCACTGGCCGTTGGCTTCCATGGCACGCCACTGATCATAGAGATCAAAACACAAGACCGGCGCGTTCCCCTGGGCTTCCAAAAGAGCAGCCTCACGAATAATCGCAAATGCCATGCCCGGCACGCCTTCAAGGCATTTATTTGCTGACGACACGATGGCATCCGCCGGACTGTCTGCCAAACTGAACGGCAACGCCCCAAAAGCGCTCATGGAATCAATGATCAACGCCCTGCCTTGGTCAGCAACCACTTGGGCAATGCCATGGATTGGGTTCAAAATACCGGACGTGGTTTCGCAATGGACCGCGATCACGTGAGTGATGGTCGGTTCAGCGGTAAGGACTCGTGCGATATCTTCGGGGTCGGGGGGGACATCCTCGGTGGTCTCAAGGGTCACACAGGCCCGACCCATAACCTCGCACATCCGGGCGATCCGGGTGCCATAAGCCCCGTTTACCAGCACGAGTGCCTTGCCATCCCGCGGCAGCAGAGTGCCCAGAGTGGCTTCAACGGCAAAAGTCCCGCTGCCCTGTACCGGGACACAGACGTGGGTACCCTCGCCACCCGCCAGTGCCACTAGCCGACGGCGGACACGCGCGTTCATTTCGATAAACTCTTCGTCCCGGGAACCCCAGTCCCGCAGCATCGCCTCGCGGGTCTGGTCGGACGTGGTCAACGGCCCGGGTGTCAACAGGATGGGAGGTTCGGTCTTGGTCATTGTGTGATCCTCGGGTATGACAGGGCACAGTTCAAGTCTTGTGCACAGTTGCCCTGAATAAACCCCCATTTAAGCGCGCGGCGGGAAGTCGTAAACTGGGGATCTCGACAGGGGCAGTGGAACAGTCGGAGGAGACCGGTCATTAGCCATAATACCTACATTCATCGCATTGCACGGATCGGCATACGGCCCTTAGTGAACACATCGATAACCCCTAACCAAATCACCGGAGTACGGTTGGTGGGGGCGATTGCGGCAGCAGCGGCGCTTTCAGTCGGTGAGACCTTGTGGACGAATACCGGCGCAGTGCTTTTCCTGGTTTCCATGTTCCTCGACCGAGCCGATGGCGAACTGGCGCGCCTGTCTGGCAAAACCAGTGCCTGGGGGCACAAATTTGATTTGGTGTCCGACAGCGTTTCCAATGCCCTGGCGTTCATAGGTATTGGCATCGGTTTGCGGGCCAGCGACCTCGGCCTTTGGGCACCTGCACTGGGTGTGCTCGCCGGCGCAGGAGTAGCGGCCGTATTGTGGTTTGTCATGCGCCTCGAAAGCACGGGCGGCGAACGCGCCGGTGAATTAAAGGCTTTTGAGGGGTTCGATCCGGATGATGCCATGCTGATCGTCCCCATCACCCTGTTATTGGGCGCAGCAAATTCTTTATTGATTGCCGCAGCCATCGGGACGCCGGCTTTTGCCATATTGTTCTTTTTCTTGTTTCGGCGCGCCCTGAAACCTCGTCTGGCACAGAAAAATGACCGCAAAGCCTCAGATGATCGCGGGCCGGGGGGCTTCCCTTTAACCAACAATGCCGGCGCCCGGTTTCAGCATTTTCTAATAGCCTGGGTGAATTTTGCCCGGCACCGCGCAGCCTTGGTGGTGGCCATTGCCATCGCGGCCGCAGTAGCCAGCGGTTGGTATACGGTAACCCATGTCGGGATCAACACTGATACCGAAGGTATGCTGTCACCGGAACTGGCGTTTCGCCAAAATACTACGCGCCTCAAGCAGGCCTTTCCGCACCTAAACGACCCGTTGTTGATCCTGGTCGAGGGCAACAACCCAGATCTGGTCCATGATGGAGCAGACAATCTGGTCAAAAATCTGCGCGCCCAACCCGAGTTGTTTGACAACATTTTCGACCCGGCGGGCGAGGCATTTTTTCAGCAAAACGGCTTATTGTTTTTGGACGAGGATGGTCTTTATGACCTCAGCGACCGGCTGGCGGACGCGCAGCCTTTCCTCGGCACATTGTGGCGTAACCCGACCCTACCCGGTTTGTTTGATCTGTTGGGTCTAGCCATAGACCAAAGTGGCCAGGAAGGTGGTTCTCCCATCGACATGACCATCGCCTTGGAAGCCATCGCCAAAATCGCTGCCGCCCAAGCCAAAGGCGAAACAAGTTCGCTATCGTGGCGCAACCTGATGACCGGTGGCGCAGTACCTGATACGCCCGAACGCCGGTTCATTGTGCTTCAGCCGGTACTTAATTTTGCCAGCCTTGCCCCCGCGGCTACCGCCATGGATGAAGTGAGGCGGCTGGCCCGGGAGTTAGGTTTGGTCGCCGAGAATGGGGTGACCGTGCGTTTAAGTGGCACCGCCGCCCTAAATCATGAAGAACTGGAAAGCGTTCAGGAGGGACTGGGAATTGCGGGTGCCTTAACCGTGGTGCTGGTGATTGGGCTGCTGATGGCTGGGCTGAGGTCCGGAAAAATGTTGGTTGCGACCCTTGTTACTTTGTTCGCCGGATTATTGTGGACGGCGTGTTTCGCAACTCTCGCCGTTGGACGCTTAAACCTGATTTCGGTCGCCTTCGCGATTTTGTTTATCGGCCTTAGCGTCGATTTCGGCATCCACTTCTGCTTGCGTTATCGCGAGGAAATGAACCGCCACCGCGATCATGGCACAGCGCTTCTGAAGGCCGTCGAGGGCGTGGGTGGAGCGTTGGTGTTGTCGGCGGTTGCTGCCGCCATCGGCTTTTTCTCCTTCTTGCCCACTTCCTACGTTGGATTGGCTGAACTTGGATTGATCTCGGGCGTCGGCATGTTCATCGCACTTTTTGCTAATTTGACGCTGCTACCTGCTTTACTGACGTTAATGCCACTGGTTCCACAGGAAAATGGGACCGTTCAGTCGAAGCCTTTCCGAAATGCTGAAGCGTTTCTCGAGCGTAGTCACCGTGCCGTGGTCGCAATCGCGACCTTGATCGGCATTGGCGCGGCGTTGATTGCCGCCCGAGCGCATTTCGATTTCGATCCTTTGAATCTCAAGGACCCAAACAGCGAAAGCATGCAAGTGCTGCGGGACATATCGGACGATCCGCATTCGAGCCCGTATACAGTTACTGTCCTAGCCCCTGATTTGGAAAGGGCTGACAACTTGGCGGGCCAAGCACGGGAGCTATCCTCTGTCGACGGCGCCGCGACATTTTCAGATTTTGTTCCCGTCAATCAGGAAGAAAAACTGGACGTCATCCAATCGATGGCGCTTTTCCTCGAACCCGCTTTCACGGGCCAAATTTCAAATGCCGCGGCCAATCCCGCAGAACGAGCCCGCGCTGCAAATGACCTGATCGAAAGGCTGGAGGCGTTTGAAAACAATCTTGGCATTTCAAGGCCCCTGCAGTCCGCCGCCAGCGGATTACGGCGTGCGCTGATCTCCTTGGACCTCATTTCCGACGGCGGCGATCGGCGTCTGGCAGAGTTAGAACGCCGCTTGCTGCTCACACTCCCCCAGCAAATCGATCGACTGCGAACATCACTGACAGCCAATTGGGTTGCCATCGAAAATATACCGGCAGTGGTGCGAGACAGGTATTTGGCTAAAGATGGCCGGGCGCGAGTCGAGATTTTTCCGCGCGGTGATATGAGCGACAAAGACCTGTTGCGGGATTTGGTTGACGATGTGCGTGTCATTGCCCCCCAAGCAACCGGTGCTCCAGTGATCATCGCCGAAGCTGGAACTGCCGTCGTCGATGCCTTTGTCCAAGCAGCATTGACGTCGGTAACACTTATCGCGCTGTTGATTGTGATACTTCTGAGGCGAGTACGCAGCGTAATTTTAGTGTTCGTCCCGCTGGCCTTGGCAGCCATGTTGACCATTGCCGCGTCGGTACTTTTGGACCTTCCGTTTAACTTCGCCAACGTGATTGTTTTACCCCTTTTGTTTGGACTCGGCGTTGCAAGCGGTATCCACCTCGTCATCCGCGAAGGTCAGACCGGCGGCAGTGCGGCCGAAGTTTTATCGACCAGCACACCGCGCGCTGTTTTATTCAGTGCACTGACTACCATCGGCTCCTTCGGCAGCATGGCTCTGTCCAGCCATCCAGGTACAGCGAGCATGGGAATTCTGCTCACGATTTCGATAGGACTTACACTCGCGTGCACATTGATCGTGCTTCCGGCATTAATGGCCGTGTTGCCGCCGTCGAGAACGGTCACGCCTAATACGGAAATGTGAAATGAAG
>Ga0315336_1006162_pt1 | contig 12478 bp, 19 predicted proteins | sample ASW5metaG_FD_204512 | JGI IMG/M metagenome (GOLD analysis project Ga0315336, IMG submission 204512) | Ammonia-oxidizing marine archaeal communities from Monterey Bay, California, United States - ASW #5 | ecosystem: Environmental > Aquatic > Marine > Intertidal zone | place: USA: California...
TTATTGATAATTTGAAACTTATTTATCATGTTGCCAATATTGGTGATGCAAGAACTCTAGCTATTCATCCTGCCACAACCACTCATTCTCAGCTATCTGCTGAAGATCAGTTAAAAACAGGTGTTACTCCAGGTTATGTTAGGTTAGCCGTTGGCTTAGAGCACATTGATGATATCATAGAAGACCTGACCCAAGCTCTTGACAATATAGTATTGAATACGTCGAAAGTAGCTTAATACAATTGCAAAAAATCTTATGGGACTGCTTTTTTCTACATGCAGTCCTATATAAAAGATTTATTATTTTATTTTAGAAACCTTGTTCTCCATATATCTTAAAGAAAGCAGTATAAAATAATATTCAAGTTGTTTATTTTGTGTTTTTGTTGATTTAATCCATCAACATTCCTCTTGGTTAGTGGTAGGATAATTGAGAAAGGAAAAAGAATATGTTTAAATTGATAAAAGACTTAAACGAAAACTTTATCAGCAATATGCAATGGTACGATGTTAGTTTAATAAAGTTAGCAGTTTTCATCTTTACTTTACTTCTAGCCAAGTATGTAAATATTTTGTTGTATGCCGAGTGGTATTGGTATGTGTTATTGTTATTAGTTGTAAGCTCACGCCTTTATTATATTGCATTTAAAAAAGTCAACTAAAATACAGAACTATTATTTTCTCAATATTTCTCGTGGATGTACCCCTTTGATTTAGCCTTTCTCTCTGTCGGTGGTCATTTCACGATGGGAATAAAGGATGCGCAAAAAGCTATACAATTGTTGAATGCAAAATAAATAGCTCCTATTCACTACAATACATTTAATGTGATTAGACAAGTTGTTGATAAAACACTGGTAAAAGAATCAGACTCACAACTTATAATTTTACAACCTGGGGAAGAATTCACATTATAAAACTCAACTTTTCTCACGGTTAATGTTAAAGTATCAATATTAATAAAGAGGAGGACTTATGGATTTAAAATTAGTATTTCGTATTTCTGCCGTAATAAAAGTAATCAATGGATTGGGATTGCTTTTTATGGGAGCTACATTTTTCACAATGGCCAACCTAACTCCTACACCTGATTTAATTACTGTAGGACAATTCACTGGCGTTACGGTCTTGTTTCTTGCTATAGTAGAATGGCGAGTTCCTGATATTGCCGGTGATTCAACTTCATCATTAGGCCAGTTGTGGGCAATAGGTAATGTTTTATGGTTCTTAATAGTTGGATATCATATTATGAACGGACAAGCAGGTGGAGCTACTGCTTATTTTAATGTAGCACTTTTTGCTGTCTTTGCCGTACTGTTTTATATGAAAAGCAGGAAGTCTGAATAACTATTAACACTAAGGAGGATTTATGAATTTACAATTGTTATGTAAAATCAATGGAGTAGTTTCTGCCATAAACGGTTTGTCTGCTATTTTTATGTATAATATGTGGTTTAATATGGCAGGCATAGAAGCAACTGGTTCTACGATCGCACTTTGCCAATCATTGGGAGTTGCTGCTGTTGGTCTGGGGATTATATCTTGGAGAACAGCCACAGTTGCAGGTGATGCGATCAATTCATATGGGCAATTATTTGCATACATCCATAGTGGTTTTGTTGCAATTAGTCTTTATCAACTGATGCAAGGCTATTTACCAAATCAACAACCTCTTTATATTAATATAATAATAAGTTTAATTTTAGCTGCTGCATTTTTTTATTACAGCAGAAAAACTGAATAATCATTTATTTTTAAGATTTTTTTCAAAATAAAAGCGGGATTTATTTCCCGCTTATAAACTTAACATTCCTCATGGTTGGTGGTAGAATGATTTTGAAAGTAAGAACTTATGGATAATAAAATAATAGACAAATTTTTAAAATTCATAGAAAAAGATTTAGTTCCTCCCATAAAAAAAGATTTTACATGGCTAAGCAAGGCTATAACTAAGGACTTGAAAAAACTTACAAAAGACAAAAAACAATCTAAAAAAAAGAAGAGTAAATCATATTGATTTATTTATTAGATAAGTTATTGATTTATGAAATGCTAAAATATATTTTAAATTATTATGAACCCTTGCCTGAAACTCAGGGAGATGTTTTCAACGTGATTTGTGGTAAAAGATAAAGCAGTGAAATTTCTAACATCATTTTATAGTCTTATTGATACATTTAAAACAAGACTGCTTAAGAATTACAATGACCAGGATAAAATTACACATCAACATTTACATAGCGATAAATTAGAGAAAAAACTTGCCTTGTTAATTAAGGATATTGATAGTGTTGATCGAGAAGATTTAAAAAAAGTGGAATATAAAAAGCTGAATCAAGAAAAAAAAAATGATTTATTCTCTTCCTATAGGCTTGATTTTCATACACGCGATGAATTGGATCATTTTAAAAATAAATACAGGCCTCTTCTTTTGTAGTGCCCAGAAAATATTTTCTCAATATTCCTCGTAGCTTTGGTAAAATAAAAATCTTAAATTAGAGTGGTTATAATTAAAATGGTTTTTCTCCTCTAATTGCAATCCTGTCCATAATTCTTCGATGTCCCAAACCTCTGTTAGGGAAATAATCAGCTATTGCATAATGTATAACACTTCTATTATCCCATATAGCCACAGCATTTTTTGTCCATTTGAATCTGCAAGTTAATTCTAATCTTTCTTGATGTTTAAAAATTTTAGTTAATAAATCATCACTTTCTTTTTTATCTATACCAACAATACTTTGTGTGTAGGTCCAATTCACATATAATATTTTTTTACTTGTTATAGGATGAGTTCTTACTATTGGGTGTTCATTAGAGTACTCCTCTAAATTCGTATCATTGGCTTTCATTCCTTGATAATTGTCTAAGAAAAAAGCCGCGCCTAATGAACTGTGTAATGCTTTTTTATTTATTACTTTATTTTTTATTTTTTCATCTAATGTTTCCCACGCTAACTCCATATTAGCAAACATCGTATCACCGCCAATCGGAGGTATTTCTACAGATTTTAAAATAACAGCTAGTGTTGGTTCTGGGTTATAACTTACATCACTATGCCAATTTTCTCCCCAATTATTTTTTTCAAATGGTTCTTTAACAATTCTTAATATCTCTGGGTAATCAGGGAGTCCTTTTACATACGCGTGTTTTTCAATTAAACCAAAACATTTTGATAAATCTATTTGTTCTTGATGGGTAATATCTTGATTCCGAAAAAAAATTACCTTGTGCTCATATAATAAGTCCTTAATAATTTTGATATTACCATCTGAAGTATCACATAAATCTATACCTGCAATTTCTGCGCCACAAGCTCCTGACAGTAATTCTATTTCCATAAGATGAATTTGTCAGAAAAAAATTAATTGAACAAGAGTTCATTTAGTTTACCTCTCAACATTCCTTGTGATTAGTGGTATGATAATATAATTTATGACTGATACTCTTCCAAAAATTAGGCAATTTCTTGAAAGTACAAATTTGAAATTTGAAGTTATGGATTGCAATCCAGAGTTAGCGGATACTAAAGTATTTTGTAAAGAGTATGGAGTTGATCCTGAAGACTCAGTCAATGCAATTGTGGTAAAAACAAAAACTGGGGAATTAAAATATGCTGTCTGTGCTTTGTTAGCCACCACTAGACTCGATATAAACAATACAATCAGAAAAAAATTATGCGCTCGAAAGGTTTCATTCGCTGATAGTGAAGAAACAGCAAAATTAACAACAATGAGTATAGGAGGTGTTACACCCCTTACACTTCCTAACGTTTTACCACTTTGGGTTGATTCAAAAGTGATGTGCCGAGATTCTATCGTACTTGGCGGAGGTAATCGTTCTTCAAAAATAAAAGTATCGCCAAATATTTTTAATTATACCCTAAATACGGAAATAGTTGAAGGACTAGCAAATTAAAAGTAAAATATTCCTCGTGTTTAATGGTAAAATAATTTTAAAAGCGTGAGCTTATGGATAATAAAATAATAAATAAATTTTTAAAATTCATAAAAGTGGATGTAACTCCAGCCATAAAAAAAGATTTTAAATGGTCGCGCAGGGCTATAATCAATGACTTAAAAAAACTTACAAAGAAGAAATCAACATCTAAAAAAAATGATAATAGAATATAAAAAAAATGATGTTTCTAATATTCTCTATGTAATTAATAATTCTGCAACAAAATACAAAGGGGTCATACCTGACGACTGCTGGCGTGAACCCTATATGTCAAGACAAGATTTAATCAAAGAATTTAATGAAGGTGTTCAAATTTTTGGGTATAATCATAAAAAAAAATTAGTTGGTGTTATGGGAATTCAGAAACTCAAAAATATTACCCTAATAAGACATGCTTACACATTAACTAATTATCAAAGAACTGGTGTGGGCGAATCATTATTAAAATATCTATTAGAAATAAATCAAAATACCTCAGTACTAGTAGGGACTTGGAAAAACGCCATTTGGGCAATTCAGTTTTATAAGAAATTAGGTTTTATTCTTCATACAAAAAAACAAACTGTTAAACTGCTTAACAAATATTGGAAAATTTCATCAAAACAAATTGAAAATTCAGTAGTCTTGGAAAAATAATTTATTTGGTCCTCAACACTAATTAAATTAATGATAGGATAAAAAAATATTTATAATTAATTAGCAATTATCTTTTTGTGATTTTACAATATTTAAAAGTAAAAAATAATATTTCAAAATTAGGTTCACAAATGCCTGAAATAAAATAAAAAATATTACAAAATGATAAATATGAACCAGAAGCCTACCAAAAATATTAAAAAAATAAAATCAATAATAAAAAAATTAGGTTCTATATTTTAAAAAACGTTAAAATAATTATTTACTAGAAGGATCTGTAACCTTTCTTAAATATGGTTTAATAGCAGTCCATCCATCAGGAAATAATTCTTTTGCTTCTTCTTCTTTGACCGAAGGAACTATAATTACATCATCACCTTTATTCCAATCTGCTGGAGTTGCAACTTTGTAATTTGCTGTAAGCTGCAAAGAATCGATGACACGAAGTAATTCATTAAAATTACGACCTGTTGCCATTGGATAAGTCAAAAAAAGTTTAATTCTTTTATCGGGACCTATTACAAATACTGTACGAACAGTTTGATTGTCTACAGCCGTACGTCCTTCAGAATTACCTTCTATAGATGTCTGAAGCATACCATATAGCTTAGCAACTTTAAGCTCACTATCAGCAATAATTGGGTATGTTGGTCGTGCTTTAGTAACTTCTTCTATATCATCCAACCAAACATTATGATCTTTAACAGAGTCAACACTTAAACCCATTACTTTTACATTGCGATTTGCAAACTCTGTTTCTAATTTTGCAAGAGAGCCTAATTCAGTGGTACATACTGGTGTAAAATCTTTTGGATGTGAAAACAAAATAGCCCATCCATCACCTATCCATTCATGCAATGAAATTTCTCCCTGGGTTGTATTGGTTTTAAAATCAGGCGCGATATCGTTAATTCGTAATGACATGATTTCTCCTAAACACTAATATAATTTATTTACACTAAATAGATATATTTCCTATATTTCAAGAAAATTATTATATTTTTAGAATATTTATCCAATACTATTAAAAATAAGAAAATATTTTCCAAAATTATATATTTATTAAAATATGTTTCTTAAACAGTATATTAATTAGTTAAGTTAATTTAATTCAAAACCAGAAAACCCTTATCATTATTATAATGAATTTATAATCTTGTATTAATTTTCTTTCTTAGCATTTTTCACAGTTAATTGTAAAATTACCAAATCAATCAAAGATCAAAAAAATATTTTTTTCACTTTTTCTTGTTGACATATCAATTATAAGAAAAAAATGAATAAAAAAAAAGTAGCAGTTTTAATTGCTGCAGGAACTGGAATGGGAGCAAATGCTGCAATAAATCTATCTAAAAAAGGATTTAATATATCAATCCTCTCCTCTTCAGGAAAAGGGGAGCAATTGGCAAAAGATTTAGGTGGCGTTGGTTTAACAGGTTCTAATCAATCGAATTCTGATTTAAAAAAATTAGTTGATTTGACTATTTCTACTTGGGGTCAAATAGATGTATTAGTTAATAGTGCAGGGCATGGTCCTCGAGGGCCCATATTAAACTTAACAGACGAGGATTGGTACAAAGGTATGGATACTTATTTTCTAAATGTAGTTCGGGCAACAAGGATAGTTACCCCAATTATGCAGAAACAAAAATCAGGTGTAATTATAAATATTTCTACGTTTGCCACTTTTGAACCTGATCCAATATTTCCTACTTCAGGAGTTTTTAGAGCTGGCCTTGCTTCATTTACCAAGCTTTTTATAGATCAATATGCAAAGGATAATATTCGTATGAATAATATACTTCCAGGTTTTATTGACAGCCTACCTGAAAAAGAAGAATTTAAAAAACGTATTCCTCTTAAACGTTATGGTACTACTAATGAAATATCTGAAGTGATCAGCTTTCTAGCTTCAGATGGGGCTGCATATATTACGGGGCAAAATATTCGTGTTGATGGTGGTATTACTAAATCCGTTTAACCTTAAAAATGTTAGGGGTAATTGATTGAATTACAATACGTGAATTTATAAAAGCTAATAAAGGAGACAACAACTCTTGAAATTAAATAATTTAGTAAAACCTTGAAAAATTATATTTAAAGATATTAATTAAAAAGAATGATTACAAATAGAATTATAAAAGATTATTAAGTTAAATATTAAATATTATTTCATGCCTCGTTTATCTATTAAGAGCTTACACCTTCAAAAAAATAAAAAAAAAATTTCTTGCTTAACAGCTTATACAAGTTCAATTGCAAAAATTATTGATCAATATGTAGATATAGTTTTGATTGGCGATTCCCTTGGCACTGCCATATATGGTATGAAAAACACACAATCTGTTACTCTTGAAATGATGAAAATGCATGGTAAGGCAGTTTATGATTCTTCTAACAAAGCTTTTACAATTGTTGATATGCCATATGGAACTTACGCAACTAAACATAAAGCTTTAAAAAATGCACATGAACTTTTACGTTATACAAAATGTCAATCTGTTAAACTAGAAACTGATAAAAAAACAATTGAGATAGTAAAATATTTAGTAAAAAACAATATAAAAGTAGTTTCTCATATTGGTGTAAATCCACAAAAATATAAAAATTTTGATACCATTAGATCAGTAGGAAAAAATATTAAAGAACAGGAAGATCTTTATTCACTTGCTAAAAAATTAGAAGAGGCCGGTTCATGTTTAATGATTCTTGAATGTATAAAATCAGATTTAGCAAAAAAGATTACCAATATATTATCGATACCCACTATTGGAATAGGTGCATCAATTAATTGTGATGGACAAGTATTAGTTATAAATGATCTTCTATGCACAGATGCTTTATTAAAAAAACCCCGATTTATTAAAGCATATGCAAAATTAAATATTATTATTAAAAATGCTGTAAAAAAATATTGTGAGGAAGTAATTAATAAAAAATTTCCTTTGAAAAAAAATAGTTATTAAAAAAATGCTTTAAATTGTAATAAATTTTAATGATTTAGGGTCAAGCATCTCAAGACTTCCAGATCCAATATCATGCCATAATCCATGTAAGACTAACTCATTATTTTCTATAACCTTTTTAATAAAAGGAAAGTCTGTTAAGTTTTTAAGAGAAATTATTATACTTTCTTTTTCTAACTTTTTTATTCCTTCTAGATCAGACTGTATATTGGTTTTAGAAATATTTTCATAGGCAGGCTTTAAAATATTAAGCCATTTACTCACAAATATAGATTTATCCAAATTATGATTGCCTTTACATAAATTATATCCACTTGCAATCCCTCCACAGTATGAATGACCAAGTATTATTATATGTGGTATATTTAAAGTTTTAATCGCATATTCAACAGCAGCTGATGTACCGTGATGGTCACCATCAGGATTAAAGGGAGGAACTATGTTTGCGATATTCCGATGAATAAAAAATTCATTGCTATCTGCACCAAACATTGAAGTAACATGAATGCGAGAATCACAACAAGAAATTACCATTGCTTTTGGATTCTGACCTTCATTGGCTATTTTTTTATACCAGCTTTTATTTTCTTCATAAATAGTCGCTTTCCACCCCTTATATCTTTTAATTAAATAGCTGGGTAAAGTTTTAATATTGTTAGACATATTATTATTGTAAATGAAAATTTATATTAGTGTTTAAACAAGTGCAATAATTTCTTATTATCTTAATAAATTTATTTGATTTTATCATATCAATAAAAAAAAAATTTGTTATGAATAAAACATTTATATGAAAAATAATCTTGATCGTACTTTTTGTATAGCGCCTATGATGGGTTATACAACACCTCATGCGAGAAAACTTTATCGTATACTTTCACAAAAAGCATTTCTGTTTACTGAGATGATTGCATCTAAAACTTTGTTATATTCTAAAACAAAAGATCTAATTATTGAGAATGACTCACAAAATCCTATAGCCCTACAAGTAGGGGGGTCAGATACTGGTGATTTGGCAAAATGTGCCAAAATTGCTCAATCCTATAATTATAATGAAATTAATTTAAATGTTGGCTGTCCCAGTAAAGCTGTTCAAAAAGGTAGTTTTGGTGCTTGTTTAATGAAACAAAAAAAATTAGTTCATGATTGTTTAGATTCAATGAATACTGCTTGTGATATTGAAGTATCCATTAAATGTCGAATTGGTCTTAGCAAAGATTTTGATTATGAATTTTTTTCTGAATTTATTAATGAAATAGTTCAAAGTGGTATTAAAATTATATATGTTCATGCACGGAATGCTATTTTAAATGGTATTAGCCCAAAAGGTAACCGTTCTATACCTCCCTTAAATTATGATTTTGTAAAAAATATAAAGAAGGAATGTCCCCATATTCAATTTATTTTAAATGGTGGAATTGACACTATGGAAAAAGCTCTCTTTTTATCAAAAGAATATGATGGCGTAATGTTGGGAAGATTAATTCAAAATAATCCTTTTTGTTTAACAAATGTTGATAAGTTATTTTTTAATATAAAAGAACAAAAACAATTAAATGAAAAAATAATTTTAGAATATTTTAGATATATCAAAACGAAAATAAAAAATGACTCTGTTTTTCGTTTACTAAGCCCTCTTCTACAAATTTTTTTTGGAGTTCCTGACAGTAAAAAATTTAAGAGTGAAATACATAGTAAAATTAAAAACCAAGAAATAGAAAAGTTAGAAATATTATTTTTGCAATTTATAAATCAACAAAAAAAATTACTTTTTAATTAAAAGGAAATTGATATGAAAGACTTATAATATTTACTCCTGGATTTTTATCTCCAATATTAGCATTTGACATATGTCCAAAGGATAAACCTACTCTATTTTTATTTTTTAATTGGTAACTAAATTCTAAAGATGTACGAAATTCAATATTATTTCCTAACTTCTTTCCATTACCTTCATCATAATATCCTGCACCTAAACTAGGGGTAAATATAAAGTTAGATTTTTCTCCTGTAAACAAAGTTCCAAGATTATCTTCTAAATATATCCCACCAAAAAGATAAGTTGCAGAATCAGAAGTCAATTCTAGCCCTGCAAAAGGTTTAAGGTAAAAAAAATTTTCACTCTCTGGACCTATATTTAAAATAGAATTATCAAATCGCCTTTCATAGCGATAATCAGTAGCTAAATTATCTTGACTGCCATCAAACTTTACATCCACACCGTACGCTCCAACAGCAATAACATCGTATCCTGTAGCCCAAGATATCGTTGATAGCATGAATGATATTAATATAAGTATAATTTTAATCATTTATGAATCTACCTTATGATATATTGTAAAATGATCAAATAAAAAATTCTTTTTCTTGCTGAGAAATTTGTAATATGGTTTTTTTAAGTTTGCTTAAAGCTTTTGTTTCAATTTGACGAACTCTTTCTTTACTAATTTGTAATTTTTTACCCAATTCATCAAGAGTAATTGATTTATATTTAAGTTTTCTCGCTTTAATAATTATTTTTTCTCTATCTGTAAGCGTTTCAATAGCTTTCATTACCCAATTTGTTTTAATTTTATTATCATGATAATTTTCTACTAATTCTTCTGGATTAGCAGATTCATCTTGTAACATTTCCATTAATTCATTTCCTTCCCCATCACCCATTGTTTGATTAAAAGAAATATCTCCACCAACAAGACGGGATTCCATATTTTGTATTTCTATCGCTTTAACATTCAACATTGTAGAAACTAGATCAATTTCTGTTTGACCCATATAATCTCCAGATACTTTAAGAATTTGTTGTTTAATTTTTTTAAGATTAAAAAAAAGTTGTTTTTGTGAAGCGGATGAACCAGTACGAACAACTGACCAATTTTTTAGAATATAATCTTGAATAGAGGCTCGAATCCACCAAGACGCATATGTAGATAATCTAAAATCTTTTGACACATCAAACTTTTCTAAAGCATGCATAATGCCCAAAACTCCTTCATGAATTAGATCATCTAGAGGTAAACCGTAATTAATATATTTTTTTGCATACGAAACAACTAATCTTAAGTAAGAGTTTAAAATTTTTTGTAGGGCCTGCTGATCTTGGAAATCACGCCATTTTGAAATTAATAAAAATTCTTCTTTTTTTTCAAGGATTTTGGCTCTCCGAGAATACTCGACAAGATTGTTAGATAATTTATAGTTTTTTTCTTTCATACATATATTTATACGTATAAAAATGCATTTTAGATCAATTGGATTCAAATAAATCGATAATATCTCCAGAATCTTTAAAAATTCCGGCAATAATTTTTGGATTAGTTAAGGGCTGTTGGAATAAAGAACATACTATATTGTTTTTAGCATGTTCAAGATAATTTTTTTCTGAGGACTTATATCCTCTAACAATTCGAGTAAATGTATTATACGGCTTATCTAAATCTGAAAAATTTTGGTAACCCCACCAAAAACAATCATTTTGAGCAGACAGTGGACGAGATACATCTACACCTCTATTTAAAAATAATATTTTTTTAGATTCTCCAAAAGCAGCATGTTTTAAATGAACAAAATATTCTTTATGGCCTGGCTCAAAAGATATGCTTTGATTTAGTTTTGATGTCCACTTGCTAATAGCTAAAGTGCCTTGTGTTGATAAATTAATTATATCCTCCTTATTAAAGCCATATGATTCAATAGTAAAGTGTACTCCATGCTCAAACATCCAAGCAACAATATCTTGTGGGTTAGGCGCAGTTTGTAATTGCAAAAGTTTTAAAAACATTTCTTCTTGTGCGCCTCGTAAAAAAATAATTTTATTAGGATGAAGACAAAATTTTGACATTAATTGATTACGAAGATCAATAACACTACTCAAGGTATTTTTAGATTCACTGCCCAAACCAATTATATTGCCTAAAAAAATTAAATAATCATCTTTTTCAAAATTTTTTAACAAATATTTTTTTATAGAATTAAAGGCTTCTAATCTTGAATGTATGGAACCTATAGCCCATATTTTTTTTGAATTAGTAATTTCAATAAAATGTGTTTTTTTGTTCACTTGTTATTTATTGTATAAAGTAGTCTCGATTTTTTCAGTTGCTTGAAAATAATCAGTTTTTTCAACAGCCGCTACTTCTCTTGCTAAACGCTCTAATGCTACCTGGAACATTTGTCTTTCACTATAAGATTGTTCTGGTTGATTATTCTTACGAAACAAATCCCTGACAACCTCTCCTATTTTAGTAGGATCTCCTGAAAAAATTTTAACATCATACTCTTGAGCCCGTCGACTCCACATAATTCGCCTAATTTTAGGTTTTAATTTTAAAGTACTAAACACTTCTTCAATAATTTTTTTAGATGAAATTTTTCTTAAACCTACTTCTTCTTGTTTATCTAAAGGAACATGAATTGTTAACTTTGCTTGTTCCATTTTTACAACATAAAATTTAGTTTTAATACTAGCAATTTCCATGGTTTCAATACTCATAATTTCTCCAACCCCATGTTTTGGATAAACTACAATCTCACCAATTTTAAATTCTGTATTTTTTTTTGCTTTCATTTATTTTCCAGGCTTATCACTAAAATGTTTTTTGTACTTTCCTTCTACATTTTCCCAATCTTTAGAATCCGTTGGAGATTCTTTTTTTTCCTTAATAACAGGCCATTTTTCTGCATAAATTCTATTAATTTCTGCCCATTTTTCCATATTATCTTCTGTATCTGGATGAATTGCATCAATTGGACATTCGGGTTCACAAACTCCACAGTCAATACACTCATCTGGATGAATAACAAGCATATTTTCACCTTCATAAAAACAATCAACTGGGCAAACCTCTACGCAATCCATATACTTACACTTAATACAATTTTCATCTACGACATATGTCATTCTAATTATTTCCTAAT
>Ga0315336_1006163_pt1 | contig 12473 bp, 12 predicted proteins | sample ASW5metaG_FD_204512 | JGI IMG/M metagenome (GOLD analysis project Ga0315336, IMG submission 204512) | Ammonia-oxidizing marine archaeal communities from Monterey Bay, California, United States - ASW #5 | ecosystem: Environmental > Aquatic > Marine > Intertidal zone | place: USA: California...
TCTTGCGAGAGCACGCCGACTCGACTCAGGAACTCCGCTGCCAGTTCGTCCGCCCACTCGAGATGGGTATGGCTTGGGTGGGCCCACTCCCGAATGACTGCGCCGTCTCCCCAATGACGATATGACTGCAGCTTTCGGAGTACGTCGGCGTGTTCGCGAAGGGGCACTGCTGGCATTAATGCTAGCAAGGCCTCCACCTCGTAGAAGATCACAACAAAACGGAGTCGCCGGGTCCTTGTCCAGCGGCCTGCACCCCGCACGCCGCGACCAGGCTCAACAACAACCGAGCGCTCGATACCCTCCCGCTCGCTGGACTGCGTTCTGGTCCTTGCTGCATCGAAACCCAACTCGCTGCATGGCTTCGATGACTTCGGCCTCGCGATCTGCCGGGATGCAGATACTTTCATCGACGCTGTAGTCCCCAGTGCGGGGGCCGGCGAACTCCGAGATCTCTTCCGGAATCCATTCCATCATCAGCTCGTCCGCAACGCTGGGGATCCAGTTGCCCTCTGTCCCGAAGAGTTCATCGAATTGGGGCTTGTCCTCGGGGTCCCACGGCCACCACTCATCGAAAGGGGGATCGGTATCCCACTCGCCGTACTCGCCGCCTCGGAAACGGTCCTCGAACCACTCGGGCATCGCTTCGCGCAAGGCCCGCCACGTTTTGGACTGAGTCAAGATCTCCCACGTCTCTGCAAACCCTTCGACCTCCTGCCGGCGAATGAAAACCAGCAGACGGTGAACCGGGTTGATGCCGTAGATGACTTCGCGTGAACGACAGTTCAAGCGTTCCGGCGGGTCTATCGCAATCTGCTTCAAGCGCTGCTCGACGCAGCGCGCTGGAAAGTTGGGAATCTTGGTGCGGATGTTCGCCGCCGCCGTTACTAACCGTCTGCGGGCGGGTTCATGGAAATCGACGTAGCCATCGGTCCACGAGCAAAGCTCAGCTTCGTCGCCCGACAGTTGCACTGGTAGCGCTCCCGCGAACGCCAGCCATACCATCCAGCGAGCCTCGTCGGAGGCCGCCGTGGTGTGATCCCGCTGAGGGAAGTTCTCCCAAAGTTCCTCGACATCGACCGGCGCGCCACTTGCCCTGGGGCGCTTAATGCCCCTCCACGCCTCCAAGAACTCCGCCGTTGACCGGCACGCACTCTCGTCGGCACCTAGCCATCCGAGACTTGGAGCGTTGGGATGCACGGCCCGGATCAGGGAAGCCAGTTGGTCAGGTGTCATCGCGTCATTAGGTCATCCATCGGCGTTACAAGGAAATGGTTGCGTGCCCGTTGGAGGTGCACCTGCGAAGCGATGGTGAAACCATCGATACTCTTAGCCGTCGACATGAGCGAATCAGCTCGTAACGAGAAGGACAAGAGGTCGTGGTAGGGCAGGTCGACGCCTCACGGGACCAGTCGCGGCTGTCTGCTTAGGGGCCCCGAGAAGCCCCGCTACGGGCCGCCGGCAGGCCGCTACGTGTTCGAGAGACGGAATGTGCGCCGTGGGCATTGCGCGCGGTCGTGGTCTCAAGCAACTCGAGGTTGCCTGATGAGGCAATCTGCCGTGCCGCGTCCGTGTTCAGATGGTCGGCTCGCGGCCTGATTCCCACGCGCCCCAGATCGAGCCGATCCGCGTCCCAGCACGCCCCAACGGTCACATCCTCGTGATGAGTCCTTTCGGTGTGCCAGGTGCAAGCGAAGTAGAGACGCTCGAGGTCGGGCTCGGACAAGAAGGAGAGTTCGGAAGCCATCGACCGCGCCAGGTCCGCACCACGGCCACCGTGTCCGGGATCAAAGCCCTCGTTCACGCGTGCGGCGTCATGAAAGACCGCGAAGAGCCTGACGATCGCCGGATCGGCCCCGCACTGCTCAGCCAAGTACAACCCGTTGCGCTCGACGCGAGCCCAGTGGTCGGGACCGTGGATCGAATGAGCCACGCCTACTGTGCGCTCGAGCACGATCTCCCAGATACGATCGATGTCAGCCATTTCTATTGGTAGACCTTTGGAAACAGATGCAACGAGACGTCACGCTCAAGATCCTCCGCGCCCACGGATCAGTCACCCGTACCGCTCCCGTTCCTCGAATTGGCCAGCCGGAGGATCTCTCGCTCCTCTGCCTGTTTCAGCGCGTACCATGCTAGGAAGCATCCGACAGCCAGAAATACGAACGCCACGCTCGCAACTCTCCCGACGCGAGCGGTCATCCCCAGAGAGACAACAGCAAACGGGATAGTGGCGCCCAGCCCAATGCCGAGCAGCGTCCATGAACGGCAGATGCGTTGCCGGGTTCGGTTGTAGGCGTGTAGCTGCGCGGCCCGCGGGTTCGGCTCCAGCGCTCTATCGGTGGCTTCCCGATACTCGGGCATTTGCTCACTAGTGATTGCCAGCGGCGAGCGTGAACCGAAAGCGAAGGTGAAGAGCCCGTCTGCCAGGCGGTCGATCACGATGCCCAGGACGTAGGCAGCGACGAGCGTGGGGAGGAACAGTCTCACCGGATCAAATGACCAGGTTGCCAGCTCGGGTGCTGCGATGAGTGCGAGCGTCATAACCAGCGCGCACCCGCCAATGCCGATGACGAGAAGCTCGGCAAACAGCTCCGTCGTCTTCATGTAGTACCGCCGCCAGAACACCTAGGTGCGGCTCGCCCCGCTCGATCAACCATTCTGGTCGCCCAGGCCTTTGAGCATTTTAGCCAGCTCCTTCTCAACCGCCCGCAGACGGGTGTCGAGACCGGCGAGGCTCGGCACCGGCACGCTGCCGGTCGGCTCGCCGTCGAACAAGGTCTTCATCCGCTTGCAGAACTCCTCGTCGTGGAGCTTCCGCTCTGCAGCCTTCGGGGTCATCGCCCGGCTGCGGAGGACCGGCTGCAGGATCTCGGCCGCGACGATTTCAGCAGCCTCCAGTGCATGCTTGCCGCGGAAGCCACCGCTTTGCCACCAGCGCACCTCAGTCACGTAGTCGGGGTTGATCCCCGCGGCTGAGGTGCCCGCGGCCACACTGCTGTCGCGGCCGATCAGATGCTGGTAGATGCGCGGCCTCAGCCGCCTCGCCAAGCCGACATAGGCAACGTAGCGGCGACGCGCCGATCCACCGCACAAAGCGTAAACGGCTGGCGCCAGCGGTAGCTCACCTAGCGACGTCGGTTTCGGGGTCCGGGTCGGCTTTCTGCGCCGCGACATGTCCGTCCTTCTCTGGCTGCCAAATCGGAGGCGCGCCTCCGAGGGCCGATCGAGCTAGGCGCCAAGCGAAGCAGACCGGTGGACCATCGACAACCGGCGGCTGTTCAGGGACCGATTCCACGGCCATAGTTCGCCGTAGCGGCATCCGTTCCGCTAGCGGCGCTTGATCGCCCGAAAGACCCTGCAAGCAACTGCGTACAAAGAGCTTAAACGGCCTACGGGTTGGATCGTAGGCCCAACGTGACTTAGTATAGGAAATGGGCTAAAGCCCTTAAAAACAGTTACTTAGACGTGGTCAGAGCAAACTTATATCACAACTTGACGTTATGACGACATTACTGTATGATGTCGACAGAATTTCGAGGGCCAATCGAGTGAGAGGCATGCGATGAGCGAGACAGAGCGCTACTCCATCGCCGAGCTCGAGGAGACCACCGGGCAGCCCCGGCGCACGATCCACCATTACATCTCGCGCGGGCTGCTGCCGAAGGCCGAGGGCTCCGGTCCGAAGGCCTTTTACACGAGGGAGCATTTCCTGCGCCTGCGGCTGATCACGCTCCTGGTGGAGGCGGGCGTGGGAACCGATCTGATCCAGGGCTCGCTCGAGCGCTGGAGCATCGAGGACATGGAACGGCTCGTGAACCTCGCCGAGGGCAAGAGCCTCGACGATCTCGACAAGCTCGGTCGCTGGCTTAACCGGGCGGACATGCCGTTGGAGACAAGCGAGGGAGCACTCATGCCGTCACGAGCGATTGCCCACGATCTTGCTGAGTGGCAGGAGGGCCAGTTCCTGCAGAAGAAGTCCACGCGACCCCGACCCGTGCAACAGTCGATGCACCTAGGTTACTCGTCGGCACCGCCGGCATCTGCAGCACCGTCGTCACCGCGGGCCAGCCTCCCCCGGCCCGATCGCTGGGAGCGCATCCGCGTGGGCAACGATGTCGAGATTGCCTACCGCACCAAGAGCGACCGGAGCACGCGGCGGAAGATCCAGCAGCTCGAAGAGCTGGTCGCGGAGCTTTTCGCCGACGAGCTCGCCGACGAGCACTGATCGGGCTTTCGCGAACGCTGCCCCAGACGAAGAAACCGCAGACCAGAAACAGAACGAACCGCAACACGCAGAAACGGGACCCCGACGGGCCCCGTCCGGAGAACCGCGCGCGACACTGGCTGGCAACCGTAGACCGCGGGCCGGAACCCATGACGAACCCGGGAACCGTCGTCTCGTCTTCGAGGCTAGCACGCACGTGCGGCCCTACAAAGACGCGCGGCAATTCCCACTCCACGGCGCCCCGAGCGCCTTCCCCGAGGAGGGAATCATGAGCAAGAACGGCAAGAAGACCCCAGGCAACGCCCGAACCGGCGCCACCCGCATCGCCCTCGTACTCGACCGAAGCGGGTCCATGGCGAGCATCCAGGAGCCGGCACGGGAAGGCTTCAATGAAGCGGTCGACCGCGTCCGCTCCGAGGCGGCCAAGGGCAGCGGCGACGTCACCCTGAGCCTCACCACCTTTAACGAGGAGCTCCGCGACATCCTGGTCAACAAGCCCGCCGACCGGGTGCGGAAGCTTCGCCGTCAGGACTATCGCCCGGGAGGTTGTACCGCGCTGTTCGACGCCGTCGGACACGCCATCGACCTGCTCGACAAGCCTGGCGCTCTGGGCTCAGCCGACGGCGCCCTGGTGATCGTCATCTCCGACGGACACGAGAACGCCAGCACGCGCGTGTCGCAGCCCGACCTCGTGGAGCGCATCCAGAAGCTCGAGGCCACCGACCAGTGGACCTTCAGCTTCATGTGCGCCAATGTCGATATCACCGACCTGCCGCGCAACGTCGGCGTGCACGCGAGCAACGCGGCGGCGTGGCAACCGAGTGCCGCCGGCACAGCGCACATGGGAAAGAAGGTGTCCGACGCCGTGAGCAGCTACATGGTCGATCGGCGCGCGGGACGTACCGGGAAGAAGGACTTTTGGGATGAGTCGGACCAAAAGGACCGGCAGTGAGGCTGTCGGGCAAACCCGGGCCCTTTGCATCTGCGTGTGGAACGTCTTCCGCAGCGCTCGTCGAGACAGAGGAGCACAATACAGCCGGACGAGGAGATGACAATGGAACTTTTCTGCAGCGACGACTACGTTGCGTCTGACCACGCATTCGACACCACGCGCAAGGCGGGCTGGATCGCGGCGGCTCTCCAGGACTCGCCTATTCCTGGGGTGGAGCTGGTCGAGCCGGCTCCGCTCGCGTGCGAGCAGATCCTACAAGTGCACTCTCGCGAGTATGTCGACGCGGTACGGTCAGGCAGTCCGTCCGAGCTTGCCTCATCAAGTGGCTTCGCGTGGAACAAGAACACATGGCCGAGCGTCTGCGCCTCTAACGGGGGCGTGGTGGCTGCCGTCCACGCGGCCCTGCGGGACGGTGTCGCTGGATCTTTGTCCAGCGGCTTGCACCACGCACGCCACGACCACGGTGCTGGCAACTGCACGTTCAACGGGCTCGTGCTCGGAGCACGAGCAGCGTTGGAAACGGGCGCTGGCGGGGTGCTGATCGTAGACTTCGACGCCCATTGCGGAGGGGGCACAGCGTCGCTGCTCTCGGACGGCATGGAGCAACTAGACGTGTCGACCTCTTCGTTCGATGCCTACGAGCCAGTCGCCGGGACCAGGCTACAGGTCGTGGACGGGCAGCCAGTGGCGTCATGCGGTAACCGCTATCTGGACGCGTGCCGAGATGCACTTGACGCGGTCGAGGGCGGGGGTATCGACCTGTGCATCTACAACGCTGGCATGGACCCGCACGAAGACTGTGACCTCGGCGGCGCTGCCGGGATCGATGAGGAGATCCTGAGGCAGCGCGAGCGCCTGGTCTTCGAGTGGTGCGCGTCGCGGGGCATCCCCGTGGCGTTTGTTCTTGCCGGTGGGTACACGGGCACGCGGATGGGCGAGGACGATCTCGTTAACCTGCACCTGCTAACGGTCGATGCGGCGAGGCAATCAACGACGCTCTAGAGAGAGCGTTCTTCAAGAGGTCGTTCCTGATCCCTCTCCGGGCTCTCGTTGAGGAGACTGCCGTGCCGGAAGCTCGCCAACTCGCCCCAGCTTTCCTCAACAAGATTCGAGAACTCTGCCGCGACGTGCGGCTGCAGACGAGTTCCGACTAGCGCATCGGGCGCAGCGCAGAGACCGTCGTTCCCTATGTGCGCGTGACCTGCCCCAAGTGTTGAGGCCAGGTGCGAGTGAACTGGTCGGAGGTTAGCTCCTCCAGCGAAACGCGAACTGCCGGTTCAGGCCCACATCACCGGGACGACGCGGATCGCCGGCGTACGCACGGTTGCCTGCACCACCTGGGCCGGTACACCTGAGGCATCCGCCCTGTACGAGGCCCCCTCCGCGTTGGCCAGCGCATCACCCGAGCAGCTCGCACACCTGCTGACCAGGCTGGTCCGCCAGGATCGCTTCAGCGACGGAACTCTTGCCCGTGCCTACACGGACGGATTGCTGACCCGCATCGTGCGGCGAGTCGCCCGCCTGCTGCAGGAACTCGAAAGCGTTGCCCAGACCATGGACGACGTCGTCGACGCGTCCGAGGCCTTCTATCAAGAGGAGATCCACATAAGATAACTTCCATGCAATTCGTGAGCAGAAGGTTCAGCACAGCGGTGGCAGGCACGCGAAGGCCTCCGAGGGTCTTCGTAGGAAGCGGCTCATGACTCGCTTCCTACACACATCCGACTGGCAGCTAGGAATGACCCGTCATTTCCTGCTGCCGGAAGCACAAGCGCGCTTCACGCAGGATCGGATCGACGCCATCCGGAAGATCGGCGAGCTTGCTGGTGCGCGCTCCATCGAGTTCGTTGTCGTGGCCGGCGACGTCTTCGAGTCCAACCAGGTCGCACCGCAGACGGTCTTGCGAGCCCTCGAGGCACTCGCCACCATCCCGACACCGGTGTTCCTGTTGCCAGCGAATCACGACCCGCTGGATTCGGCATCGGTGTATCGGTCGCGGACCTTCGTCGACAAGAAACCCGAGAACGTCCACGTTATCGAGTCCTCTGAACCGCTGGCGGTTCCTGGAGTCGACGGCGTCGAGGTGCTCGGGGTCCCCTGGCACTCCAAACGGCAACTCACGGACACGGTCGCGCGCGAGACGGCATTGCTGGAACCACGCCCTGCTGGAACCGTCTGCGTGATGCTCGCGCACGGCGGCATCGACACGCTCTCGCCGGACCCCGAAGCTCCGGACCTCATCGATCTCGCGAGCGCCGAGGCAGCTATCCGCGACGGCCGCATTCACTACCTCGCACTGGGCGATCGCCATTCCACCACCGACCTGGGCGAGACCGGGGCCATCTGGTACAGCGGCACCCACGTCGCGACGAGCTTCCGAGATGAGAACCCGGGAAACATCCTCGCCGTGGAAATCGCGAACGATCACAGTGTGAGTGTCGAGGTACTGCCCGTCGACGAGACGGCCGCGTGGCGATTCGTCGATCAGAAGTTCGACCTCACCGGACTCGACGATGTCGAGGCGGTCAATACGTTCCTGCACGAGCAACCGGACAAGGTACGCACGATCGTGCGCGTCGCGTTGGCAGGCCAATTGAGCATCTCCGCGGCGGCCCGGCTCGACGAGATCATCGAGGAGTTCGGCGACCACTTTGCCTCCCTTCGCAAGTGGGAGCGCCGCATGGATCTGGCGATTCTCCCGGACCAGATGGACGCGGATGAGCTCGGCCTCGCCGGATACGCGCGGGAGACATGGGACGAACTCGCTGCCTCGGCTACGGGTTCAGGCGAGGAGGGAAGGACGGCGACGCAGTCGCTCGCCCTTCTGTATCGCCTGGCGCGAAACCCGGAGGCCGACGCCTCCGGCGCGGAGCGAACATCGTCATGAGGATCCTCCGCGTGAAGCTGACCAACTACCGTGGCACGGAGCACCGCAAGATCGAGTTCGGTCCGCAGGTGACGATCGTCGAGGGCCCCAACGAGGTCGGCAAGTCATCGATCGCCGAGGCACTCGATCTGCTCTTCCGCTTCAAGGACTCCTCCAAGCACAGAGACATCAAAGCGACGATTCCGGTTCATCGCGACGAGAGCCCCCTGGTCGAGTTCGAGATTGAAAGCGGCCCGTACCAATTCATCTATAGGAAACAGTTCGGCAAGGGGTCGAAGACCGAACTCGAGGTTTCTCGACCGAAACCAGAGAACCTGACCGGCGATGCTGCCCACGACCGCGCTGAGCAGATTCTGGCCGAGACCCTCGACGTGGACCTCTGGAGAGCGCTACAGGTCGATCAGGGCGTCGGGATTGACCAGGCGGAGCTCAGCGACAGTGCTGCCCTGGGCCGTGCTCTCGACCAGGCTTCCGGTTCAACGACACCGGGCGCGGAGGAGGGAGCCCTCTTCGAGCGTGTCGAGCAGGAGCACGCTCGCTACTTCACGCCCACAGGCCGCCCGAAGTCTGAACTGTCCGACGGCGCGAAGGAGATCGCCGAACTACAGAGCGAGCTGGAAGAGTTGGAGGAGCAACAACTGACCCTCCGGCACGATGTCGAGGAACACGACCGTCTGGCGGATCGCCTGCGGACCCTGGAGGAGCAGATCCCGGGCCTGGAGAGCGCCGTTGCTGAGCGTGAGAAAGCCTGGGAAGCGGTCAACAAACTGAATCAGCAGGTGGAGAACGCGACCACGAAGGTGGAGAGCCTGAAGCTCGCGGCATCGCGACTCATGGAAACGAGGAGCACTCGCCAGCAACTCATCCACAAGCTCAGTGACAGTGAGGCTCGAGTGAAGGAGCTTGGCGCCCAACATGACCGCGTCCTCGAGCCGCTCAAGGAGTTGCGCGACCAGGATAAGGCGGCGAAGGACGCCCGGGCGAAGTCCCGGTCTGACCTGCAAGATGCCGAAGTCCTCCACAAGTTGAGGAGTGGGGACGAAGAGCACCTCCGAGCAACGCTCACGGCTAAGCAACTCGGAGAGCGGCACGACCGCGTCGTCAACATCCGAAAGAAGGTGCGCGCCGCCAACCGGATCCTGGAGGTGAACAAGGTCACGGACAACCACTTGCAGCGCCTCATCGAAGCCGATGTCGAGGTAAAGCAACTGGGCCGGCTACTCGAGGAAGCGGGCCCCAAGATCAGTGCCCGCGCACTCAGCGACGTGAACCTGCTCATCGACGGACAGGAAGTCGTTCTCGAGAGGGGGACTGTCGACGAGCGCGCGGTCGTGCGCGAGACGACGATCACCCTCCCGGACCGGCTCGAGTTGACGTTGACCCCTGGCGCGAGCACTGAAGAAGTGGAGGAGTCGCTCGGTACCGCAACCCGAACCAGGGATGCCCTCCTCGGCGAGCACAATGTCGATTCGGTCAAGACGGCCCGGTCTGCCAACTCGGAGCACAATCAGGCGCAGCGTGATCTTGCCGACGCTGAAAGCAAGGAGCAGGAGAACCTTCGCGACCTAACCTTCGAGCAACTCGAGGCCAAGCGCGACTCCTGCCTCGCTGTCGTGGGGGCGCACGTGGCTAGCCGGGCCGCGAAGCCGCCAATGCCCGATGAACTCGACACGGCCCGCGAGCTTGCCCGCGATGCAGACGCCAAGGTCACGGAAGCAAGAGAACGAGAGCGAGGAGCTGCAGATCACGCCACCAGTCTGGCGGAGAGGCTGGAGGACGAGAAGATCAAGGACGCTCGCCTTGCCGCACAAATCGAAGCCGAGGGCGAGGCCGTCCGCACGTTGGCAGACGAACTCCAAGCTGCGCGGAAGGAACGATCCGATGCTGACCTGAGCGTCACTATTGCCACCGCTGAGTCAGAGGTCGAGAGAGCGCATGCCCATGCCGCGTCCCTGCGCTCGACCCTCGGCAGCGAGAACCCCGACCAGGTGAAAGCCCTGAAGGACTCAGCCCAAGCGACACTCGAAGCCGGGAAGGAAGAACACTCCGAGAACAGGGCGAAGCTCGGGACTGTGAAAGGCCGCCTGGAGATCCAGCAGGAGGAGGGGCTCTTCGAAAAAGCAGAGAGCGTCCGTTCGAAACTCGACCAGGCACAGGACTCTCATTCGCGACTCGAGCGCCGAGCGGATGCAGCTCGCCTGCTGTACGCGACCCTGAGTTCACACCGCGACACCGCTCGGGCTCGTTACCTGGAGCCACTCACCTCCCGCATCGAGACGCTTGGCCGGGTGGTCTTCAACACGACCTTCCAGGTGACCCTGACAGACGACCTCACGATCGAATCCCGCACGCTAGACGGGCGGACGATTCCCTTCGACAGCCTCAGCAAAGGAACACAGGAACAGCTCGGCCTGCTCGCCCGCCTGGCGGTGGCGATGATCGTCTCCGGCGATGAGGGGGTTCCGCTCATCCTCGATGACACTCTCGGCGCAAGCGACCCGAGACGTATGGAGACAATGGCAGCCACGATCGCCCAGGCCGCCGACCGCTGTCAGGTCGTCATCCTCACCTGCGCGCCAGATCGGTTCCGGGGGATCCCTGCGGCTCAGGTGGAGAGGCTCGCGCATGGAAGCTGAATCCGTCCTACCCGGTGGCTCTCTCGATGAGCTGCCCCGCCATGCCCTCGATTCGATCCCGCCATGCGAGTTGCGCGAGCCACCCGGCGGGGAGTCTCGATCGGCCGTAGTAGGCGCCGGCTAGCTGACCGTAAACGGCGGCCGTCGTATCGGCATCGTCGCCAGGGCTCCCTCGCTGTCGCGCTGTTCTGGCGGGAGTTCATGGATGGCTCATTCTCGCGACTAGCTATGACGGCAATCCACTCGCTTGAAACAGGCGAGTCGCCAAGAGTGAGATCTCGTCCGACCACGCCACGCCTCGAATCCACGCATCGGGGATAGCACCCCGGCCATAATGGGCGCCGGCGATCTGACCAAAGATGGCGGCCGTCGTATCTGCGTCGTTCCCCAGATTCGCAGCGGCAAGGCATCCTTCCCGGAAGGTCTCCGTAGTGTAGAAGGCCCATAACGCTGCCTCGAGAGATTCCACGACGTAGCCGGTGCCTCGAATCCCTGGCGGGCTCTTGTCTTTGTAGCTGCCGTCAGAGATCTCAGCGATTCTCGGAGCTAGCCGCGCGACCTGCCACGTCTCCGCCGACGGCGTGAATCCAGAGGACAGAATCTCCTCTTTATCCCGTCCTGCTATTGCTCCGAGCAGAATCGCCGTCAGCAGCCGGCAGGCATCCACGGCCTCATCGGCACCGTGCGTTGTGCGGGAGCTCTGAGCGGCCATCTTAAGAGCCTCCGCTGGCTCGGAAGCGTAGAACAGAGCGACCGGAGCGAGACGCATGATCGAGCCGTTCCCAGCTGATTGTGGATCGGTCGATCCGCTAAAGGCTTCTCCTGTCCGCTCGAATCTGGAGAGCGCGCCGCGAACAGTGCCTCCTATGTCAAAGCAACTGCCGGTGCAGCTCAGATACCCCTCATGCCACCACCTCACATAGCGGCGCATTTGATCGTCCGGGTCAAATCCATCGCACTCCAGCAGGCTCGTCGCCAGACAAAGAGCCATCGCTGTGTCGTCCGTCCATTGACCGGCGTCGAGGTGGAACGGACCTCCGCCGACCATGTCGGTCACGCGGGCGAACATGCCTGGGGGGGAGAACTCGACCGTGGTGCCGACAGCGTCGCCGACGGCTAGTCCGAGAAGTGATCCGGTGAACCGGTCAACCGTCTGGGCCAAAGAAACACCCTTGTCTTGCAGTCCGTGGATCCGGTCTCGGCGCGGCTGGCGCCGTTCATCCCGAGTCGTTCGCCGCAGACGCTGGAAAGCGGACAATACAGCGTCTCCCGCGCTGGCCCTGCATGCTCGTTATTCCACGATGCACGGCCTTCGTCGATTCCCGGATCGGCCGTCATCAGAAGTCATTCGCCGCGGACTTTCGGTCACGAGCGGATTGCGCGGGCAACAACACACGAGGGCAGCCGACGATCTGTGCCGTCGGGGATTCGTGTCAGCGGATCGTGCTGGCATGGATACGCCGCCAATCAACGAACCCACGAATGGCTAGGAAGAGCAGGACAACATACAGAAGCGAAATGAAACGCACGGACTTGAGGTAGTAAAGACCGATTCCGATTAGATCGACGGCAATCCAATAGGCCCAACTCTCGATTCTCTTGCGGGCGAGCAACCACATGGCACTAAAACTCATGACCGTCGTCAGCGCATCGAAGAACGGGTACGACGCTGGCTCTGGGAACAGAGCCGGCAAGAAGCGGTGGAGCCGCGTCACGAAGAGGGCGAGCACGATTGACGCAGCGAACGTTACGAACGCCCAACCAACGATGGCT
>Ga0315336_1006164_pt1 | contig 12472 bp, 13 predicted proteins | sample ASW5metaG_FD_204512 | JGI IMG/M metagenome (GOLD analysis project Ga0315336, IMG submission 204512) | Ammonia-oxidizing marine archaeal communities from Monterey Bay, California, United States - ASW #5 | ecosystem: Environmental > Aquatic > Marine > Intertidal zone | place: USA: California...
ACGTCGGCCGACGCCGCGATCAGTCGGCGCATGAGATCTATATCGTAATTATCGTGCTTACCCTGGAGGACGGCGGCGATACGCTCTAACCCCATACCGGTATCGATGGAAGGCTTGGGAAGGTCGCGGCGCTCATTCCGGCTGACCTGATCGTATTGCATGAACACCAGGTTCCAAATCTCAACAAAGCGGTCACCGTCCTCGTCCGGCGATCCCGGCGGACCACCGGTCACTTCGCCACCGTGATCGTAAAAAATTTCTGAACACGGTCCGCAGGGTCCGGTTTCCCCCATGGACCAGAAATTATCGGAACTGGAAATACCGATGATTTGCCCATCGGACAATCCGGCTATTTTGCGCCATAGCCCCCGGGCTTCTTCATCAATATCATAGACGGTGACAACCAAGCGGTCTTTGGGCAAGCCCAGTTCACCTGTCAAAAAACCCCAGGCGAGATCGATGGCACGTTCCTTGAAGTAATCTCCGAAGGAGAAATTACCAAGCATTTCAAAGAACGTGTGGTGGCGCGCGGTGTAACCGACATTTTCAAGATCGTTATGTTTACCACCAGCGCGCACGCATTTTTGTGAGGTTGTGGCACGAGGAATACCCCGTGTTTCTGCACCGATGAAGACGTTCTTGAATTGGACCATGCCCGCATTAGTGAACAACAAAGTCGGGTCGTTATGTGGCACCAGTGGACTAGAACCGATGACCTCATGATCGTGGGCTCGGAAATAATCGAGAAACGCCGTCCGTGTGTCGTTGGTGCTTGTCATGGTGATGGTCAGATCTGCCCTCCCATGGAGCCGTGCCCCTTAGCTGGGACAGAGGACCTGCTTTTACAGTGCACCCGCGCCGCTGTCTATATTGTGCTGTCCTGATGGCGCCGGTTAGGGAGGCTAGCTAGAAGGTACATAATAGACAATCCCCCACGGCATCGAGCTAGGCAGGATAGCGAAGGGATGGCCGACACGTGTGACGGTCCAAAAAGTAGTGCGCTTAATTTTCGCTGCCCGCAGCCTCGTCTGCAGGGTCGTCTTTGCCATCGGTGGCTCCAGCACGCTCCGGTTCGGCCAGCATAGCGCCCGACACTAAGCCGGCATTAGCGCGAATGGCCTGTTCGATGGTATCGGCAATCTCCGGATTTTCGGCAAAGAACGCCTTGGCATTTTCTCGGCCCTGGCCGATTCGGGTGTCCCCATAGGAGAACCAGGTGCCCGATTTCTCCACGATCCCAGCCTTGACGCCAAGGTCCAAAAGTTCCCCAGTCTTGGAGATGCCGCTACCGTACATGATGTCGAACTCAACCAGCTTGAAGGGCGGTGCTACCTTATTCTTCACCACTTTGACTCGGGTCTGGTTGCCGACCACCTCCTCGCGATCTTTGACCGCGCCGATACGACGAATATCAAGCCGTACGGAAGAATAGAACTTGAGTGCGTTGCCGCCCGACGTGGTTTCAGGACTGCCGAACATCACACCGATCTTCATGCGAATCTGATTGATAAAAATCACCATGCAGCGCGACTTGGAGATGGACGAGGTGAGTTTTCGGAGCGCCTGGCTCATGAGCCGGGCCTGGAGCCCGACATGAGTATCGCCCATTTCACCCTCGAGCTCAGCCCGGGGCACCAGGGCAGCGACCGAATCGATTACCAGCACGTCGACAGCGCCGGACCGCACCAAAGTATCGGTGATCTCCAACGCCTGCTCACCGGCATCGGGCTGGGAAATCAGTAGGTTTTCCACATCGACCCCGAGCTTGCGGGCATAGATGGGATCAAGCGCGTGCTCGGCGTCGACGAAAGCGCAGGTGCCACCCTGCCTCTGGGCCTCAGCGATGACATGGAGCGCTAGCGTCGTCTTGCCCGAACTTTCGGGGCCGTAAATTTCAATCACCCTACCCCGTGGCAGGCCGCCAATGCCGAGCGCTATATCGAGTCCCAGAGACCCGGTAGGGATAGATTCGATCTCCTCGACGCTGGAGTGCTGGCCTAGCTTCATGATCGAGCCCTTGCCAAAATTACGCTCAATCTGGCCGAGCGCCGCGTCCAATGCCTTCTGTTTATCCATGTTGTCCTTTTCCACGAGATGCAACGCCGTCGCCATGGGACTATCCTTCCTTATTTCATAGGGGGGAGACGGATGCAACCAGCCACGCCCCCCAAAAGAATCCATAAAAAAGACAAATGTACATGATTTGTTCTTATTGGCAAGTTATTTTATAATCATTTGATAAACATAGGGTAATGCAACAAATTTCTTGTTTTGTTCATAACAGATAAAGTCCTCTGGGAGGATGGCTGCGTGGCCCGGGTTCTGCCAAACGGAAACCGGGTGATTAGGGCCAGACAGCAAGCCCAGGTCAATTACGAGGTGAGCGAACTCCGGGTTAGGGGCGTTAACCGCAGCGCAGACATCGGATCCGATAACAAGTATTCCTATGAAAATATTGCCCAGACCCGCATCGTCTGTGGCGATGAGGGCCATCTATGCAATGTCCAGTAGTAGCTACACGTCACACAGATATTGGATATAACCTAACCATTCTAAAGTTCCTAAAATTCAGACAAAAAAAGGGACGGCTCAACTGTGCCGACCTTCCGTATCGGTACCTTCCCAAATTTCCAATCAGTCATCACGCCGGGTTCGCTCCAAGCGTTCGTGTTGCTCCTGCGCTTCTACGGAGAGTGTCGCGATCGGCCGCGCTTCCAATCGAGCAAGATTGATCGGCTCGTCGGTTTCTTCACAATATCCATAGGTGCCATCGGAGATCCTTTTGAGCGCTTCATCAATTTTCGCAATCAGCTTTCGCGCACGATCTCGCGTCCTCAACTCAAGCGAACGATCCGTTTCAAGGGAAGCACGATCAGCTATGTCGGCTTCTTGCAATCCGCCTTCCTGCAAATGCTGAAGCGTTTCAGACGTTTCACTAAGGAGATCCCCCCGCCAACCCATTAGCTTTCGGCGAAAGTATTCTTTCTGTTTGGCGTTCATGAACGGCTCATCTGAAGACGGCCGATATTTCCTAGAAATTTTTGTCGGCATTTCACAAAGCCTTTTCCAACGGTACTGGAAGCGGCGCGGAGTATATAAAATTGGAGAGGCTTTTCGCAAGCACGGAAATAAGAAAATTTATGGGCTTTTCCATGTAGTAATATGGATATATTTCAGTCCAATCTGGAATATTTGGCGAGTTCTATTGAAGTGCGCAATTCAATTTGATTGATAATTTTGCAAGTTTAGTGTCGTTGACTTCCAGCTGCTCTATTCTGACGAGACGTGCGATGCCAACCTATTGATTCTGGTAACGCTATGTATTTCCACTGTTTCCTCTGTGGAAATATAATCACTAAATTACAAGGACTGGTCCTGCCGCTTTCCATTACAACGTCTTGGCATAGCAGTTAGGACCCTGGATATAATTGAGCATCCATCACGGCCTTTACCATTTAATCAATGATTAAATACAGCTATCGAGCACCGCCGTTTAAAAATAGCATAAGCTTAGCGGCAACCCACTCCTAAATAGGAATAACAATGGCATCAGAAACACCCACACCCGCATCTCTGCTCGCTCCTGGAAACCGCGTTCGGAACCCTCACTGTCTCGCCTGGGGCATTGGGCAGGTCCAATCCGTGGATGGGAACCGCGTCACGATAAATTTTGAAAATGCCGGCAAACAGTTGATCAAGACTGATGTCGTGGATTTATTATTGATCAAAGATTAAAATAGCCTCAATCGCCACACCCTAATTCCCGGCAGATATATTCGGCCAAGATGAGGTCCTCCTCTGTATTGATATTAAAAAATGGGTCCGGCGAACTTGTCGCAAGAACGACCTCGATACCATCTTGCGAACGAATGAAATCCGCCATTGAACTTCGCTTGCGCTTTACAAGGTAACGCCGCAACTCAGGTTCTATGCTCACCGGCCATAGACCGAAGACAGGGTGCACTCGTCCGCCCGATACCACAAAGGCAGGGACACCTTTTGTCAACGCTTCCGCGCAAAGAGACGCCACCAAATTCTTTGGGAAAAACGGAGAGTCCACTGGAAACGTCGCGACCCAGCGAGTTTTCGGGCGATCTTTAGTCAACCAGGATATGCAAGCCGCAAGACCGGCAAGCGGTCCCTGGTATCCCTCCATATCGTCTATGACGACAACCGAATTAGCGTATTTCGGAAATCGAGATGGGTCACCATTGGTACTAATGACCAAATTATCAACTTGGGGCCGGGCTCGCCCGATCACTCTTTGGATCAAAGACCGTCCCGCCAAAATTTGTAAGGCCTTCTCTGCCCCTTTGAATCGTCGCGAACGACCGCCCGCCAGAACAACTCCAGCAACGTGAATATCGGCTTTTTTGGGTTGTGTCCTGTTAGCGATTGTTTTGCTTATCCCTGACATGGCGCTTTATTTAAAATGTAACTCTTCTTATGCAAGCAAACCTAAAGCGCCGTAATGATCATAAACCTGAGTGGAAGTTTGCTGAATCAAGTTAAGACATATTCATTTATTTTTCCTATATCTTATTGAAGAACTAGACAAATTATCTTTTCGACTGCATTGATCACAAACTTTGCGACGAACTGGCCCAATTAAGCAGTCATAGGAAGAGTGGAAAAAGACATTGGGGGCCCTCGCCAACACGACCAAGTCCGGCAATTAATTTAAGTAGCCTAACGCAAATACGCGGAGGCGATGGTATCGGACTCGCAAATTTCCGTCAGCTCCCCCAGCTGATGAGATGCAACCTATATGTGGAAAGCGCCATCGGAGAGAGGACGAGGTTCTTTATTTTCACGAGCCAAATCTATCAAGTAAAGCAAGGCTGAACAAAACGACGTCAGCAGTATGGTTGGCTTTTCCACGATCACGCGTGCATGACGATAAAACCTTGTTCCGCTAAATTTCGGCTCTATATTCGCCCTTGGAGGCAAGTTCAGATGATTGATCCTTTTGGTCGCCACGTAACGTATTTGCGCGTTTCGGTCACCGACCGTTGCGATTTTCGCTGCGTTTACTGCATGGCTGAAGATATGGCGTTCTTGCCAAAATCAGAAGTCTTGAGTCTTGAGGAACTCGATCGCCTGTGTAGTGCCTTTGTTGGCCTCGGCGTCAAGAAACTCAGGATCACCGGCGGTGAGCCACTCGTGAGAAAAGGGATCATGACGTTGTTCAAGAAATTGAGCCGCCACCTCGATTCGGGCGCGTTGGAAGAACTGACTTTGACTACTAACGGCTCGCAATTGGCTACCCACGCACGTTCTTTGGCAGAATTCGGTGTTCGTAGGATCAATGTGTCCATGGACAGTCTCGACCCAGTTAGATTTAAGGGCCTAACCCGTATTGGTGACCTGGGAAAAGTACTTGATGGGATCGATGCTGCTCTCCAAGCAGGCCTCAAAATAAAGATTAACGCGGTCGCGCTGAAAGGGGTCAATGACGACGAATTTGACGACCTGATCCGTTGGTGTGGAGAGCGCGGTTGCGACTTGACGCTTATCGAAACCATGCCCCTCGGTGACATTTCAGGAGACCGCACAGATCAGTATTTGCCACTTTCCATCGTCCGCTCGGATTTGGAAAAGAGGTGGACCCTAACTGAGTCCACCCACCGCACTGGTGGCCCCGCTCGATATACCAAAGTTGAAGAAACGGGCCAGTATCTGGGATTTATAACCCCTCTTACCCATAATTTTTGTGAAGGGTGCAACAGGGTTCGCATGACTTGCACTGGGACACTTTATATGTGTCTTGGCCAAGAAGACGCTGCTGACCTCCGCGCGCCATTGCGCGCGAGCGATGGGGACGAAGCTCTTGTCGCGGCAATTCACGAAGCTATTGCACGAAAACCAAAAGGCCATGATTTCGTCATTGACAGGCGTAACAACCAACCCGCCCTTTCCCGCTACATGAGCGTCACCGGCGGATAAGCCCAGACTGACCTTCTAAAAGGGTGCGCTCATGGCCGAACTTCTTGGATTGGGATTGAGCCATTTCGGTGGCTTTATGTTCGCCGATGAAGACATGTCCGCGAGAACCAAAGCACGACTTGCGAATAACTCACTTCCCCCAGATCTTGATTCCCCGGATAAATGGCCCAAGACAATGCAAGCCGAATGGGGCAATGATCAAGGTGCCAAATTCGCCGCAATTCATCGCCAACAGTATTTTGATGGTCTGAAACGGATTAGAGCAGCGATCGAGTCTTTTAAGCCAGATGCGGTGATCATATTCGGTGACGACCAATACGAGTGTTTCCGCGAAGACCTAGTTCCCCCCTATTGCGTCTTCGTCGGGGATAAATTTATTACCAAGCCCTATTTGCGGGCACGAGGCCTTGGCGGCAACTCCCCTAATATATGGGATGATCCTTTCGATCTCGTCCTGAAAAACGATGGGGCACCAGATATTGCAAAATTTCTGCTGAAAGCCTTGCTCGAAGAAGGCTTCGATCCATCATACAGCTATGCTCTGCCCCACCAGAAATACCTAGGCCATGCGTTTTCCAATACCCTCCTATATTTGGACCACGAGAGGAAGGGTTGGCCCTACCCTATCATTCCATTCGCCATAAATGCGTACGGGTCGGCGCTGATTCGGGCTAAAGGTGGTCTTGTTGCTGGCAAGAATCCCGAATGTGGCCAAGAGTCCGATCCCCCAGGCCCCACGCCTCGACGATGTTTCGAACTTGGACGCGCCATCGCACGCATACTTTTGGGGAGCCCATGGCAAGTCGCGCTAGTCGCCTCGGCGAGTTTCTCACACGGTTTCTTAACGGAAAAGCACCATAACCTCTACCCCGACCTTGAGGCAGACCTCGCGCGTTATGCAGAGCTCAAGACTGGCAATTACCTTGCCTGGCGCGACCTTGAGCCTACCGTCCTTGAGGATTCAGGCCAGCATGAGCTCGTGAACTGGTGTCCAATGATCGGCGCCATGGCAGAAGCTGGACAAAAGCCTACCTATTGCGAATTCCTTCAGAGCTTCCTCATGAATTCCAATAAATGCGTCACCATAATTCCGCCATCCGGTTGGGCAGGCTAACCCTACTGATTACCAGGAATACTTGTCCCCCAACAATCAATGACTAAGCTGGTTGCCGAGCGGATTGACGTCTCCCAAAAAGCCCCATCTCGCCGCTAAGGTGCCAAGGGGCATGGTCTTAGGTATAATCCGGAACTTTATTGGCACTTTGCGCCAGGGAATAGAACGACATGGTATTCAAAAATATTGCATTCGTCGCCGCGGACACGCGGCAAGCTAATGAGGCACATGACGCCCTGACGGCGGAGTATGGCAATTGCGCCATCGGAGATGCCGATGTGATTGTCCCGCTGGGAGGCGATGGCGTCATGCTGGAAACCCTTCACAACAATATCGATAGCCACATACCCGTCTACGGCATGAACCGCGGCTCGGTCGGATTCCTGATGAACAGCTATGAGCAGAAGAGCCTCAAAGATCGTCTGGACTCCGCAGTCGCGGTATCTCTCCATCCTCTTCACATGGGGGCTATCACCACCGATGGCGCCGAACGAAAAGCCCTTGCCATCAATGAGGTGTCACTGTTTCGTGAAACCGGACAAGCGGCCAAAATCCTCATCAGGGTAGACGGCGTGATACGCATTGACGAATTGATTTGCGATGGTGTCATGCTATCCACGCCGGCGGGAAGCACCGCTTATAATTTTTCGGCACACGGACCGATCATTCCCATCGGCAGCGAATTGCTGGCACTGACACCTATCAGCGCGTTTCGGCCGAGACGTTGGCGCGGCGCGTTGTTGCCCGACCGCGCAGAGGTATCGTTCGAAATTCTTGAGTCGGAAAAGCGTCCCATTAGTGCCATGGCCGATTTCACTGAAGTCCGCGACGTCACTCAGGTGACCGTCAAGCAAGCGAAGGATCATACTATAACCCTTCTTTTCGACGCAGAACACAATCTGGAAGAACGAATTATTAGAGAACAGTTTCTCCCCTAAAGCTGGAAAAATGATGCCCCCTAAGCAGCACCAGAATCCAAAGGCCAGATCCATACTTGGAGAACTGGTTAGCTTCGACACTGTAAGCAACCAATCAAATATGGCGCTGATCGACTTCATCACCACGTATCTTTCACGTTACGGCATCCAAGCCACCTTGATCAGAGACGAGACCTGCACAAAGGCGAACCTCTTCGCCACCATTGGCCCATCGGACTGCGGCGGACTCATGCTAGCGGGACACACCGACGTGGTGCCTGTCGAAAATCAGGACTGGGCAACCGATCCGTTCCATATGGAAGAGCGCTCGAAACGACTTTACGGGCGTGGCACCTGTGACATGAAAGGTTTCGTCGCCGTGGTTCTGGCAGCCGTCCCGATGCTGGCGAACACAGGTTTGCGACGGCCCATCCATTTAGCTTTCACCTATGACGAGGAAACCGGATGTTTTGGGGGCAAAGCCTTGGCCCGGCACTTGGAACAGTTGGAGATTCGCCCGGCATGGTGTGTCGTCGGTGAACCCACGGGCATGGCCGTGGTCAACGGTCATAAAGGTAAGCTCTCAGTCGATTGCCACGTGCATGGTGCAGAAGGCCATAGCGCCTATATTGACAAGGGGGTCAACGCGGTTGAGATTGCCGCCGAAATTGTCGTACGCCTTCGCGCAATTCAGGATCAACTGCGCTATGAAGGACCGTTCGACAACCGTTTTGATCCTCCCTTCACCACCACTCATACCGGCAAGTTCCAGGGGGGCATTGCGCGAAACATCATTCCCAAGGATTGCCGATTCGAATTCGAGATCAGAAACCTACCTGACCAGGATGCTAGTAAAGTCATAGCGGAGGTGCGCACGTATATAAACGATACTCTGCTTCCTGAAATGCAGACGGTGGCCCCCCATAGTGAAATTGAAATCCATATACAGTCCGAAATCCCAGCCCTAGTGCCAGACGACGAAAGCCATATCCTGAGAGTCGCCCTCCAACTAACAGGCACAAATAGGCCAGAGCAGATCAGCTTCACAACCGAAGCCGGCCTGTATCAAGGTATTGGAGTTCCCACCATCGTATGTGGCCCTGGTCATATCGACCAAGCCCACAAGCCCGACGAGTTCGTCGCGCTCGATCAAATCTCGCTGTGTGGCAAATTCCTCGACGAACTCATCGCCACCAATGATCGCGCGTGACAATTACAGCACTGATGAAGCATCGCCTCACTCCGAAATTAAAATCCTCGACAAAGTTTCTATAATCCGGCGTCGGATTGCTTGTGCAGAATTATTGATACTCAACCCGGTTTTGCAACACGGGACTATCGTTAGTTGGACTGTTCACATCACGGCCCACAGGAAAGGCCTGCATAAGTTCTGCCGGGTAGGGCCGTAACATGATGGCAAGCTTGGTCCGCGATGGCACGCCCCGCTCACCAAGCCACGAATCGTAATCCTCAGGTTCCAGTATGACCGGCATGCGATCGTGGATCGGGCGGACACAGTCATTGGCTGCGGTGACAACGATGGTGAAGGACGTAATCTCTTCGCCCTCTGGACCCGTCCAGTGATCCCAAAGTCCGGCAAAGGCGAAGACCCCACCCGCGGATAGAGTGATAAAATAAGGCTGTTTGCCGTCGCTGACTTTCTTCCATTCATAAAATCCGTTGGCTGGAACCAGGCAGCGCCGGCGTCGAAACGGTCCACGATATGCAGGTTTGCCCGCCACCGTTTCAGCCCGTGCATTAATCATGGAATAGCGCGAATCTGGCCCTTTAGACCATGACGGCACTAGCCCCCAGCGAATTAGGCCAAGTTCCCGCCCATCGGGCCCGGCACGAATAACCGGAAGGTCCTGACTCGGCGCGGCATTGTAACGTGGCCGCAGGTTGGAGCGTGCAGACTTGACATTAAAGGCTTTCAAGATCGCTTCAAGTGGCGATGTGATCGCATAGCGCCCGCACATGGCCAGGCTCCCGCGCTTGGTGTGATCAGATTAATTTACTTCAAGTGGACGTTCAGGAGAAATCGTAGTCTGACGCAGTCGCGCAGGCAAACTTCCATTCGATCCGTGCCGGGCCACGCCCAGGATCTAACAGCCACTCGAGAAATCGAATTGCGCTAAACGGTGATATCGAGTTCCTCGGCCTCCCCACCAAGCTGCGCCACCATAGCAAGCACCGTCTCCACAGCGATGACCAGCCGCTTGCCAGAGATCGAACGTAAAACAATTCGCACACCCGAGCGACCGGATCCCATGGATGGATAACTGCCGATCTGAATATCAGGGAAAGAATTTTGCACGCTAGCGAGATCCCTGGCCAGAGTCCCTTCGCCAAGATCCGTGCCAATGGTCCGCGACAACAGGGGAGCGCCGCCAGCCAGCCGATGGCTCACACTCAAGAGCATGGCCTGCATGATGTGGGGAACCCCAGCCATGACGAAGACGTTCTCAATTTGAAAACCAGGCGCCACACTGACCGGATTATCGATCAGCGTGGCGCCTAGGGGAATATAAGCCATGCGCTTGCGCGCCTCATTGAAGCGCTCCTTCCCGTAATGGCGTTGCAAGCGAGCGAGGGCCTCAGGGTCGCAAACCAACTCCACGGCAAATGCCTTAGCTATGCTCTGGGCGGTAATATCGTCATGGGTGGGACCCAGTCCACCAGTTACGAAAACATAATTGTATTCCTTCCGCAACGCGTCGACGGCACTGACGATAGCCCTGCAAACATCAGCGACCACGCGGACCTCTGTCAGACGGATACCCAAATCGTTTAGTTCGGCACCAATAAATTGTGTATTCGCGTCCCGTGTCCTGCCGGAAAGGATTTCGTTACCTATAACGACTAGCCCCGACGTGATTAGTTTTACTTCCATCACCGAATCCTCACAGCCCGAAACTCTATTCTCAGTTTCTTTGGCACCACCGATACTGTGTATAAGACCAATCTACCCTGCCTACACCTGCCTAGAGAAAATTCACAGAAATCAATCTGTATCCTCCAACCCACAGTCCCCGCTCAAGTAAAAATTTTATTTCACAATGGGTATATTTTAACAAATCCGTAATTTTTCCACATAAGTATTGATTGTGATATGCAAGTACGGTGATACCCTTGAATACATGAAATTCCCCACGCCCCTCCTACAGGGCAGACTGATCAGGCGCTACAAGAGGTTTCTTAGCGATATCGAACTAAATTCTGGCGAGCATGTAACGGCCCATGTTGCCAACCCCGGCGCCATGACCGGCCTGGCGGAAGCCGGAATGGAAGTTTGGTTATCGCGATCGGACAACCCCAAGCGCAAGCTAGCTTTTAGTTGGGAATTGGTTCGTGTTGGTCGAGCCCTGGTAGGCGTCAATACCTCACTCCCCAATCGTTTGGTCGGGGAAGCTCTTGGATCTGGGAGAATCAAAGAGCTTGCCCAATATGGATCGGTGAGACGGGAAGTTCGTCATGGTAAGAATTCCCGTATTGATTTTCTACTCCAAGAAGATGACCTACCTGATTGCTGGTTAGAGGTCAAAAATGTCAATCTCAATCGTGGCGCCTTGGCTAAATTCCCCGATGCGGTAACAGCCCGGGGCACCAAACACCTTATGGAGCTTATGGACGTGGTCGCTAATGGGAATCGCGCGGTCATGCTTTATGTGGTGCAAAGGTCAGATTGCAAGACGTTTTCCATCGCTGATGACATTGATCCGACATATGCTGCCGCTCTGACAGAGGCGAGGCGAAAAGGCGTTGAAACTCTCTGCTATGTCTGCAAAATCAACCGGCATGGGATCCGTTTGGAAGCACCGTTGCCCATGGCGTTTCAATGAAACGGCCGAGACTACCACGGCTTTGATTTAACTCTGCACAAGGATAATGATGAGCGAACCTGGCCTGACCAAGAAATTTTCCAGCGGGATACGCGAGGGGGGCATCCAGTCACAACGCACGCCCGGCGTTCTGGTTCATGGTGAGGACGATTTCGGTGGCATGAGGCGCGCAGGCCGTCTGGCTGCTCAAACCCTCGATTTTATTACACCTTATGTGATACCCGGCACCACCACTGGCGAGTTGGACCGTCTTTGCCATAACTTTGTCGAGGATAATGGCGGGATTTCAGCACCGCTTGGTTATCGCCAGTTTCCCAAGTCCATTTGCACCTCCGTCAATCATGTGGTCTGTCACGGGATACCCGATGACAACAAAGTCCTCAAAATAGGTGATATCGTGAATATCGATGTCACACCGACACTCGATGGCTGGCATGGTGATTCGTCACGCATGTTTTACGTTGGCAACCCCGGGGTAAAGGCGCGGAAGCTCGTCGAAACCACCTATGAAGCGATGATGCGAGGTATCGCCGCTATCAGGCCTGGCGCCACCCTTGGCGACGTCGGACACGCCATACAGAAACATGCTGAAGCCCAGCGTTACTCAGTGGTCAGAGATTTTTGCGGCCATGGGCTAGGCAAGATATTCCACA
>Ga0315336_1006165_pt1 | contig 12472 bp, 5 predicted proteins | sample ASW5metaG_FD_204512 | JGI IMG/M metagenome (GOLD analysis project Ga0315336, IMG submission 204512) | Ammonia-oxidizing marine archaeal communities from Monterey Bay, California, United States - ASW #5 | ecosystem: Environmental > Aquatic > Marine > Intertidal zone | place: USA: California...
AGTAAAATTGGTTCGTTGACGTCAACGAACGAAGTTGCGGCAAAAAAATAGGGCAGATGTCCCGAGTACCGAAGATAATTTTCGGTATTCTGGACAGTTGCCCTTAAAGCATTTCAAAAACATAGGAGCGGGCATGACCACCACCTATCAAGGTCGTCGTAAAGTACGCAAATCCTTTGGCAGCATTCGCGAAGTCGCGGAAATGCCAAATCTAATTGAAGTTCAAAAAGCTTCATATGACCAATTTTTATTGGTTGATCACCCTGAAGGTGGTCGTAATGATGAAGGTCTACAGTCTGTGTTTAAGTCTGTATTCCCAATCACAGATTTCGCAAACACTGCTTCACTAGAATTCGTTTCATACGATTTTGAAGCACCAAAGTATGATGTTGATGAGTGTCGCCAACGCGACATGACTTTCGCATCTCCTTTGAAGGTCACGCTTCGTCTTATCGTATTTGAAATTGACGAAGAGACTGGCGCAAAGTCAGTTAAAGACATTAAAGAACAAGACGTTTACATGGGCGATATGCCGTTCATGACTGGCAACGGTACGTTTGTTGTTAATGGTACTGAGCGTGTTATCGTTTCTCAAATGCACCGTTCACCTGGTGTGTTTTTCGATCACGACAAAGGCAAATCACACTCTTCAGGCAAGCTTTTGTTTGCTGCGCGCATCATTCCATACCGTGGCTCATGGCTCGATATTGAATTTGACGCGAAAGACGTTGTGTACGCCCGTATCGACCGTCGTCGTAAGATCCCTGTGACTTCACTGCTCAAAGCTTTGGGCATGGATGCAGAAACGATCTTGGATACATATTACGAAACTATTTCTTACGAGCGGACTACGGGTGGCTGGCGCCAACCATTTGCTTGGGAAAAATATCGTGGTGTAAAACCTGTTGCAGACATCATCAACGCCGATACAGGCGATGTTGTTCATGAAGCAGGTAAAAAAATGTCAGCTCGCGCAGCTAAGAAGCTGTTCGAAGGTGGCATGACGCACATCTTGATCGAAGATGCTGATCTATATGGCAACTATGTTGCTGAAGACATCATCAACATGGAAACAGGCGAGATTTATGTTGAAGCTGGCGATGAGCTAGACGAAACAAACTTGGCTGCATTGGTTGAAGCTGGCTTCGACGCAATTCCTCTTCTTGATATCGACCACGTTAATGTTGGTGCGTACTTGCGCAACACATTGGCGCTCGACAAGAATGAGTCACGTGAAGATGCATTGTTTGACATCTACCGTGTAATGCGTCCGGGTGAGCCGCCTACCATTGATACTGCTGAAGCGATGTTCCAATCATTGTTCTTTGATTCAGAACGTTATGATTTGTCTGCTGTAGGCCGTGTGAAAATGAACATGCGTCTTGATGTTGAATGTGAAGACACTGTTCGTGTTCTTCGCAACGAAGACATCATCGAAGTAGTTCGTACGCTTGTTAACTTGCGTGATGGCAAAGGTGATATCGACGATATCGATAACCTTGGTAACCGTCGGGTCCGTTCAGTTGGCGAGTTGATGGAAAACCATTACCGTCTTGGTTTGTTGCGCATGGAACGTGCGATCAAAGAACGTATGTCATCTGTCGAAATCGACACAGTGATGCCGCAAGATTTGATCAACGCGAAACCTGCTGCAGCCGCTGTTCGTGAGTTCTTTGGTTCATCACAACTGTCTCAGTTCATGGACCAAACAAACCCACTATCAGAGATTACGCATAAGCGTCGTCTTTCAGCGCTTGGCCCTGGTGGTTTGACACGTGAACGTGCTGGCTTTGAAGTTCGTGACGTTCATACAACGCACTACGGTCGTATTTGTCCGATTGAAACTCCAGAGGGTCCAAACATTGGTTTGATCAACTCTTTGGCGACTTTCGCTCGTGTTAACAAATACGGTTTCATTGAAGCTCCATACCGTAAAGTTGTCGAAGGCAAAGTTACTGATGATGTTGTTTATCTTTCAGCGATGGAAGAAGCGAAATACAACGTTGCTCAAGCGAATGCTAAGCTTACAGACAAAGCGGAATTCGAGAATGATCTAGTGACTTCACGTCATTCGGGTGAGGTGTCACTGACACCACGCGAAGCGATTGATTTGATGGACGTTTCACCGAAGCAAGTTGTTTCGGTTGCGGCTTCACTTATTCCTTTCTTGGAAAACGATGATGCGAACCGTGCTTTGATGGGCTCAAACATGCAGCGTCAAGCTGTGCCGTTGCTTCGTGCACAGGCACCGTTTGTTGGTACTGGCATGGAAGCTGTTGTAGCACGCGATTCAGGTGCGGCGATTGTTGCGAAACGTCCTGGAATTGTTGATCAAGTGGATGCGACGCGTATCGTTATCCGTGCGACACAAGAAACTGACGCTTCTAAATCAGGTGTTGATATTTACACCTTGATGAAGTTCCAACGTTCAAACCAATCTTCATGCATCAACCAACGCCCACTTGTGGTTGTTGGCGATCATGTTGATGCTGGGGATACGATTGCTGACGGTCCATCTACAGATATGGGTGACTTGGCTCTTGGTCGTAACGTTCTTGTGGCATTTATGCCTTGGAACGGCTTCAACTACGAAGATTCGATCCTTCTTTCTGAAAACATTGTGAAAGATGACGTGTTTACGTCAATTCACTTGGAAGAATTCGAAGTAATGGCTCGTGACACCAAATTGGGTCCTGAGGAAATTACACGAGACATTCCAAACGTTTCAGAAGAAGCGCTTAAAAACCTCGACGAAGCTGGTATCGTTCATATCGGTGCTGACGTTGAAGCTGGTGACATTTTGGTGGGTAAGATCACACCAAAAGGCGAAAGCCCTATGACACCAGAAGAAAAACTTCTACGTGCCATCTTTGGTGAAAAAGCTTCTGACGTTCGTGACACTTCACTTCGTGTTCCTCCTGGGGACGCGGGTACAGTGATCGAAGTGCGTGTGTTTAACCGCCACGGCATCGACAAAGACGAACGTGCGATGGCTATCGAGCGTGAAGAAATTGAACGTCTCGCAAAAGACCGCGACGATGAGCAATCTATTCTTGATCGTAACGTTTATGCGCGTCTTAAAGAGATGTTGTTCGGCAAAGAAGCCACAGCAGGTCCAAAAGGCTATGTTGCGGGCACCAAGTTGAATGACGTTGTTTTCGAAAGCCAGCCACGTTCTAAGTGGTGGCAGTTCGCTGTTGATGAAGACAAAGTAATGTCTGAAATCGAAGCGCTGCAAGGTCAGTATGAAGACAGCCGCACACAACTAGAACAGCGTTTCATCGATAAGGTTGACAAGCTACAACGTGGCGACGAATTGCCACCAGGTGTTATGAAGATGGTTAAAGTCTTCGTGGCAACTAAGCGTAAGATCCAATCAGGCGATAAGATGGCTGGTCGTCACGGCAACAAAGGTGTGGTTTCACGCATTATGCCGATCGAAGACATGCCTCACTTGGCCGATGGTACTCCGGTTGACATCGTTCTTAACCCGCTTGGCGTGCCGAGCCGGATGAACGTTGGTCAGATCTTGGAAACACACCTTGGTTGGGCTTGTGCCGGAATGGGCAAGCGTATTGGCGACATGTACGACACATACCGTCGTGAAGGCCAAAACAACGTTGCTCCTCTTCGTGAAGAGATCGATGCGGTTTACGCCGGCGATGACTATGTCACCAACTTGGACGACGATTCAGTTGTTCGTTTGGCTGAGTATCTTGGCGACAAAGGCGTTTCAATCGCAACACCAGTATTTGATGGTGCGAAAGAAGCTGACATCGTTGTGATGCTTGAACGTGCAGGTCTTGATGGTTCTGGTCAGTCTCGTTTGATTGATGGCCGTACTGGTGAGGAGTTTGATCGTGACGTAACCGTTGGTTACATCTACATGCTCAAGCTTGGCCACATGGTCGACGACAAGATCCACGCGCGTTCAATCGGACCATACTCACTTGTTACTCAGCAGCCGCTGGGTGGTAAGGCACAGTTTGGTGGCCAACGCTTTGGTGAGATGGAAGTTTGGGCTCTTGAAGCGTACGGCGCTGCTTACACGCTACAAGAAATGCTCACTGTTAAATCGGATGACGTTGCAGGTCGGACGAAAGTCTACGAAGCAATTGTTCGGGGCGACGACACATTTGAAGCTGGAATTCCAGAAAGCTTCAACGTGTTGATCAAAGAAATCAGATCTCTTGGTCTCAACATTGAGATGAGTTCAAGCAGTGAAGACGACTATGAAGATGAGGATGCTCAGGAGCAGATCGAACAAGATCAAGCTGCTGAACCTGCTGAGTAATCAGACACCCTTATTCGCTTAATTTTTCGCAGGATAATTGGGGTTAGAAGACGTTCTAACCTCACCTGCAACCAAGGAGAGACAAATTGAACCATCAAGTTATGGATCTTTTTAATCCGAATACTCAGGCGCAGGTGTTTGATCAGGTAAAGATCAACATCGCGAGCCCAGAGAAAATCCTTAGCTGGTCTTTTGGCGAAATCAAAAAGCCAGAAACGATCAACTACCGGACCTTTAAGCCAGAGCGGGATGGCCTGTTCTGTGCGCGTACGTTTGGTCCTCAAAAAGACTACGAATGCTTGTGCGGCAAATATAAGCGTATGAAGTTCAAAGGCGTTATCTGTGAGAAATGTGGTGTTGAAGTCACATTGTCACGCGTACGTCGTGAGCGCATGGGCCATATTGAATTGGCTGCACCGGTTGCACACATCTGGTTCTTGAAATCACTTCCATCTCGTATTGCGCTATTGCTCGATATGACATTGAAGGATGTTGAGCGCGTATTGTACTTTGAACACTATGTGATCATTGAGCCTGGTCTTAGCCCATTTGCGGTGAACCAGCTGATTACAGAAGAAGAGTTCATCGACGCTCAAGACGAGTATGGTGCTGACAGCTTTACAGCTATGATCGGTGCGGAAGCTATCCGTGAGATGCTTGCGTCGCTTGATCTCGAAAAACTTGCAGCTCAACTTCGTGTTGAAATTGCTGAAGCAACGACAGAACTTAAGCCTAAGAAATTGGGCAAGCGTTTGAAAATTGTTGAGCAGTTCATCGTTTCAGGCAACCGCCCTGAATGGATGATAATGACAGTTGTTCCTGTGATCCCACCTGAGTTGCGCCCATTGGTGCCACTAGATGGTGGTCGCTTTGCAACGTCTGATTTGAACGATCTATATCGTCGGGTTATCAACCGTAACAACCGTCTTAAGCGTTTGATGGAGCTTCGTGCACCTGACATCATTATCCGTAACGAAAAACGGATGCTTCAAGAGTCTGTTGATGCGTTGTTCGACAATGGTCGCCGTGGCCGTACTATTACTGGTGCGAACAAGCGTCCTTTGAAGTCACTTTCAGACATGCTTAAAGGTAAGCAAGGTCGTTTCCGTCAGAACTTGCTTGGTAAGCGCGTCGACTATTCTGGTCGTTCAGTTATTACCGTTGGTCCTGAGTTGAAACTGCACCAATGTGGTTTGCCGAAGAAGATGGCGCTTGAGCTATTCAAGCCATTCATCTACTCGCGTTTGGAGGCTAAAGGTCTTTCAACAACAGTGAAACAAGCGAAGAAACTCGTTGAAAAAGAACGCCCAGAAGTTTGGGATATTCTTGACGAAGTTATTCGTGAGCACCCTGTGATGTTGAACCGTGCGCCTACATTGCACCGTTTGGGCATTCAGGCATTTGAACCGACATTGATCGAAGGTAAGGCTATCCGCCTTCACCCATTGGTTTGTGCGGCGTTTAACGCTGACTTTGACGGTGACCAAATGGCGGTTCACGTACCGCTTTCATTGGAGGCACAGCTTGAAGCTCGTGTGTTGATGATGTCTACAAACAACATCTTGCACCCAGCGAATGGTCAGCCGATCATCGTGCCGTCGCAAGATATTGTTCTTGGTCTCTACTATCTGTCATTGATGTCAGATAACGAGCCAGGTGAGGGCATGGCCTTTGCTAATATGGGCGAAATCGAACATGCGTTGCATGACGGTGTGATTACGCTTCATACAAAGATCAAAGGTCGTTACGAAAACATCGACGCTGAAGGTAACGTTGTTAGTGAGATTTTTGAGACCTCTCCTGGTCGCATGATGATTGCTCAGCTACTGCCGAAAAGCCATGCGGTTCCGTTCGAAGCTTGTAACCAACTCATGACCAAGAAAATGGTCTCTAAACTCATCGACACGGTTTACCGTGGTTGTGGGCAAAAAGAGACTGTTATGTTCTGTGATCAGATCATGGATCTTGGTTTCCGGAACGCGTGTAAAGCGGGTATTTCGTTTGGTAAGGATGACATGGTCATTCCTGATACTAAAGCGAAGATCGTTGACGACACTCGTTCACAAGTTGAAGAGTTCGAACAGCAGTACAATGATGGTTTGATTACACGCGGCGAAAAGTACAACAAAGTTGTTGATGCTTGGGCTAAATGTGGTGACAAAGTTGCTGACGAAATGATGGCACGTATTTCTTCTGTTCAAATGGACGAAGAAACTGGTCGTCAAAAACCAATCAATTCAGTTTACATGATGGCTCACTCAGGTGCTCGTGGTTCACCAGCACAAATGAAACAGCTTGCGGGTATGCGTGGTTTGATGGCTCGTCCGGATGGCGGCATCATTGAGACACCGATTATCTCAAACTTTAAAGAAGGTTTGACTGTTAACGAGTACTTCAACTCGACCCACGGTGCACGTAAAGGTCTTGCTGATACAGCGATGAAAACAGCGAACTCGGGTTACCTAACTCGTCGTTTGGTTGACGTTGCTCAGGATTGCATCATCACTAAAGATGATTGCGGTACTGAAGAAGGTCTGACAATGACCCCTATCATTGATAGTGGTAACATCATTGCTTCTATCGGTAGCCGTATCCTTGGCCGTACATCTGCAGAAGACATCGTTCACCCTAAAACTGGCGAAATTATCATCGCTAAGGGTGTGTTGATGGACGAAGCTGATGCTGATCGTGTTGAAGAAGGCAAAGTCAACTCTGTGAAGATCCGTTCGGTTCTTACATGTAAGCTACGCCACGGCGTTTGTGGAACATGTTACGGACGTGACCTCGCACGCGGTACACCTGTTAATATGGGTGAAGCTGTTGGTGTTATCGCTGCTCAATCAATTGGTGAGCCAGGTACACAACTAACAATGCGTACGTTCCACATTGGTGGTACAGCGCAGGTTGTTGATAGCTCATTCATCGAAGCCAACCACACTGGTACAGTATCGTTCCGTAATGGCGCGGTTGCTAATGACAGTGAAGGCAAATTGGTCAACATGAGCCGTTCGCTTCAACTCGTGATTACCGGTGAAGATGGTGCGGAACTTGGGCATCATAAAGTGCCTTACGGTTCTACGATGAAAGTGAAAGCCGGCGATCAGATCAATGCTGGTCAACGTGTTTGTGAGTGGGATCCATATGTTCGTCCTATCTTGTCAGAGATTTCTGGTGAGATTGGTTTCGAGGATCTTGTTGACGGTGCATCTGTTTCCGAACAAACAGATGAGAGCACAGGCTTTACCAAACGTATGGTTATTGACTGGCGTTCAAACCCTCGTGGAGATCACTTGAAGCCTGCTTTGACAGTTCTTGGTAAAAACGGTGAGATTGCTAAACTTGATCGAGGTGGCGACGCTCGTTACCTACTATCAGTTGATTCAGTTATCGCTGCTGAGCCGGGTTCAAAAATCAAAGCTGGTGACGTGATCGCTCGTGTGCCTCTTGAAAGTGCAAAAACAAAAGACATTACCGGTGGTCTTCCACGGGTGGCGGAATTGTTTGAAGCGCGTCGTCCTAAAGATCATGCGATTATCGCAGAGATCGACGGAACGATCCGTTTCGGTCGCGACTACAAGAACAAGCGTCGTATCATCATCGAGCCTACAGATGAGACAATGGAACCTTCAGAATATTTGATTCCGAAGGGCAAACCATTCCATCTTCAAGAAGGTGATCCAATCGAACGGGGCGAGTACCTGTTGGATGGTAACCCAGCACCTCACGACATCCTTGCAATTAAGGGCGTTGAAGAGCTTGCGAAATATCTCGTGAATGAAATTCAAGAGGTTTACCGCTTGCAAGGTGTGGGCATTAACGACAAACACATCGAAACGATTGTTCGTCAAATGCTTCAGAAGATCGAAATCACTGATCCAGGTGATTCAGGCTTGATTAAAGAAGAGAACATTGACCAAATTGACTTTGAAGAACTAAACGAACGTTTGGTTGCTGATGGTCGTAAGCCTGCTGTTGGTAATCCAGTCCTATTGGGTATCACCAAAGCTTCGCTTCAAACCCGGTCATTCTTCTCTGCTGCTTCATTCCAAGAAACAACACGTGTTCTTACTGAAGCTGCGGTTAGCGGCAAAGCTGATCCTCTTGAAGGTCTTAAAGAGAACATCATCGTTGGTCGTCTTATCCCTGTGGGTACAGGCGCATTCTCAGCGGAGACCCAACGTATCTCTGCCAAACGTGATGATCTTATCTTAGCTGAACGTAAGCGTCAGGCAGACGAAGAGTTGGCAGCACGCAATGCTCCACGCTTGGAAGCTGATCCTGCGGTTGCTGAGACACCAGCTGAATAGGCTCAAATGCCTTAAACTGATTAGAGGGCGCCCAGTAGGGCGCCCTTTTTCGTTGAAGTAACGATTCAACATCTTGGACTGGTGATTCTGGAATCAGTGCTAACTCATTGAATTCAGATTCAAAAAGCAGGTTCGGATCGGCACATATTGCCGCTTAGTTGACCCAAGTGTGCCATTGTGAGCCGGGGATGGCATTATGGTTACCAAACTGCACCCTGCGGTCAGTGGTTTTAACGCCAAATGCACGAATATCCAAAAAAACGAGCAAAAGCCTTGACGCACGGCGCTGTACGGAATATCAACGCCCTACCTTCTCAGTAGGTCGTGAAGAGCATCACTATTTGGATCTCCCTTAAAGATCCGAAATACAGGCGCTTCAAACACACTTAGGGGTGACAGACGCAACAATTGCGAGACGCAAGATTCTCCGGGAAACCGATGGAATCCTCTGTTTTATTTGGCACCGCCGAACCGTTAAAGGTGAGGGTGTGTGCCATTTTGGTTGTGACGTACTGTGAACAAGAGTTTTTGAACGGATGAAAAAGAAGGTTCGAGCAATATGCCGACCATTAATCAGTTGATCCGCAAGCCTCGGACACCAAAGCCGAAGCGGAACAAAGTACCAGCGATGGAAGCGAACCCACAGAAACGTGGCGTTTGCACCCGTGTGTACACGACTACCCCTAAGAAGCCGAACTCGGCGTTGCGTAAGGTTGCTAAAGTGCGCCTAACCAACCAACGTGAAGTTATCTCGTACATCCCAGGTGAAGGTCACAACCTTCAAGAGCACTCTGTTGTTCTTATCCGTGGCGGTCGTGTACGTGACCTTCCTGGTGTTCGTTATCACATTTTGCGCGGCGTTTTGGATACTCAAAGCGTCAAGGATCGTAAGCAACGTCGTTCTAAGTACGGCGCTAAGCGACCTAAGTAAGGAGCATTTGAACTATGTCACGTCGACATCGCGCAGAAAAACGTGTGGTCAACCCGGATGCTAAGTTCGGCGACCTTATCGTAACTAAATTCATGAATTCGCTTATGCTAGACGGTAAGAAGTCTGCAGCAGAGCGTATTGTATATGGTGCATTCGACCAAGTCGAAGAGCGCACTAAGCAAGATCCAGTTGGTGTTTTTCACCAGGCTTTGGAAAATGTACGTCCAGCGGTAGAAGTTCGTTCTCGCCGTGTTGGTGGTGCAACTTACCAAGTTCCTGTTGAAGTTCGCGCTGAGCGTCAGCAAGCATTGGCCATTCGTTGGTTGATTAGCGCTGCTCGTAGCCGCGGCGAAAACACAATGGTTGATCGTTTGTCTGGTGAGCTTATGGACGCGCTTAATGGTCGTGGCCAAGCAGTTAAGAAACGTGAAGATACGCACCGGATGGCTGATGCCAACCGCGCATTCTCTCACTACCGCTGGTAGCATAAGAAGGTATTACGGGCATGTCTCGCGAATATAACATCAAAGATTATCGCAATTTCGGTATCATGGCGCACATCGATGCGGGTAAAACCACAACGACTGAGCGTATCCTGTACTATACTGGAAAAAGCCACAAAATCGGTGAAGTGCATGATGGCGCTGCAACCATGGACTGGATGGAGCAGGAGCAGGAGCGTGGTATTACCATTACTTCAGCTGCTACGACTACATTCTGGCCTGGTCGTGACGGCAAAAAGCGTCGCTTCAATATCATTGATACTCCAGGACACGTTGACTTCACGATTGAAGTTGAGCGTTCACTTCGAGTTCTCGATGGTGCTGTTGCTTTGCTTGATGCGAATGCCGGTGTTGAGCCTCAAACAGAAACTGTTTGGCGCCAAGCTGACAAGTACAACGTTCCTCGCATGGTTTTCGTCAATAAGATGGACAAAATCGGCGCTGATTTCTACAACTCAGTGGATATGATCAAGTCTCGTCTTGGTGCTACTCCAGTTGTATTGCAGTTGCCAATTGGTGCTGAGAACGAATTTGCTGGTGTTGTTGATCTAATCGAGATGAATGCGCTTGTTTGGAAATCTGAAGCACTTGGTGCTGAGTGGGACGTTGTTGACATCCCAGATGACCTTAAAGACAAGGCTGCTGAATTCCGCGAGCAAATGATTGAAACAATCGTTGAGCTCGATGAGGGAGCTATGGAAGCTTATCTTGAAGGTGAAATGCCTTCTAACGATAAGATCCGTGAACTTGTTCGTAAGGGTACAATTGACGTTTCTTTCTACCCTGTTCTTTGTGGTTCTGCCTTTAAGAACAAAGGTGTTCAGCCTCTTCTCGATGCTGTCGTTGATTTTCTACCTTCGCCTATCGATATTCCAGCGATCACTGGTATTGACGTGCGCACAGAAGAAGACGTTACGCGTAACGCTTCTGATGATGAGCCTTTTTCAATGCTTGCGTTTAAGATTGCTAACGACCCTCACATGGGCTCGCTAACATTCTGCCGTATCTACTCTGGTACACTTGAAGCTGGTTCAGCTGTTGAGAATACTGTTAAAGAGAAGAAAGAGCGCGTTGGTCGTATGTTTGAGATGCATTCAAACAGTCGCGAACAAATTCAACATGCTTATGCTGGTGATATTGTTGCGATCGTTGGTCTTAAAGATACAACAACAGGTGATACTCTTTGTGCTCCTAACTCAAAAGTTATTCTTGAGCGCATGGAATTTCCAGATCCTGTGATCGACATTGCTGTTGAGCCTAAGACTAAAGCCGACCAAGAAAAAATGGGTCTTGCTTTGAACCGTCTAGCTGCTGAAGATCCTAGCTTCCGCGTTAAGTCAGACGAAGAAAGCGGCCAAACAATTATTTCTGGTATGGGCGAGTTGCACCTCGACATTCTAGTAGACCGCATGAAACGTGAATTCGGCGTTGAAGCGAACATTGGTCAACCTCAAGTGGCTTATCGTGAGACAATCACGAAAGTTGCGGACCATGATTATACCCACAAGAAGCAATCTGGTGGTTCTGGTCAGTTCGCTCGCATCAAATTCACAATCGAACCTGGTGAATCAGGTGTTGGTCTAGAATTTAAAGACACTGTAACTGGCGGTAATGTTCCTAAGGAATATATCCCAGGTGTTCACAAGGGTGTTAAGTCTATCATGGGTGCAGGTCCGCTTGCGGGTTTCCCATTGGTTGACGTTAAGTTCACTCTGCGTGACGGCGCTTATCACGACGTTGATAGTTCTGTGATGGCTTTTGAATTGGCTGGTCGTTCTGGTTTCCGTGAAGCCATTAAGATTGCTGGACCTAAGCTTCTTGAACCTATCATGAAGGTTGAATGTGTTAGCCCGGAAGAATACACCGGCTCTATCATTGGCGATCTGACATCACGTCGTGGCCAAGTTCAGGGTCAAGATATGCGTGGAAACGCTACAGTAATTGATGCGTTTGTACCGCTAGCCAACATGTTTGGCTACGTGAATACATTGCGCTCAATGAGCCAAGGACGTGCACAATTTAGCATGGTCTTTGATCACTATGCGCAAGTGCCACAACAAGTGGCCGACGAAGTCATGGCGGCAAGCGCCAGTTAATTTTAACGCCAGCACTACGCTGATACGAAATACGGAGAGAGCGATATGGCGAAGGAAAAGTTTGAGCGGACGAAACCGCACGTAAACATCGGGACTATTGGTCACGTTGACCACGGCAAGACGACATTGACAGCAGCGATTACGAAAGTATTGGCTGAGGCTCAAGGTGGTGAAGCCACAGCGTTTGACGAGATTGACAAAGCGCCTGAAGAAAAAGCACGTGGTATCACGATTTCTACTGCTCACGTTGAGTATGAAACAGATAATCGTCACTATGCGCACGTTGATTGCCCAGGCCACGCTGATTATGTGAAAAACATGATCACTGGTGCGGCTCAAAT
>Ga0315336_1006166_pt1 | contig 12471 bp, 9 predicted proteins | sample ASW5metaG_FD_204512 | JGI IMG/M metagenome (GOLD analysis project Ga0315336, IMG submission 204512) | Ammonia-oxidizing marine archaeal communities from Monterey Bay, California, United States - ASW #5 | ecosystem: Environmental > Aquatic > Marine > Intertidal zone | place: USA: California...
TGGCACCTACGGCGTCGAATACGGCCGCTCGATGGGCGGTGTGGTGAACCTGCACACCCGCCGCGACTTCGACGAGGCGCTGTCGTCTCTGGCCATCGATCTGATGGACGCCGAGCTGTTCGTGCAGACTCCCCTCGGCCGCGACAAGAAACACGGACTCGCGTTGGGCGTGCGCCGATCCCACTTGGACGCCGTTCTCCCGGCTTTTGGCGAGGAGGAGCTCAAGCCCCACTGGTGGGACTACCAGCTCAAGTGGGTGCCCGAAGTCGGCGCCCGGACCGACCTGGCCGTCCTGCTGTTCAGCGCCTGGGACGAGCTGGTCTTCCTCGATCAATTCGGCGGTCCACCGGAGCAGTTCGACTTCGCAACCCACCGCCTCACGGCCCGAATCTCACGGGAGCTCACCGACGACCTCAGCTGGACCGCGATGGGAAGCGTCGGCCGGGATCACCAGCACTCCGTCGACGACAGCTCGGAGTTCGATCTCGGTTTTGACCTGCTCTATCAGGCGCGCAGTGAGCTCGCCTGGTCGGTGACCGACGCCGTGACCCTCAAGCCTGGCCTCGACCTTCGAGGCGGCCTGGGCGCAGCGCGTATCGCGGAGTTCAACCGGAGAGGCGAGACGACCTTCGTGCGGGACCGGAGCGCTTGGCGGGTGAGTCCCGATCTGTATTTCGACAGCCTGTTCCGACCCCTGACCGATCGAAGCAGGTGGGTGATTCGGCCCGGCGTTCGGTGGTCGGTGATGCACATCGACTTCCAGCGGTTTCGGCGGGAGACTCTGGGCCCCTTCGACCCGGATCCGGTGAGCTTCTCGGGCGTTGGCCCCCGGCTCGGAACGCGCTTTCGACTGTTTGATCCGCTCTTCCTCAAGGGCGGCACCGGGCTGTATCACCAGACTCCCGAGGACGACGAGCTCGGGGCTTTCGAGGTGCCCATCGATCTGACCCTGTCTCGCGCCTGGGCGTCATCTGTCGGCTTCGAATGGTCGATATCGCCGGCGGTTCAACTGGACGTGGAGGGTTTCTACAAAGACCTCGACGCGTTGGTGGTGCCCAATCCAGTCCTGGACGTCTCCGACGACCCCACCGTCTCCCCGAACACCAACGAGGGCACTGGCTACGCTCGGGGAGTTGAGCTCATGGTCCGCCACAGCAGCGGCAACGACTTCTTTGGATGGGTCAGCTACACCCTGTCCCAGTCCAGGCGGGCCACCCTCCGTCCCCGCTACGGAACCGATCTGGCGGTGAACGGATTTGTGCCTTTCGAATTCGATCAGCCGCACCTGTTCAGCGCGCAGGGAGGCACCGAGCTGCCGGAGCAGATCACGCTCTCGGCGCAGATCCGCTACGGATCCGGGAATCCGACGAGCTATCCGACCGGTGGGATCTACAACGCGGATTGGGGCGGATACGAGCCGACCGATGTCGCCGATGCGAGGCTGCCGCCCTTCCTGACCGCGAGTGTCCGGGGTGAGCGGTGGTGGACCTTCCGACGATGGCGGCTGAACACATCGCTGGAGCTGATCGGCGTGGTTCGCGGGCTCAACGCGGAGGGTGCCAGCAGCCCCTATGACTTTAGTCAGGTCGCCTATGAGGACGGCGTGCCGTTCATTCCGAATCTGGGGTTGAAGGCCCAGATCCGGCCCTGATCTCCGGGGTCAGGCGCGTCTTGTTCCTCGGGGTCAGGCGCGTCTTGTTGGCTCGATTCGGTACGGAGGAGCCTAGCGGGTCGTGAATTCCCGCGCGACCCAGACCTGTCCGCCGCGCCCGTCGCGGACGACCGCCCAGATCGTTCCGGTTTGCCCTCGTTCCTCAGGAGAAGTCCACTCCACCGGCTCTCCCGGGGTGCTTCCCGACCACTCGAACGCGCCGTCGTCGGTGAACCACTGGACGTCCAACCACTCGGTCTCGCCGTCGCGGTATTCCTCCCAGGAATCTGGGGTGACCTCGACGTCCAGCGAGAGCGTCTGGTCGCTCTTGACGGTCCAGCCCGACGCCGGCGTGGCTTCGCCATTGGCCAGCAGTCCATACAGGGTGGGGTTGCGATTCAAGGTCTCGGCATCGCGGACGGTCAGGGAGCGAAACCCGGCCTCTACCTCGTCGTAATCCGTTTTCTTCCTGGCCTTCTTACCCGTAGCGGATGCCGGAATGGCCATGACCGTGATGCCCAGTGAGATCCCTTCCTCTCGCTGTTGGTCGTCGAGGCCTTCGAAGAGGGGCTCGAAGCCCGTCGCGACGGCGTCGAAGAGGCCAACGACACCGATGGCGCCATGTTCCCTCCACTCTTGCTCGCCGAAATCCCGAACCGAGACGTCTCCGAGATCGAGGGGACAAAGGCCGTACCCTTCGCAGCCGAGGATGACTGTGGCGTCGGCCTCTCTCCTCGGATCTGGAAGCAGGACCTGGATGGTCGCCGAGCCGTCTGGAGTGAGTTCGGGTGGCTCGACCGAGATGGCCAGCAGCCGCGGCCGATCCACCAACCAGGGCGACGGAAGCTCGTCCAACGCTCCGGGCGGCGAGATGACACATGCGCTCAAGGCGAGCAGGCAAGTTGTGGCGGCAGTGCGATTCACCTGCTCAGAGTAGCTCAGTAGGCGGCGCCCACGACCAGCGACGAGTGTCCGGTCCAGTTGTGGTTCCACTCGCCCCGGTCGGCGTACCACAGATACCCACCACCCACGGAGAAGCGAATGACAATGGGCTCTTTCGGGAGGAAGACGATGGCTGCAATGGGTTCGGGGACCAGGGTTGGCGCGAGGATGTTCGCCCCCTTCTTCGGGGCCCCGAGCACGTAGGCGTGCAAACCGCCTCCGAGCCGGAACTGGAGGGGGCCGGGGGTCAGTGCCCGCTCGACCGTCAGCGCGCTGTCCAGGGTCGGTCGGGGCCAGCGGGCCGATGCGCCGCCAGAGACAATGAGCTCCCATCCACCGCCCGGCAGCCAAGGTACGTGGATTTCGGACCTGCCGATTGGCGCTCCGGGAAGGGGAGATCCGAACAGCTGCCCCCCGAATCCAACGGCGAGGCGCACCCGGTCGTTGCGGACCAACTCGTTGAGCTCGACCCGGGCGCCCTCGGACAAGCGAACCCGCTGGCGGGCGACGATGGGGCCGTCACCGGGGGCGCGAACCTCGATCAAGTGCTTGCCGGGTTCGATGATGAGCTCGCCGGGGAGAGCGCCTTTCTCCTCGCCGTCGACCTCGACTGTGAAGCCGACGTAGCGGAGCAGGTAGGACCCCAGGCTGGGCCGCCCCGCGCGGATCCGGTCTCCAGACAAGACGATGGGATCGGAGCCGACGATCTCCGCCCGTGCGTACGGCCGCTGGGTGCCTTTGGTGTACTCCCAGGTCTTGTCGCGGGCGGCGGCGTGGGCTTCGGTCACGGTGACCGCGCCGTCTCCATTGGCATCTCCGTCGCGCAGGGCGTCGAGGAAGAAGGCGGTGTAGATGTCGTGACCCAAAGACTCCGATTCCCGGGCGGTCTCATCGAAGGCGCACACACCGATGACCACGGTGGCCTCTGAAACGTCTCTGAGGGGCGGGATGAACGTACCCTTGGTGGAGTCGGCTACCGCTTGAATTCGAGGCGGGAACGCCGACTTTCCCTGTCCGGAGTGGCACGTAGCGAGGACGAGGACCTTTCGGCGCGACGGCAGGTGGTCGAGCCAGGTGAGCACCTCGTCGTGGCCCAGTGCGCTCGCTGAGACCGACTCCAGTTTTGTGTCAGAGAGCACCAGGTACTGGTCGAGTCGGGTGGGCGGGCCATCCAGGGTTCCGTGGGTGGAGAAATACACCACCACCGTGTCGTCGGGCGATTTCGCGTAGGCGGCGATCTCGTTCATGGTGGTGCGGACGGCTGCCAGGGAGGTGTCTTCGGGCTCCGTCAGGGTCCAGACCCGATCGAAGTGGCCGACCGCCGGATCAGACAGCACTTCGCCCAGGGAGATGGCGTCGTCGTCGGTAAAGCGCAGCGGGGCAAAGTCGGGCTCGAAGCTGGAGGGGCCGACGACGAGGGCGACTCTCTGTCCGTGCAGCAAGGCATTTGCGCGGGTCTCGTCCACCTCTCCCGAAGAGACGACGGTCGGTCCGGCTCGAGCGGTGAGGCCGAGTAGTAATAGGTTGATAATCAAGGGACTACCTTGGCCGTGAGGAGGTCGTAGCTCAGGCCGGCGGGGTGTTTGCTGTGGCTGTACAGTCGTGTGACCTCGGCTGGTGCCATGGGAGACGTGGAGGCCGCAGCGACGACGGTGAGTTCGCCATTCCAGTCTTCGAGATCGAGGGCGACCCAGTCCGCGCCGGTGGCTACTTTTCGTCGCCCCGGTTCCTCTATCGCCGGGTCTCCCGTGGGAAATAGCACCGTGGTTTTGCCCTCGCTGTCGACGACGAACAGATACCGGGCGGCGTCCATGTTGGTCTGCAGCTCGAAGATCAAGGTGGTCTGTTGGTCCAACGTCGCGCCGCGCTCCAGTCGGCCCCGCAGGTCGAAGCCGCCTGTTGACGTGACACCAGTGAGCACGCGTAGCGCCACTTCGGGGGCGACGCCATCGACGCCTTTCACGCCCTCGAGGGGGTCGTCTTGCGGGCCGATGACGCCGGTGAAGGCGATGAGGGCCAGGGCCGCCATGAGAAGCACGGCTCCCACTCCGGCCCAGACGCGACGATTCGCGGGATTTCTCGGCGCGGACTGTCTCCAGATCGCCTCGGCCTCCGCCGCTGCGGGGGCAACGGGTTCAGCCTCTTCGGCCTCGATGAGCAGCGCCAACGTCTCGAGATCGATCTGGCCGTCGATGAGCTGTTCACACTCTTCGCAGCCGTCCTCGAGGTGGGCGATCCATTGTCGGATCTTCGCAACTGGGGCCTCTCCACTGAGGACGGCATCGACGCGGTCGGCGGAGATGTGGCTCATGACGACGCCTCCAGGGCTTCCGCGAGGCGGGGCAACATGCGCTTTCGCGCCCAGGTGCGGAATCGATAGAGCCGCGTGGTGACCGCGGTCCGCTTCATGCCGAGTTGGTCGGCGATCTGGTCGGTGTCGTGGCCGGGGTCGATGTAGAACAATCTCGCGACCTCTCGCAGCCGCGGATCGGGACAGGCCTCCACGACCTCGGCGACGATTGTGGCGGTACGCTCACGCGCCGACGATTGGGCTTTGGGTTCGGCATGGAGTCCTTGCAAAGCGGCTTTCTCGCGACGTTGTGCGCCGGCCCACTGGAGGCAGGTGCGACGGGTGATGACCATCAGCCACCCCGAGAATCTCTCCGTCTCCCGAAGGGATGGGAGGTGCGACCAGGCCGCCGCGAAGGCATCCTGGGTCAGGTCCGAGGCCGTCGCCCGGTCGCCGCGTGAGAACTTCAGGCAGAACCCGAACACCGCCCCGAGGTGGGCGTCGTAGAGGCGCCGGCACGCGTCCCGATCCCCGGAGCGAGCTGCGGCGACGTCGAAATGGACCGGGCTGGGGGAGTCGTCCAGGGAGCGACCTCGGGAGGGGTGCTGGGCGATCCAGCCTAGCGCTTTCCCCGCGTACTCTTCAGCTGCAGCCCCAATCCGAAGGACACCCGCGTCTCTGACAGGGGCACCGCGCGCGGCGCGTCCGACAGGTGGCGGCCGAGCACGTGCCTGCCCTCGGCGAAGAAGTGGAACTGTGGGCTCACGAAGAAGCGCGCGCCCGCGCCGCCGGCAACCAGGGGGGTGACCTTGAGGTCGCTGGTCCGGTCACCGCTTCCAATGTTGGAGCGGGTCAGGGCCAGGCCGGGCTGAAAGGTCACGTAGGGATCGAACTGACCGTCGGTGAAGTGGTAGGAAACACCCGAAAAGAGACTGTGATTGTCCTTCATGCGGCCGGACTGGTTCTGCTCGCCGGCGTAGTAGAAGACGTCCCCGCGCAGCGACACGTGTTCGCTGACGTAGATGTCGTTGGAGCCGTGCACGTAGATGTTCTGCTCGGGCGCCGAAGTGGGTAGACCCAGGGAGAGGGTGGCCATTGTGGTGATCATCGGAAGGGTCATGGGGTCCTCTCAGGCCGACTTGGGCATCATGAAGCGGTAGTTGACGCTCAGGTTGAAGAGCAGATGTCCCTCGATGGAGCCGTGGTGGCTGCTGCCCACCTTTCCGTGCCCGTGGGGTTCGTAGTGCAGGTCGTTGCCGAGGTGCATCATGTACTGGGCGGTCGGCGACAGATCGAGGCGCTCGGTGAGGTTGAATCGGGTCCCGGCGCCGAACTGGATGGCGCTGCTCCAGCGGTCTTCGGCGCGTTCCTTCCTGCCGTCTACGACGCTGATGCGCGTGTAGTCGAAGCAGTGCCCGGCGAGCACGTAGGGAAGTACCGGCTTCTGATAGCCATCCGTCGCGATGGGGTAGAAGAGCAGGGACCAGCCGATATGGTCGTCTACCCGCCGGGCCGGGCCTTCGAGGTCACTGGTGATGTAGTCGGCGAACCACTCGGTGCCTACCCGGTCGCCGATCTGGACGCCGAGCTGGCCGCCGGTTCCGGTTCCGGTGTTTTCCCAGGCGCTCTGGTTGAAGGTGCTGAGGGTGGTTCGCAGTCCGCCACTGACCGTGAGGTCCGGCGCGGCGTGGGCTGCGGTTGCGATGAAGAGGGACAGGAGCATTCTCGTGCCTCCGTGGGGAGGGTTCACGGAGAGGAGGAACGAGCGGTCTCCATGTCACGAGTTTTTTTGAAGAGGCTAGAATTCGGTCATTGCAAATCGAGCCAGCCGATCTCCCTGCGGTCGATAGTCAGCCTCGAAGCCTCAGTTTCGTGACGCGCAAGCACGCCACTGGGGAGATTCCATTCACAGTCGACACTCAAAACGTGCGGCGCAAGCGCCTTATTTCCCGTTTTGGGCCCCGACCGTGAACGGAATCTGGTCGTCGACAAACGGTGCCCGTGTGCCACGCTCACATGCCGTCGCACCACTCCTCTCGCACCGCTTCACAAGGTCCATCGCAGACTTCTTCGACAATGCCGGTCCCAATAAACGCCCCGATCTGCGCCTGGGCATCGGGCTGCCGCCGCGGGCACTCGTGGGGAGAGGTGAACTTGCCCGGCGGAAACGGCTCGATCGGCGCATCGGGGACATCTGTGTATCGCCACTCCACCAATGCAGAGCCACGGGTGCCCGGCGCGCGCTCCGACAATCCGAAGACGTCTCGCGTGGCGGGAGTGATGAGATCGGCGCCAAAACTCCTGGCCATGATGTGGGCGCCCAATGTGGTGACCTCCGCGTCGCCTATGGCGTCGTGCAGGAGCACATCCTTCCCGTCCATTTCGTGCAACCATCCAGCCGCTTCGGCGGGGTCCCACAGTTGCTGTGAGAGGCCGTTGATGAACAGACCCACATCGCGCTCGTCGGTGAACTTCTGGTCGAGCACCATCAGGAAGGGGGTGAAGTCGATGGACCGGTCCAGGAGCAGCGAGAAGGGCGCGCCGCCGACCCCCAGCGCCGCGCGGGTCACGTCGGGGGACATCGCGGTGTACGCCGCCCCGAGGATGGCTCCTTGAGAGTTCCCGTAGTACGCCGGCTCATCGGTATCGATGAGTGGAATGTCGCCGACCATCGCGAGGGGATCGGTGGCCATGGCCCCGCGCATCATGCGCATCGCCGAGACCATGCCCACCATGCCCTGCATGCCCCGCTCCGGGATCTTTGCAAAGTCAGATGGATCCTCGGCGATCACCAGGATGATGGGCCCGCGGTCCTCGTCGGTCATGCCGCGCCACGGGACCGAGAACAGGACCCACCGGTTCTCGTACGCGAGCTCGTTCAGATAGTCGGCCCGGACCTCCTCGTAGTAGCCGAGCAGGCCGTGTCCCATGTGCACCAGCTGCGAGGGTCTGGGGTCGTCGAGCACACTGCAGGGAAAGCGGATGATGAACGGGACGTCGGTGTCTCCGTTGTAGAAGGGCTGCCCGGCCTCGTCGCGGGTGAGCAGGGTAGGGGGCCCGACCTCTTCGGTGTACATCGGAACGCTCATGTGCCCCTCGAGGGAGCGGCCGATGAGCTGGCCACCGTCGCACCCGGGCTCGATGACGTCGTCGATGACGTAGCTCGGTCCTTGGGAGCCGACGCGGTCGAGGGCGTCGTCGCGGATCTGCTCCATGCGACCCAGCGTGCTGGAGCGAGAAGCGGTGTGGAAGTTCCAGGCCAGCTGGAGCTCGCCGCGGTCGATTCCGTCTCCTTGGAGGGCCGTGAAGATTTCCTCGAAGGAACCCCGTCTGTCTTCGATGTCGTGTTCCTTGGATGACGCGCCGTCGCGAAGGGTCTCGAAGGCTGCCGACGACTTCACCGGGGACCCGTCCGTGCGGGTCAAGCCGCGGATGGCGACCGCGTATCTGCGATTGTCTTCGAGGCGGACGGCTGGGCGGATCAGGAGGAGCGATTCTTCGGGATCGTCGGCGATCATCAGCTCGGCCCAATGGGGGATGCGCTCGGAGGTCTCCATGTCGAGGATGACGGTCGTCGCCGCGGGGTCGGTGTAGGCAGCCAGGTCGGTATGGGAGATCAACCCGTCATCACTCAGGTCCTCGAACCAGGTCATCAGCTGACTACTAGGGGAGAACCCATCTTTTTCGTTCCAGTAGTCGGGCCGGATTCGAATGTCGTCGCGGTTGATGGGCAGCGAGTCGGGGCCGAAGGCGACCTGCCAGCCGGTCTCGGTCTCGGCCTCGGCCAGGAAGTAGGAGGACGGAAAGGGGAGGCTGCACAGCGCCGGATCCAGGGTGTCGCATCCGGTTGGGGCCGCGAGCTTCTTCGGACCGGAATCCGGCTGTTTCCCGGCGCAGGACATCGCCAGAATCAAGCCGATAAGCCTCAGGTCGAAGAGCGTGTTCATGGCTGCGAAACTCCGGATAGACTGTGCAGGATGGCGCGCTCGACGGGACCTGCGGGCTCATCCAGCGCGAAGGGCTCGTGAATCGCGATGCCGGGCTGGGCGATCATCCGCGGAGAACTGCCGTTGTGCGGCCACGAGGCGGCGTGGACCAGGAAGGGGTGGCACACATAGACATCTCCGGCGTTTCCGGTTGCCAGTGCGAGGGGGCGGGCGCGCGTCGAGGCCGGCAGATTGACGGCGTTGAACACCGTTCCTGCGTCGCCGTAGGGGGTGAGCAGGGGTGGCACGTCGAGGTGGGACCCGACCCGGATCCGGGTGGGCGCGTCGTCAGCGCCGATGTCGGTGAACAAGAACAGGCAAAGCAGGCCGCGATTGCGGGACCGCACGTTGACGAACCAATCTGGATGGGAGCCATAGCTGCCGTCGATGTGCCAGCCGGCGTCTCCGGGGTCTGCATCGCTGGGAAATCGCACCGGGATGGTGCCTCCAACGCCCTGGCGACGCTCCCAGGTGCCCGCGCCGAGCAGTTGATCGTAGGCCTCCCACAGCGGCGGGGACGTGCCGGCGGCGCTGAACGCCTCGGTATCGGGGCAGTTGACTCGGACCACCGGGCGGGTCCAGGTCTCGGGGTCATCGCGCAGCACGCCCTGGCCCTCGATCTCGGTCCAGATGACCTCGACGCAGTTGTCGGCCACGTCGCGGGAAAAGGCGCCGGGAACGTGCAAGAAACCGTTGTTCTCGAAGTCTGCGAGCTGGCTGGAACTGAGCACGCAGTCCACTAATCGATTCCATTCGCGGTCGGTCACCCAAGTGAGGTTTCGTAAACGGAATGTCCAGGCTTCCGATCGGCTCCGATCAGTTTCGCGTCGCCCCCCGACCAGAGCCCTAGAACCTGCACGCTCACTACTCGGGGGTCTCTATGCGCGTCCTATCGACCAGTCTTCTCTTGTTCATCGCCGGCCCGGCCATCGCCCAGGACGTGCTCGTCTGGGGCACGGGAGGCGCCAATCCCGACGATGTGGCTGCCTATCTCGACGCGTCTGGCCAATTCGACAGCGTCCACTTCCTCGACCTGGACAGCGGGGTGACTTTCCAGGATCTGGACGCCTACGATCGGGTGCTGTTCTACACCAATGGTGGTGGAGACCCGGCCGGCAATGGGGATGTGCTCGCCGACTTTGCGGACACCGGAAAGCGACTTGTCATCGGCACCTTCTCCTTTGCAGATCAGGGGCAGAATACGCTCGGTGGGCGGATTGTCACCGACCAGATCAGCCCCGTCCACTTCGAGGCGGAGACGCTGTACACGTACGTGGTGATGGCGGGGAACGACGGGACCCAGGTCTTCGGGGGCGTCAATTGGATCGACGGGTATTACCACGACGATTTGGCCCTCAATCCCGGTGCTACCGAGCACGCCACCTGGAGCGACGGCGAGCCGATGGTCGTCAGCAATGCCGCGGGCAATACCTGGGTGGTCAACCTCTTTCCAACCGGTGGAATCGCCTATGGAGACTGGACCACACTCTTCGTGAACATGCTTGCGGACTGGTGTGCCGACGCCGATGTCGACGGCATCTGCGACACTGTAGACGCCTGCCCGGGCTTCGATGACACCCTCGACGCCGACGGCGATGGCCTGCCCGACGACTGCGATGCCTGCCCGGTCGACGCGGCCCCCGAAGACTGGGACGGGGACGGGATCTGTGCCAGCGACGACATCTGCCTGGACGGCGACGACGCCCTCGACGGGGACGGCGACGGGATTCCCGACGACTGCGATCTGTGCCCGAACGAGGCGCCCAACGACGCGGATGGCGACGGCGAGTGCGACCTGAACGACGTCTGTCCGGGCTTCCCCGACACCGACGATCGCGATGGCGACGGAACGGCCGACGGCTGCGACCCCTGTCCGGACGACTACCCCGACGACACCGACTTCGACGGAGTTTGCGACAGCGATGACCTGTGCCCAGACGGCAGCGATGTCGACGACCTCGACAGTGACGGCATCCCCGACGGTTGCGACCCCTGTCCCCTCGACAGTCCCGACGACTCCGATGGCGACGGCATCTGCGAGTCTGACGACGTCTGTGCCGGATTCGATGACGACCTCGACGCGGATCTCGACGGCGTGGCCGACGGCTGCGACCCCTGTCCCCTCGACAATCCCGACGACAGTGATGCGGACGGCGTGTGCGATTTCGATGACATCTGTGTGGGCTACGACGACACGTTGGACACGGATACCGACGGGATTCCCGACGACTGTGACCTGTGCCCACTGGACGCCGGAGACGACAGCGACGGGGACGGCGTTTGTGACTCCGACGACCTGTGCGAGGGCTTCAACGATGCCGTGGATGGCGACGAGGACGGCATTCCCAACGACTGCGACGACTGCCCCTACGACAACCCCAACGACGCCGATGGCGACGGCGTCTGCGAGAGCGACGACATCTGCCCCGATGGCGACGACTTCGTCGACACGGACACCGATGGCGTTCCGGACGCCTGCGATCCGTGCCCGCTGGACATTGCCGACGACAACGATGGCGATGGCGTTTGCGATGCCGACGACCTCTGTCCGGGCGCCGACGACCAGGCAGATCTCGACGAGGACGGCAACCCGGACTCCTGCGATCCCTGCCCCTACGACCCCATGGACGACAGCGATGGCGACGGTGTCTGCGACTGGGACGACATCTGCGACCTGGGGGCCGACGATGTCGACGTCAATGACAATGGGACGCCGGACGCATGCGACACACCCAGCCAGCTGCCCGGCGTTGGCTGCAACTGCTCCACCTCATCGACCTTCAACCCGGGTTGGTGGGTCGGACTGGTAGCGATGCTCGCGCTGTTCCGCAGACGGTAACGCCGGCCGGCTTCGGCCGTGGCAACTGCGATGGGCTCTCGACCTCTGTGGACCTCAGTGGCCCCGCCCTCGGCCATGTGTCGGGTGTCATGGAGAGTCGATAAGCAAGTTTTCACCGCAGAGATACACGGAGGTGCACAGAGCCGGGGAAGGGTGTGGCGCGCTGCGTGCGTTGTTCCAAAACGAACCCAACCTGCCGGGGCTTCGGCCGTGGTAAATGCGATCGGCTCTCGACCTCTGTGGCCCTCAGTGGCCCTCTGTGGTGAACAAGGCCTCGTTCGCTCCCGCAGCGTCGACCTCGGCCGCGTGTCGGGTGCCACGGAGAGTCGATAAGTTACTTTTCACCGCAGAGATACGCGGAGGTGCGCAGAGCCGGGGGCGGGCGTGGCGACGAGGCGGGGATCGAGCTGGCGAGAGGCATGTGGTGAGGGTGGATGGGACTGTCGCGCGCTGCGTGCATTGTTCCTTTTGGCGTCGGCCGCGATGTCGGCGGGTCGCGAGGTCGCTTGGCCGGCGCCAAAACGAACCCAACCTGTTGGGGCTTCGGCCGTGGCCACTGCGATCGGCTCTCGACCTCTGTGGCCCTCAGTGGCCCTCTGTGGTGAACAAGGCCTCGTTCGCTCCCGCAGCGTCGACCTCGGCCGTGTGTCGAGTGTGATGGAGAGTCGATAAGCTAGTTTTCACCACAGAGATGCGCGGAGATTCTCTGAGGGTTGTCAAGCTGCCCGTTCCATCTTCTCGTGAGGATTGTAGAAGCGCGTCG
>Ga0315336_1006167_pt1 | contig 12469 bp, 11 predicted proteins | sample ASW5metaG_FD_204512 | JGI IMG/M metagenome (GOLD analysis project Ga0315336, IMG submission 204512) | Ammonia-oxidizing marine archaeal communities from Monterey Bay, California, United States - ASW #5 | ecosystem: Environmental > Aquatic > Marine > Intertidal zone | place: USA: California...
ACGGTGGCGGGAGTGACCACGCTCGAGCCGACGTCGATCGGTTCGTCGGAGGCCACCGGTGGGGCGTCGGGCGCGGCACCAGTGCCTTCGAACACGGCCCGCCACTCGGGATCCACCGAGCTGGGGTCGGCGGCCCATTGGGACCGCATCTCGTCGACGAGCCACGCATTGGGGCCCAGGTCAGGTGAATTTTCCGTGGTAGCCACGGCGCGAGTGTACGACGAATCCGAACGAGTGTCGGGTGAGCTGATCCGCCCCCATTCCGGGGGATAGGGTGCCGCCGTGCGGATCGTCACATGGAACGTCAACTCGCTCAATGCTCGGCTCGGAAGAGTCGAGCGATGGTTGCAAACCTTCGAGCCCGATGTGCTCTGTCTCCAGGAGACAAAGCTCGCCGACGACGCATTCCCGGCCCTGGCCTTCAGTGCGCTCGGCTACGAATCGTTCCACCATGGCGAGGGTCGCTGGAACGGCGTCGCGATCCTGAGCCGGGTCGGCATCGAGAACCCGATCGCCGGTTTCGGCGACGACGAGGAACCTGATCCGGAAGCCCGAGTGGCCTGGGCTACGTGCGGTGGCGTGCGCATCGCGTCGTGCTACATCCCCAACGGCCGTTCGCTCGATCACGAGCACTACCAATACAAACTCCGCTGGCTCGACCGTCTCCATGCCGACCTCGACGGCCAGTGCAGCCCGACCGACGACGTCGTGGTCTGCGGTGATTTCAACATCGCCCCGGACGACCGCGATGTCTACGACCCGTCGAAGTTCCTCGACCAGACCCACACCAGCCAGGCCGAACGCGACAAGCTCGCCATGTTCTCCGACTGGGGACTCGTCGATGTCTTTCGAGAGCATCACGACGACGCCGGACTCTTCTCATGGTGGGACTACCGCGGTGGCAACTTCCACAAGAAGATGGGCATGCGTATCGACCTGCTCCTCGCCACACGTGGTCTGGCCGACGAAATGGATGTCGCCCTCGTCGATCGCAACGAGCGCAAGGGACCCAAGGACGACCCGCCGAGTGATCACGCCCCTGTCCTGATCGACGGCCCACGGTGAACCCATGCTGACTCCCCTCGACGAACACGAACTCCTCGTCTTCTGGACCCAGCTCCTGGTTCTCGTCGGGATGGCGCGGATCTGCGGGTCGCTCATGCGCCGTATCAACCTTCCGTCGGTGATCGGTCAGCTGGCGGCCGGAGTGATTCTCGGCCCGTCGATCTTCGGACGGGTCTGGGCCGACGGCTTCGACTGGTTCCTGCCCGACCATGAGATTTCATCGGGCGCGCTGCTCGCCGTCAGCTGGTTGGGCGTGGCATTGCTGCTGGTCACGGCCGGCTTCGAAACCGATCTGGCGCTCATTCGCAGACTTGGCCGAGCCGCTGCGCTCGTCACCGGCTTCAGCCTCGTCGTGCCCCTCGTCGGCGGCCTCGCCGTCGGCTTCCTCTTGCCCGACTCTTTCGTGGGTCCGGAGAGTGACCGCACCGTTTTCGCGCTCTTCGTCGCGGCAGCGCTCTCCGTCTCCGCGCTGGCCGTGATCGCCAAGATTCTCTCCGAGCTCGGGCTGATGCGCCGAGACTTCGGTCAGATCACGGTCGCCGCCGGTATGGCCAACGACGTGGTCGGCTGGGTGATGCTCGCCGTCTTCGCCGGCTTCGCGACGTCGGGGTCCGTTTCGGTCGGAGCTGTCCTCAAGACCGTGCTGGGTCTCGCCGCGTTCCTCGCGCTCGCCATGACGGTCGGCCAGCGGATTGTCGACCGGGCCCTTCGTTGGGTGCGCAGCGACGGCCCCAACGTGCCGGGGGCGATGTCCGTCGCCGTGTTCACGATGCTGATCTACGGCGTCGCGACACAGGCACTCGGCATCGAGGCCGTGCTTGGTGCGTTTGTTGCCGGCGTCGTGCTCCACCGGTCGCGCTTCCAACAGCCAGAGGTGCTGCACCACATCGAGTCGCTCACCACCACCTTCCTTGCGCCGGTCTTCTTCGCCACGGCCGGCCTGCGTGTCGACTTGGGCCTGCTCGGCGAGGGCGACGCCCTGCTGTGGGCAGGCGTCGTGGTCGCCGTAGCGATCGTTGCGAAATTCGCCGGCGCGTTCGTGGGCGCCCGCCTCGCCGGACAGAGCAACCGTGCGGCGACGGCTCTCGGTGCCGGACTCAATGCCCGTGGCGCACTCGAGATCGTGATCGCCTCGGTCGGGCTCTCGCTCGGGGTATTCAATGAGACCGCCTACACCGTGATCGTGATCGTGCCGCTGATCACCTCAGTGTTCGCGGCCGTGAGCCTCCGCATAGCCGTGCGCGACTGGCTCGGCTCGCCCGATGAACAGCGCCGGCTGGAGCGCGAAGAGGCACTCAGCCGGAATCTCGTCGTGAAGTCGTCACGCATCCTGCTTCCCTCGAACGGGGAACCTGCATCGATCGCGGCGGCGCAGCTCGTGCAGTTCGCCTGGCCGACGGAGGCCCCCGCCACGATCGTGTCGATCAGCGAAGACGGGGAGTGGCCCGACATCTCGGTGGTCGAGGCCGTGCTCGACGAGCGCGAGGTCGACCATCGTCAGGTGAAGGGAACCGACGTGGCCGATGAGATCGTGGCCGAATCGCGGCTCGGCTACGGCGTGATCGCGGTTGGCGTCGCGGCCCGCCACGAAGGTCAGCTCTACTCGCCGATGGTCGACGAGCTACTGCTCAACTCCACCCTGCCGCTCGTGATCGTCCGGCGCGCCCGCGGGCTCGAACGGCCACTGCCCGCAGCCTTCGGCCGGGTGATTGTGCCCGTCACCGGCACCCGCTCCAGTCGCTCCGCACAGGAGGTGGCGTTCGCGATCTCGGCAACGCTCGGCACCGAGGTCGTCTTGACCCACGTGGTCAGCCGCACATCGCCGCTACCGCGCATCTTCGGCCGCCGGACCCGTGACGATGATCAGGACTTCCAGGTGGCCGATCAGCTGATTGCCGGCGCTTCGGCCCTCGCGGCCGAGTCCGGTCTCGAACCGCGCACGTTGCTGCGGGAGTCCACCACGGCCGGCACCGCTCTCGTCGACGCGGCACGCTCCGAGACGGCAGACCTGGTGGTGCTGGGCGCTCAGCTTCGCAATGTCGATGGGCGCCCCTTCCTCGGGCACACGGTCGAGACCGTGCTCGAGCAGTCGGATGCCACTGTTGTCGTCGTAGCTCACCCGCGCCGGTCGCTAGGCGTGAGTGGCGACGCCCACTAGTCGACCGGCGAGCTGATCTCGAGAAGTCGCGGACCGAATCGCCGCGCCTTGCCGGCGCCGACTCCCGGCAGGTCGGCGAGTTCGGCGATCGATGCTGGACGGTGCTCGGCGATCTGCCGCAGCGCATCATCGGAGAGCACGGCGGTGGGCTCGATGCGGGCGGCCGTGGCGGCCGATCGTCGCCATACCTCGAGCGAGGTGACGACCGGCGTGATCACATCGGTCAGGTCGATGTGGGGGCGATCGTTGTCGACCTGGTCGCGAAGGTCATCGAGAACCGGTGGCTGAATCGGCGCGTCCGCATCAGGATCGACGAACGCATCCAGCCACGGTGATGGCGGGCGCCCCATGACCCGCTCGCCGACGGTGCGCTCCGTGCACCAGGTCGCGTGGAGTTCTCGTTCGGCGCGAGTGGCGGCGACGTAGAGCAATCGCTGCTCCTCATCGCGTGCGGCGCGGGTGCGAGCGAAGGCGATCGGGACGAGTCCGTCCTCGAGCCCGACGATGTGCACGATGGGCCACTCGAGACCCTTCGCCGAATGGAAGGTGGCCAACTCGACGGCATCGCCGGCTGTGCCCATGCGGTCGTCGAAGCGCAGGGCGGTGACGAACTCGTCGATGGTGGAGTCGGGTTCGAGCACGAGGTGGTCGCGGGCGAGATCGAGAAATGCCGCGACCATCGCTGCTCGTTCAGGGTCGAGCGTGGTCCCTTCCGCTGAGCGTTCGTCGAAGAGCGCGGCGGACAACAAGCCCGACTTGGGCCAGCGCTCGAGCACGTCGATGATCTCGGGTCGACGAAGCAGCGCTCCCTCCCCTCGGCTCCGCGTGGGAATGCCGGCAGCCTCGAGCGCATTGCGCAGCACCGGAAGTTGCGCATTCGTCCGGGCCAGAATGGCCTGATGGCGCCACGGCGCGCCGGGCTTGTGGCGTCCCCGTACGGCCAAGGCAACGGTGGCTGCCTCGCCGTCGAGCCCGCATGCCGTGAGGGTCGGTGGGTCGCCTCGGAAGCGAGCCGCTGGTTGTGGGTCTTTGTCGAGCACGCGGCCGGCGGTGGCGAGCACTTCGGGCGTGGAACGAAAGTTGGTGCGTAGATGCACCACGGCGGTTCCGGGGAGATGCTCGTCGATGCAATTGATGAAATCGGGCTCGGCTCCGTTCCATCCGTAGATCGCCTGGTCGGGATCGCCGACCACGACCAGGGTCGATTCAGGTCCGAGCATGGCCTGAAGCAGCGCGAACTGGAGCGGGTTCACGTCTTGGAACTCGTCGACGAACAGGTGGCGATGGCGCCACCGCTGGGCATCGGCGAAAGCGGTCTCCCGATGCATGGTCGCGTGGCAGAGGGCGAGCACGTCGTCGAAGTCGATCATTCGACGTTCGTGCTTCTTGTCTTGGTAGGCCGTGTAGGACTTGGCCACGAAGTCGGCCGAACGGGGAGGGCGGCGCTTCGCGGCTGCGGCGGCCTCGCCGTAGGCCTCGGGGGTGATCAGTCGAGCGCGTGCCCACCCGATCTCCGCGTCGAGGTCGGCCACGACGGCGCGGTCGAGGCGCGGGTGGCTCTTGGCCAGAAACGTCAAGCGCCGCTCGAGCAAGGTGGGATGGGCCCGGCCGGTGTGGTCCCAGAAGCGCCGCAGAGTGGCCAGGGCTGCTGCGTGGAAGGTGCCGGCGGCGACTTCCTCGCGAAGACCCAGGCGGCGGGTCCGGGAACGCAACTCGGCGGCGGCGCGGCGTGTGAAGGTGAGCGCCAGCACTCGGCGCGGGTCGATCGTGCCTTCGGTGGAATGCCACGCGATTCGACGAGTGAGCACCCGCGTCTTGCCCGACCCGGCCCCGGCGATGATGCAGAGTGGGTTGGCGGCAGTGGTGACCGCGTCGCGCTGTTGGTCGGTGAGACCATCGAGAAGCGAGGCGGATTCGGTCACGGCCGAACCCTACCCACTCCGTCGCTAGTGTCTCCTGGGTGAAGCCGGTCAGTGCACGGGAGTTCGAGCGTCTCGTTGCCGATGCTCTCGACGCGCTGCCCGACGAGCTGGGGCGACTCATGGAGAACGTCGCGATCGTGGTTGCTGATCGCCACCCGACTGAGGATCTCCTCGGGCTCTACGAAGGAATCCCACTGACCGAACGAGACGACTACGGCGGATTGGTGATGCCGGACGTGATCTCGGTCTACCGGTTGCCGCTGTGTGAGATCGTGGCCGATGCCGCCGAGCTCGTGGAGGAGATTGCGATCACAGTGGTTCACGAGATCGCCCACCACTTCGGGATCGATGACGAGGCGCTCCACGCGTGGGGCTGGGCGTAAGATCTCGCCATGCCCTTCCCGCGTCATCTTCTCACCGACGACGAAGACCTGGTGCTCGACCTTCGACCCCACTGGTGGTTCTTGGCGCCAGCGGGAGCGCTGCTCGCCCTCTCCGTCGTCTTCGGACTCACCGCCCTCGTGAAGGACTGGCCGAGCTGGGTCTCGGCCCCGATAGGAATCTGGGTGCTCGGATCGCTCGGCTGGTTCGGGATCAGGTACCTCACCTGGACCACAACGAACTTCGTTGTCACCAACGAGCGAGTCATCTCTCGCACCGGTGTTGTCAGCAAGAAGGGCATCGAGATCCCTCTCGACCGGATCAACACTGTCTTCTTCAACCAGTCGCTCTTCGAGCGTGTGATCGGCGCCGGCGATCTCGGCATCGAGTCGGCGGGCGAGGGTGGTCGCCAGACCTTCACCGACATTCGCAGGCCAAACCTGGTGCAGAACGAGATCTACCGGCAGGTCGAAGGGCTCGAGGCGCGCAAGCTCCAACGCCTCGGCGAAGCGGCAAGCGGTGGTGCGCAACCCGCGCCCGCGTCGATCCCCGAACAGATCGAGAAGCTCGATCAACTGCGCCGGCAGGGCGTGGTCACCGATGAAGAGTTCGAGCGCAAGAAGCGCGAACTTCTCGATCGGATGTAGGCGTCTTGTCGGTTGAGATCGTCGATCGCGGCTTTGCCGAGCTCACGGCCGCTGAATTCCACGACCTACTGAAGCTGCGCGTCGACGTGTTCGTCGTCGAACAGGACTGCGCCTACGCCGAAGTCGACGGCCGGGATCGTGAGACACTCACCCGCCATGTCTGGGTCGTCGACGATGTTCAGGCGGTGGCCTATCTCCGGATTCTCGACGACGGCGATGCCCGACGTATCGGTCGTGTCGTCACCGCACCCGAGGCGCGAGGTCGAGGTCTTGCTGCCCGGCTGGTCGACCATGCCGTCGCGTCGACCGAGGGACCATGGGTGCTCGATGCGCAGTCGCATCTTCAGGACTGGTACCTCGACCGCGGTTTCACCGTGGCCGGCCCGGAGTTCATAGAGGACGGCATTCCCCACGTGCCGATGCGGCGCGACTGAGTCAGTCGGCTTCGATCGGCGCGACCCGGGTCGGATCGATACGCAGACGCAACTCGGCGCCGGGCGCAGCGGGATTGCTCAGGCGGAACTCGAGTGGGCCGAGATCGCTCGTCACCCGTACGTCGTGATGATCGCCGCGGAACCGGCTCTCGACCACGGTTGCGACGAGGTCGCCGCGGTCATCGACCGTCGCGGCGTCGCGACGGATGACGCGACGTTGGTGGCCGTCGCCCACGATGTTGACGTGTCCCAGGAATCGGGCCACTGCTTCAGTTCTCGGATCTGCGTAGAGCGATTCGGGTTGCGCAACGCGGAGGAGTCGCCCCGCTTGCATCACGGCGATGCGATCGGCGATCGCGAAGGCCTCGTCGTGATCGTGGGTGACGTGAACGGCGCTGGTGCCCGTAGCGCGGAGCAAGTCCGGCAGCTCGGCGACCAACCGATCTCGAAGCGATCGGTCGAGCGCGGCGAGAGGCTCATCGAGAAGGAGGAGTGCTGGTTTCGGGGCGAGCGATCGCGCCAGCGCTACTCGCTGCGCTTCGCCTCCGGAGAGGTTCTCGACGGCGCGATTCGCGAAGCCGTCCAATCCGACGAGTTCGAGCATTTCGTCCACCCTCGTCGCCTGAGCGACTCGGTCGAGACCGGCCATGCGCAGTCCGAAGGCGATGTTCTGACCGACGCTGCGGTGAGGGAAGAGCGTCGGATCCTGGAACATCACACCGATGCCGCGGCGATGGGGTTCACGCGTTGTGGCATCGGTGTGATCGATCCAGATCGAGCCGCGGTCGGGAGCCTGCAGCCCGGCGAGGACGCGGAGCAGGGTGGACTTCCCGCATCCGCTGGGGCCCAGGAGGACCACCACCTCGCCCGGCGTCACCGTCAGCGACAGGTCATCGAGCGCCGGTGTGTCGCCGAAGCGCACGGACACATCGCGGAGTTCCCACATCAGAAGGTGCCCTGACTCGTGCCGCGAGCCGACTCGATCGCGAACACGGCCACCGCGACGATCGCCATCAGGACAACGGCGAGAGCCATTGCCTGCCCGCGCAGCGTCTCCCCGGGCGTCGACAGCAGCCGAAACAACGCCTGCGGTGCGGTGAGGGTGTCGGCCCGTCGGGGGATGAAGGCCGTCGCCCCGAACTCACCGATCGAGACGGCGAAGGCGAACGATGCTCCCACGAGCATGCCTCTGCTCGCGATCGGCAGATCCACCTCGCGTCGCACTCGACGCGGCGATGCGCCGAGCACCGCGGCGGCTTCGCGAAGTGCAGGGTCGATTCGCCGGAGCACGGGGACCATCGTCCGAACAACGAACGGAACACCGACGAGGCTGTGGGCGATCGGCACGATCCACCACGATGCGCGGAGGTCGAGTGGCGGCTCGTCGAGAGCGATCAGCATGCCGAAGCCGATGGTCACCGCGCTGGTGCCGAGCGGCAGCGTGAGGCCGACGTCGAACACATGACGAAGCGCGCGACGTCCGTGGACGACAACGAGGGCTGTGATCGTTCCGACGCACAGGGCCATGGCCATCGCAATTGACGCGAAGACGAGTGAGTTTCGGATCGCCTCCGAGACCGGGGCGGGGAGCATGGCGAGCCGCTCGGTCAGCGCACGAAAATTGTCGAATCCGTAGGACTCTCCGACGGTCAGCGAGCGTTCGATGACGACCGCAATGGGAAGACCCAGGAGGGCGGTGATGACCGCGCCGTTCGCAGTTCGGCCCAGACGACCTGCTCGCAGGGTTGTTCGGTGCGGGGTGCTGAGCGTGATCGGCCGGGCCCTTTCCAGCCGCGTCGCAAGCATGACGAGCGCGACGACCGCGATGAGCTGAAGGGTCGCGAGCGCCGCGGCCGAGGTGAAGTCGGTTCGCACCACTGCATAGCGATAGATCTCGGTTTCGATGGTTGCCTGCCGAGGGCCACCGAGCACCAGGATCACACCGAACGATGTGAACGAGAAGAGGAAGACGATGGCGCTGGCCGCCGCCAGTGCGGGTCGGAGCTGAGGGAGCGTGATCTGTGTGAAGGTGCGCAGGCGACCGGCTCCCAACACGCGAGCCTGATCCTCCAGTCGGGCATCGAGGCCTGACCAGAACGAGCCGACGGTGCGGACAACAACGGCGTAGTTGAAGAAGACGTGAGCGAGCAGGATCGCCCAGACGGTGTGGCGGAGCCGTAGGGGTCCATCGTCGAGACCGGATCGAGTGAAGAGCTCCGCGAACGCGCCGGCCACGACCACCGTGGGCAAGACGAACGGGATCGTCACGATTGCCCGGATCCAACGCTGGGCCCGGGGGCCTGATCGAGCGATCATGGCCGCGCCCGGGAGCGCGAGAGCGAGAGTGGCGGCGGTCGAGAGCGCGGCCTGCCAGAAGGTGAACACGATGGCGTCAGACGTGCGCCCGGATTCGAGCACTGCGCCCAGAGGGGCCAGACCATCGCCGGCCACACCGCGCCACAAGACGGTCGCGACCGGGTAGACGAAGAAGGCGGTCAGGAAGGCCGCGGGGACGGCCGCGGCCGCCGTGATCAGCCGAGAACGATCTCGACCCATCGGTCGGTCCAGTCGTCGCGATTGGCTTCGATCTCAGCGGGGTCGAGCATGTGCGGATCCTCGGCGAGTTGGGCGTGCGTTGCCCAGATCTCGGGCAGTTCGGCCTGGTCCGACACGGGGAAGACGAACATGGCCTCGGGCACACCATCCTGGAAGTCCTTCGACAGGAGGAACTCGATCACCTGTCCTGCCTCATCGGGGTGGGGAGTGCCCGTCAGCACGCCGGCGAACTCGATCTGTCGGAAACACGAGTCGAGGAGCACGCTCGACGGTGCCACATCGGTCGGTTCCTCCGAGAACATCACCTCGGCGGGCGGGCTCGAGGCGTAGGAGACGACCATCGAGCGCTCGCCGCCTCCGGCCGTGAACTCGCCGTAGTAGGCCGATTCCCAATCGGCGGTGACGCTTACCCCGTTGGCCTCGAGGTCGGTCCAGAACTGTTCCCAGTCCTCGGTGCCGGCGATCGTCGCAAGAAGGAAGGCCAAACCGGGCGACGACGTTTCCGGGTTCTGCACCACGAGCTGACCGGCGTTGACGGGATCGGTCAGGTCGACGATGGAGGTCGGTGCCTCACCGGGAATCGCGTCGTTCCAGTAGTTCACGCACACGTCACCGAAGTTGATGGGTGTCACGCGATTGGTGGAATCGATCTGGAATTCCTCGGGGACGCTGGCAAGGCCGGCGGCGACGTAGCGCGCGAAGAGGTCGGCATCGAGCGCTCTCTGCAGAAACGTGTTGTCCACCCCGTACATCACGTCGCCCAGAGGGTTTCCCGCACTCAGGATCGACTGCGAGATCATCTGGCCGGTGTCACCGGCGGACACCAACTCGATGGTGATGCCCGTCGACTCCGCGAACTCGGCCAACAGGGACTCCTCGACGGCGAATGAGTCGTGGGTGATCAACGTGATCGTCACCGGATCCGCTGACGGTTCCGACTCGACGGTTGTCAGTGGATCGACGACGGATGTCGTGTCGTCGCTGCACGCGGCCGCGATGAGCAGTGAGGCCGACAAGAGCAGCAACATTCGGATGGATCGAGTCATGGTTCCTCCGCTGGCATTACCCAGATCAGGTTCAGGCGGGTCGCCGACGCAGTTGGTCGACCTCTCAGCCCGGCTGACCCGAGCTCCCCAATTCGATTGTCGACCGCATTCTATGCACGCGGCGCGGCCCTAGCCTCTGGGGATGACAGCGGTTCTCGCGCTCGCCTCGGCGCTGATCATCGGCGGCTCCGACTTCGGCGGCGGTCTGGCCACTCGGCACGACAACACCTTTCGAGTTACCGCGGTCGCCCAGATGGCAGGGGGAGTGACCGCCCTGCTCTTCGCCATCGTGGTCGGCGCCGACGAGATCGTGCGTACCGACGTGGTCGGAGGAGTCGTTGCCGGACTCTCGGGCACCTTCTCGTTCGTGTGTTTCTACCGAGCGCTGTCGATCGGGGTGATGAGCGTCGTTGCTCCGACCACGGCGGTAGTGGGGGCAACGATCCCCGCGCTCGTCGGGGTGGCCAGGGGCGAAGAGGTGACGGCGCTCACCGGGATCGGCCTGGTCGTGGCCGTGATTGCCATCGTTCTGGTGACCCGAGAGGGAGCGGGGGACGCGATGGGATCCACGCCGAGACTCGCTCTCGTCCTTGCTGTCACGGCGGGCGTCGGGTTCTCGCTCTTCTTCATCGCGCTCGCCGAAACTCACGATGCGGCGGGCATGTGGCCGCTCGTTGTGGCCCGCGCCGTCTCGGTTCCTGTCGTTGTTGTCGTGGCATGGCGAGCGACCGGCAAGGTACTGCCCATCGCGCCGGTTGCCCGTCGACTGGCCGTGATGACCGGAGCCACGGAGATGGTCGCGAATGCGCTGCTCCTGGTGGCTCTTCGTCGCGACGAGATCGCCATTGCGTCCGTCTTCGGGTCGCTCTACCCGATCAGTACGGTGCTGCTCGCCTGGGCATTCCTGAGGGAGAGAGTCACCCGCGTGCAGCTGGCGGGTGTGGGTCTGGCCCTCGGCGCCCTCGCGCTGGTGGCCGTCTAACCACGGCCGTAGCGCAGCCGGAGTCCGAGCAGCAGCACGACTTCAGAGCCCAACACCAGGGCGAGCACGATCACGATGGGGTGGTCGCCATCGGTGCCGATCATCCACCCGTGCATGCTCGCGGCAATGAGAACGGGAGCGCTGAGCAGATGCACGCGCCGCCACAGTCCGGGCCCGATTCGTGCCCGCTGCCATGAGGTGGCCTGCACCGCCACGAGCATCCAGAGCGACAGGACACCGAGTGCGATCGCGAGGGTGTCGACATCGCTGACGAACGGGACCGCGACCTCGAGAGCGGTGTAGTCGACGAAGTCGTCGAGCCAGATGGCCCCGATGTGGATGACGACGAGGATCAGGGTGAGCGAACCGAGGTGACGGTGCAGATCGAGCAGCCATGAGGGCGAGGGGCGTCGTTCGAGGAGGCGGCTCGCGAGCAGGAGTCCCCAAATCGTGGCCACCATCAGAAGGGCCCATCCGACGAGTCCCGTCGCCCGGCTGATGTGCCAGGTGAGTGCGGCGGTCACGTTGTCGAAGCCCGCGGTGTCCAGCGACGGCCGCTCGGCTGGGCGAGCCAACCCGACTCGAGAAGGAAGCGGTCCGGTTCGCCGACTGCGGTGAGCGCGCCATCGGGTTCGATGAGCCACGCGGTCGCCCCGACCGAGCTGATGATGTCGACCGCGTCTTCGCTTGGCGCGATCGCGGCCGCGGTCGCCAGCATCTCCGCACCCGCCGCGGCAGCGGCAATCACGACCGCGACACGAGGGTGCCGAGCCGGACGGCCGGTGAACGGGTCGACGAGATGATGGCGTCCATCGGCGGTCCGCCGCTTCGTTGGTCCCGACACTGCGACCCCACCGTCGCGGAGCGACACGATTGCGGGAGGCGCCGAGATGCACGCCGGTGAGGCGACCTCGACAAGCGCCGGAGTGTCGGAGCACACTCGCACGTCGCCGCCGACGGCGACCCCTGCGTGGGATGCGCCGCGCTCTCGCAGCAGCGTCGCTGCCACATCTGAAGCCCAGCCTTTCGCAATCCCGCCGAGGTCGATTTCAACGCCGACCGGAATATGGACCAGCCCGGTGTCGCCGTCGATCTCGACCTCGCCGCCACGGGGTGCTCGTTCACTCGCCTGCACCCAACTCTGCGAGGCGTGTTCATAGCCGGCGGCGCGAACGTCGGTGCCTCGTGTCGGGTCGAACCAGCCTCTTGTGATCGTGCGGCCGGCGAGGGCGACTTCGATCACGCGAGCGGTCGAGGCGCGGGCGAGGGCAGGGCCGT
>Ga0315336_1006168_pt1 | contig 12466 bp, 8 predicted proteins | sample ASW5metaG_FD_204512 | JGI IMG/M metagenome (GOLD analysis project Ga0315336, IMG submission 204512) | Ammonia-oxidizing marine archaeal communities from Monterey Bay, California, United States - ASW #5 | ecosystem: Environmental > Aquatic > Marine > Intertidal zone | place: USA: California...
TCCTCATGCCCCTGCTCCAGGACAACGCGCTGTTGTCGGAACGCGTGCTCGTCGAGGCGGCGGCGATCTACAACGAAAAGTCAGAGCCCGAGGCCCTCGGAAAAACGTGGGCGGTCGAGATCGTGCCGCTCGCGGAGCACCTTCATAGCCAAGCCTCGTTCAGCAAAGCGCCCGAGAGTTGGACCGAGCAGCACGGTGCCCTCGTCGACATCTGGAGCGACCGTGCCCAGGCGTATCGGGCCCTGTCCGACGCCATCGTCAATGCCGATGAGGCCCAGTGGCGAACCGCTCGCGATCTCGCCGACGGGGTCAAGCTCGCCGAGGAGAAATGGTTCCAGAGCGCGAACCAGCGTCTCCAGCCCAACGGTCTCGTTCTGGATCAATTTCCATAGGCTTTGCGTTGACGCTCTCGGACGGCCCGAGTTAGCTGATGCTTGTTGTTTTGATCCGTGGTCGAATTGGCAAGACGTCGGGTTCTGGTCCCGAAGGCTCTAGGTTCGAGTCCTAGCGGGTCAGCCACAATCGCTCCCATCGTCTAGTGGCCTAGGACACCGGCCTCTCACGCCGGGAACAGGGGTTCAAGTCCCCTTGGGAGTACTCAAAAGCCCCCTTCGATTCACTTCGGAGGGGGCTTTTCTGTTGTTCGCCAGCAGCAATCCAGACTGAACACCACTTGCCGCTGACGTGCGATGCCACGCCGAGAGAGTGCGACAAGGGCTCTGGAACTGATCCAACGACGCAAAACGCCAACTGCATGGACGAATTTTTGGCTTACTCCGCTTGCAACACTGGCGACTGACGACGAGTTCGGCGCATTCATGAGCTTCGACAGGAGCTGGAGCGACCTGACACAGTTCGGAGGGGGCTTTTCCATCTGTTGGCGTTAAGTGGGCGCGTGACCCGCCTCCTGGCCATTCCCCTGTTCCTGACCCTTGCTGGCTGTGGAAAGGCAGATGTGGCCGCCGAAATGGAAGCGTCGCTACTGTCCACCAACCACGCCATTGGCATCGCCCTCATCGTCTCGGACGTCGCCAGCTACCATCTCGAGACGCCATCCGAAATCCCCACCACGACGGACACGGGCGACACAGGCGATTCGGGCGATACCGGCACTTCCCCTTCGCGCCGCCACGGCCAGATCGGTCCGTGTCCGGAGCTCTTCGCCCTCAGCGACGACCTCATCGAGGTAGATTACGGCACCGGTTGCCTCCCGCGAAGTGGCCTGATGCCAGTCGTCGTGGCCGGCGCCACACTGGTCGTGCGAGACGGAACCCGGTTCGACGGAGACTTTGACACCTACGCGATCAATCTCTCACACTTCATCACCGGCACGATGAGTGCCGAAGTGACGGGTACCGAGGGCAATCTCGACATCACCACCGACTTCGACCTGACCGCGACGGACGGCACCGAGAGCCTCGATGCCGCGGGGACCATCACGGCCGCCTTCACTGCCGAAACGGTCTCGTTGAATGGAACGGTGAAAATCAAGGAGAAAGGCTCTGTAAGGCACTCCCTCGACAAGGTGAAGCTCGCGTTGTCAGACATCCCCGGAGAGTGCCCCGAACCCGCGAAGGGCCACGCCACTGCGCACCGTGACGCCGACGCCATCGTCGACTACGCCAAGCCGGGCGGTGGTCAGGTGACGGTCGAACTCGGGAAGCGAACATCTGACAACGTGCGCCTGTGCGCCTTCGACTCCTGGATCTTCTGATGCTGGACGGGACCGATATCAAGAACCGAAGGAAGGCACTGGGCTGGTCGCGCCGCGATCTCGCCATCCGGTCCGACACCGATCCCCGGGTCATGCAGCTCCTGGAGCTCGGGCACTCCAATGACGAGGATGCCGCCGCCCGCGTAGAACGAGCATTGTCGGCGGCCGAGACGGCAATGGGGCTGGACGGACCTCCCAACTGAGCGTTGACAGGCCCGAAGATCGCTCCGTACAATCTATTCGTTCTGTAAGCCCCGCTCGCCTTTGCGAGACGGGGCTTCACAGCTCAGTGGGCCATGAAATCGGCGATCGCCAGCACGGCGGCGATCCCCAACACCGAGACGAGGTCGGTGAGGACGGCGACCGCGCAGCCTCCCCCAGCAGTGCCCATCAGGCCACGGATTGTCTTGAGAACGCCTTCCCGGCTCCCGAGGATTCCGAGAACGGTAGCGCCGACCAGGGCACCACCCCAGGACATACCTGGCAAGGGGATCAGCGCCCCCAGCGCGGCGCCCAATGCCGCTCCGGTGGCGACTCCGGCAGTGCCACCCGCAGCGCGACTGGCGACGACCGGCGCGGCAACCTGCCCCAGCGCGCCGCCAAGGGCGATCAACGCTGCCAGCACCAACACTTCGGAAGTGACGATGGAGAAGTCCGTGAGGCCGGCGAAGGCGACCAACCCGAGGAGAGCCACGGCGCTGCCCGGAAATCCCGGCACGAAGGCGCTCACTCCTCCGAGGAGCAGGCCTCCCATCGCGCACAGCCAGGCGAGCACATCCATGCCGCCATGTTAGCCCGATACTCATGCAGTACCGCGGTCTAGAGCTCGACCCCTTTCAGGTGCAGGCCATCGAGGCCTTGCGCGAGGGCAGAAGTGTGCTCGTCGCGGCCCCGACGGGGACCGGCAAGACCATCATCGCCGACTGGATCGTCGAGGAGGCCCTCGAGCAGGGCAAACAGGTGATCTACACGGCGCCCATCAAGGCGCTCTCGAACCAGAAGTACCGCGACTACACCCGCCTATACGGGGACAGAGTCGGCCTGGTGACTGGAGACCTCGTCATTCGTCGCGACGCGCCCTGCCTGGTGATGACCACCGAGATCCTCAGGAACATCCTCCTCGCCGGAGAAGACGTCCCCGACTTGCGGGCAGTGATCGTCGACGAGATCCACTTTCTGGACGATCGCGAGCGCGGCACCGTGTGGGAGGAGCTGCTCATCTACCTGCCCAAGACGGTGCAGATCGTCGGCTTGTCGGCGACGCTGTCCAACCTGGATGAGTTCTCGTCCTGGCTGGGACACGTGCGCGGCGCCCCGGTCGAGGTCGTCGTCGAGACCGTGAGGGCTGTTCCTCTCACCTTCCGATACCTCTCGATGGAGACCGGACTCGCCGAGCCCGAGCAGTACGAAAAGGTGTGGAAACGCAAGGGTCGCGGCCACGAACCCGAACGCGGTGGACGGCACAAACGCGGCAGACAAGGACGGGGGAACCGAGGCCGGAAAGAACGTCGGCCACGGCGAAAAACAGGGCACATCGACGTGTTCCGAATCCTGGACGAGCGCCACCTCCTCCCGTACTTGTATTTCGTATTTTCCCGCCGCGATACCGAGATCTGCGCCAGAGCACTGGGTCGCCAGATGCGAAAGGGACTCATCGACGACCCCGAGGACCAGCGACGCCTCGACGGCCTCCTCGACGCTGCCGCCCGGGACCTGGGCCCGGCGCTGGATCAGGAGCTGCGCGAGCTCTACCGACGCGGCATTGCGTTTCACCACGCCGGCCTGCACGTCTCCCTGAAGGCGCTGGTCGAGGAACTCTACGAAGCGAAGTTGATCAAGGTTCTCTACTGCACGTCGACGTTCGCCCTCGGCATCAACATGCCCGCGAGAACCGTGGTCTTCGATGGGCTCAAGAAATACGACGGTCGCACGATGATGCCCCTGCGAACCCGGCAATTCATGCAGAAAGCCGGACGGGCTGGGCGGCGGGGAATGGACGTCGAGGGCCACGTGGTCATCCGCATGGACCTGTCAGAGTTCCAGGAGTACAAGCCGCTGCTCGCCCGCTACGCCAAAGGTCAGACGGAGCCCGTCCGCTCCTCGTTCAGCCTCTCCTGGAACAGCATCGTCAACCTCCTCGAGTCCCACGAGCCAGAGCGAATTCGCCAGATCGTCGACAAGAGCTTCTTGAACTGGCATCTGGCCAAGCAGGCCGAGCGGCACCTCGCCCGCGCCGACGATCTGTCCACCGACGACTCGACCCGACGCAACAAGAAGGAGGCCCACCGGCTCCGCAGACGGGCAGCGCGCGCCGAAGACCGCTGCTGGCTGGAGTTCCACGAGAAGGTCTCCTACCTGCAGGGCATCGGCTACCTCGGCGAGGACCCCCGGAACTTCAATGCCGGGGCCAACGTGCTCAAGCACCTCCAGATCTCCGAGATGTTCGTCTGCGAGATGGTCCTGCAGGGCATCCTCGAGGAGCTGGACCCGGTGCAGCTCTTCGGCGTCTTGTGCTCGGTGACCAACGAGCTCCCTCGAAAGGTGCAGACCAATTTCCGCAGCCGCGGCGACGATCGCGCCCTGGCCCGCCTGATCAAGCAGATCCGCCACAGTGATCTCGTGCTCGATGCGGAGGAGATGAGCGGCGTTCAGTACGACTTCGACCCGAACCTGATCACGCTGGGCAGGGCATGGGCCGACGGCGACTCACTCCAGGACATCTTGCTGATGATTCACAGCGAAACTGATGTCTCCGGGGATTTAATCACCGGATTCAGGCGCGCCAAGGACCTCGCTGGGCAGCTCCGTGACGTCTACCGAGACATGCCAGAGCGCAAACAGATGCTCGAGGCGTTGATCCGCACCGTCCGACGGGACGAGGTCGAAGTCGTCGACTGAGTTAAAACTGCTCACTCCTGAGGATGAGGTCCATTGCGCTGCTGGCTTTCGCTATTGCTTCTCGCCGCCAGCACCTCCGCTCAGGGGGCCAGCTTCGACCCGGACATGACGTGGCGAACGATCACCACCGAGCACTTCAACATCCACTTCCACCAGGGTGAAGAGCAGCTCGCAGAAGAGTTCTCCGAGACCGTCGAAGAGGTCTACGAGACCATGGTGGAGGAGATCAAGTGGACGCCGCGACGCCGAACCGAGCTCGTGCTGGTCGACAGGACCGATAGCGCCAACGGCTACGCGAGCGTCGTCCCGTACAACCAGATCGTCATCTTCACGACCGCACCGACCGAAGATTCGACGTTGAATCTCTACGAGAACTGGAACGAGGCGATCTTCACCCACGAGCTGACTCACGTCCTGCACATGGACGCCAACCACGGAATCGTGCGCGCAGCGCGTTCGGTGGTCGGCAAAATCGCATCCACCAACGACCTGTCGCCGTGGTGGATGGTCGAAGGCTACGCCACCTTCCAGGAGACCCGTCACTCTACTGGCGGCCGCGGTCGAAGCTCGTGGCCGGACATGCTCAAACGCACAGCGGTGGTCGATGACGCGTTCCCACCCCTGGGCAATCTGGACGGACTGCAGCCCAATCCGCCAAGCGGAAACCTGCGCTATCTCTTTGGCCAGGATTTCATCCAATACGTCGCCGACACCCGCGGCGAAGATGTCTGGACCCGCTGGGTACACTTCTACGGATCCGGTTTCCCCTACGTCTTCGACCTGCCGAAGATGGGCAACCTCTTCCCGGCCAGAAGGGCGTTCGGAAAGCGCATCGTGCCGATGTACTTCGAGTGGAAAGAGCACCTGATCGCCAAATACACGGCCCAGGCCGAAGCGGTGCGCGCCGAGGGCGAGACGGTGAGCCGACTCCTCAGTGGAGGCGAAGAAACGTGCTCAGCGCCTGCCTTCTCCCCCGACGGCGACAAGCTCGTCTGGTCCTGCTACGACCTGCACGCGGGCTCGGCATTGTGGATCAGCGACGGCGAGGGCTACGCGAGAGAGATCCTGCTGAAGGACAGGGGCGCCGGGTACTTCACGTGGAGAAAGGACTCCGAGGCCTTCGTCTACGGCTCTACGCACATCGTCAACCGGTTCAACACCTGGTCCGACATTTACATGTTGAAGCTCGGCAGCGAGGCCCCGGTCACACTGACCTCCGGTAAGCGGGCCAGGGACCCGGATTTCTCACCGGACGGCACCCAACTGCTCTACGTGACGAACCGCGCCCAGAACAACCAGCTGGAGACGATGACGGTAGATCGGACCAGCACCAAGCTCACCAACAACGACGACCACACCCAGTACAGCACGCCGCGCTGGTCTCCCGACGGAAAAGCAGTGGCCCTGTCGGTGTGGAAAGAGGGTCGCCGCGACCTGTGGCTGCACGATCCCGAGGGTCAGCCAATCCGTCGGATCACCGCCGATTCCGCTATCGATGCCGACCCGGTCTGGTCCGCCGACGGAGAGTGGCTGTACTTCAGTTCCGACCGGTCTGGCATTCCCAACGTCTATGCCATCGACATCGACGAAGAGCATCTGTACCAGGTCACCAACGTCGTAACGGGCGCCGTAAAACCGACAGTGCACCCCAGCAACGAGCGCATGGCCTTCCTCCAGTACAGCGAGAACGGCTGGGATCTGCGCATGATCGACATCGATCCCGACAACTTCCTGGATCGCGGAAAGCTGCCCCGGAACATTCGCTTTGGAACCCCAATCCGCGATGTCGTAGGCCATGTGGACGTCTCTCTCGGAGAGGAGGACGAGCGGGAAGACGATGACGGCGCAGCTGATGCCTGGGATCTCGCCGACTTCAAGGAGGTCCAGCGCTCCCGGCAGCTCAAGGGAATCGCCTTCGATCCATTCGTTCCCGACGAGCACCAGCCCCAAGACCCCCCATCGGATTCGATCGACTCTTTCGATAACGCCGATCTCGAGGACCTCTTCGGAGAAGAAGAGGACTTCCCGTTCACCATCACCCCCCATCGGTACAACCCGTTCCCGATGCTGCTGCCCCGCTACATCGCTCCGTACGTCCAGAACACGCTGTTCCCGGCCGGCCCGACCTTCGACAACATCAAGGTCTACCCCTTCGGCCTCCAGGCGAGCCTGTCGACGAGCGCCTCCGACGCCCTGCGACACTTCTTGTGGAGCGCGTCGATGAACTACCGCACCGACGCCGAATATCTCGGTGGCGGCGCGGCATTGACGCTGAACCGATTCATCCCCGTATACGCCATTGGCGCGAACACCCGAGCGGGCTTCGCGGGCTACTACACCTATTTCGACGAGGACAATCTCTTCGACGAAAATGGAGCTCTCGTCCTCGAGGACTCGGATCCCGCCAAGTGGAGATCCATCTACTGGGAGAAGCGATCCCAGGTCTGGGCCCAGGTGAGCTACCCCTACAAGCTGCGCACGACGGTTTTCGCCCAGTACAGCCTGACGGTACGGCGCGAACTCTACGATATCCCCAATCGCGCTTATGTCCCCGACATTCCAGCGAGACGAACCGAGGGCGCGATCTCCGGCGGATACCGGTACAGCTGGTCCCAGCAGACGCCATATGCAATCAGTCTCGAGGACGGCAGGATCTTCTCCCTCATCAGCTCCGTCAAGCACCCTTGGCTGGGCACGCGTGTCTGGGATGACAACGGAAACCCCCAGCCACTGTCGCAGCTGCAGTTCACCTCAGAAATCAGAGAATACGTCGTCAATCCGCTCCTGGACAACCACGTACTGGCGATGCGAGCGGGCTCCGGCATCACCTTCGGTGGCACCGAATTCCTCGGCAACTACCAGCTGGGCGGAAACTCTGGCGACTCGGCCTTCACGGTCACTCCGGACCAGTTCCGACTCCTGAGGGGTTATCCCTTCGCATACGACGTGGGCGACATGTACTGGGTCGGCAACCTGGAGTACCGTTTCCCTCTTTGGCACATTCAGCGCGGCATCGGCACCCTTCCAGGCTACGCGCGAAACATCTCCGCCGCGGTCTTCCTCGACTCTGGAAACGCCTTCAACAGCCCTGCGGCGTCCGGTCAGGCGGCGACAGCAGGCCAGTTCGCCGACGCCGCATTTGGCGACCCTCTGTTTGGTGTCGGCGCCGAGGTCTCCTTCCGGGCGATGGTGCTGTGGGGCCTCGGCCTGAGCGGTCGTCTGGGGTATGCCATCGGACTGACTGAGGGTGGATTGGGCTTCGACGATCCGGCGCGCCCACTCTATTTCCGGTTTGGAGGTTCCTTCTGACGCGATTCGTCGCCGCGCTGGTGCTGGGGTCGCTGCCCGGAATCGCCACAGCGCTCCCCACCGATCTGGCCGACGCAGTCGCTACTCGGGACTGCAGTCGTGTGCTCGCCGGGCTGCCCGAAGACCCCGACGACGGCGGACGACTGGCCGGAGCCGGATGCGCTCTGGACCTGGGAAAGCCAGAACTGGCGCTCGATCTCCTTGAGGACGCGCCCAAGAAGAGCCCAATTCGGTCCTACCACCGGTGGTTCAAGGCGCGTGCCCTGGTCGAACTGGGGCGAAAAGACGAGGCCTTGAAGACGCTCAAGGATGTCGCGCTGCCCGGCATCAGTGGAAAAAAGGTGCAACTGCTCGTCGGACGGATCCACGCCGATCAAGCCAATCCTGACGCACAGAGCGAATTGGCCGCGCTGGCAGACACCAAGCTCGCCCACGAGGCGCGGTTCTGGGCCGCCGAAGGACTGGGACTGACGGGCAATAGCGACGGTCTCGTGAACGGAATGACCGAACTGTGGACCGACGCGGCGCCACAGGGATGGGATGCGCGGGCCTCGGAACGCCTCGCAGATCTCGCAAGACCGGTTCCGGATCTGGACTCGGCAGCTGGACGCAAGCAAGCGCTCTCGCGGGTCGACAGCCTTCGAAAGGCGAATCGCCATCCCGAGGGACTCGACCTGCTACTAGCGATCCGAGCGACCGAACCCGCCGGAACGGACAAGGAGCGAATCGCGCTGGCGCGCGCGCACTCTAGCGCTCGAAAGTACGCCGATGCCCTGCCCCACTGGGCGTCTGTACTCGGGTCACCAGACGCGGCAACCGGGAGCGCACAGCTCTTGTTCGACTATGCGTTGAACCACGCGCGCACGGGAGATTACGACACCTCCACGGTCATCTATCGGAGACTGATCGAACAGCACCCGAGCTCTTCTCAGGCCGAATTTGCCTCGTACAAGCTCGGGTACATGGAGTACGACAGAAACAACTGCGAGCCCGCGAATGAGTTGCTGTTGGCCCACGTCAAGGACCATCCCAATTCCAAGCATCTCGACGAAGCCCTATGGTTCACGTCTCGCTGCCATTGGCGAGCCGGCGACCTCGATGCCGCCGTGGACGCTCTGAAACGCCTCACCCAGGAACGGCCAAAATCTTCGTTGGTTCCGGCTTCAGCCTATTGGCGGGCGCGCGCCCTGGGCCTCGGCGGCGACGGAAATGCAGAAGCACAGGCCTTGAACAATGTGATCAAATCGTGGCCCACCAGCGGATATGCATGGTTTGCGGCGGCGAGAACTGGAAGAAGCTGGCCGGCGAGGAAACGCGTTGGCGCCCCGGAATGGCCCGGTACACTGGCCGAAAACGACGCCGTGGTACGTGCCGAGGCACTCCTCGGAGCCGGACTGAGAAACCTGGCCCGCGCCGAGCTCGCCCAGGTGGATCCGGGAGACGGGCGCTCAGCAACACTGGCCCTGGCATGGGCGCGAATCAGGGCTGGCGACTACCGCGGCGGTCAGCGACTGGCGCGCCCACACTGCGGCAGCCCCTGGAAAGGAGGCGATCCTGTGGCCCAGCAGGCCTGCCTGCCGATGCCCGAAGCTTCGGTCACGGAAGTCACGGCAGCAAAGTACGGCCTCAACCCACTGCTCCCGTTCGGAATCATGACAGCGGAGTCCGCACTCAAGCCCGGTGTCACCTCGCTCGCCGGAGCCCGTGGCCTCATGCAATTGATGCCGGAGCTCGGGGAGGAGATCCACGCCAAGATCTATCCAGACCGACCATACAACGTCGATGATCTCTACTCGGCGCCCTACAACGTCGCGATGGGTACGACCGAGCTTGGTCTCAAGAACGAGTCTCTCGAGGGCGTGCTCGCAATCACATCCCTGCCCGCCGTGATCGCCAGCTACAACGGCGGCGAGGAGGCTGTCCGCCGTTGGCTGGCCGACTCGGAAGAGCCACCCGACTTCGACGACTTCTCCGAGAACATCAGCTACACCGAGACCCGTCGATACGTGAAGCGGGTCCTCGGCTTCGTCATGTCCTACCGGTGGGTCTACGGAGACCCCGGCAATGCGGCCTCAGCGGAGGTCATCGAGGTCGAAGGGCAGTAGCGCGAGGACCTGACCCTGGTGCGAAGCGATGAGGTCGAGCGATGCACCCAATCGATTTCCGAAGAGCCGATCGGTCGCTCGCAAAGCCAAATGCACGGATGCGCCCATCGGGCGAGCGTTGCGCATGGCTTCACCCACCATGCGCGACATCAGCGTGCTCGGTCGCATGTCGATGTCCTGCCGGACGTACTCGCCGAGGTAGAGACCGGCCAGGGTCCGCGCCCGCTCGACGGCGTCGTATAGATCTCCATGCCGATCAACCAGCCCGCGCTCCTGTGCCGCGGCGCCCGTCCAGACTCGACCTCGACAGTGGGGCTCAATCGACTCCTCGGAACGGTTGCGGCCGCTGGCCACCTTCGCGACAAAGTCGTCGTAGATCCTCTGGAGAGAGGCCTTGAAGCGGACCCGTTGTGGATCGGTAAAGGGCTTGGATGGCGAATACAGGTTTGCGTTGGGTGCAGCGGTGATCTCTTGCGTGTGGACACCCACCTTGCGGAGTCCCTCGCCGGCGACGATCTTGCCGCCGAATACCCCAATGGATCCGGTGAGGGTTCCCGGTCGGGCCATGATCTCACCCGCGGGAGCAGCCAGGTAGTAGCCACCGGATGCCGAGACGTCCTCGAACACCGCGACCACTGGCTTCACCTTCTGCAGCTGCTCGACCTCTCGCCACATCAGATCCGACGCCAATGCACTTCCACCTCCGCTGTTGATGTGAAGCACGACCGCGCCCACATTGTCGTCCTTTCGAAGGGCCGCCAACACCGGAACGACCTTTCGGGCTCGGATATTCGTCGTTGGCCCACTGTCGTCCATGACGATTGGCCCCTCGAGGTGAACAACAGAAACGACAGAACCCCCGTCACCGGCGCCTTCGAGACGTTCGAGGACGCGGTCTCGAATGCCCCACATCGCGAAGGGGATCAACTTCGAGTGGGAGCCATGATGGGACTCGATCCACTCCTCGACTTCGTCACCGTAGTAGAGCTTGTCAATGAGGCCGAGTTCGACGGCATCCTCTGCGAAAATCGGGGCCTCGGCCAGAATCTCCACCATCTCCTCTGCGCTTCGACCGCGATCCTTGGCGATATCGGCGATCAACTGATCGTGTAGATCTCCGACGAGCTGCTGCAGCGCTTCCTGGTTGGCCGGCGAGGCGAAGGACCTGGTGAAGGGCTCCCCAAATGACTTGTAGGCTCCCGCCGCTTCGAAATCCGGCTCCAGCCCCAACCGATTCAAGGCCGCCCCGAAAAACGTGAGTTCGGTGCCAACGCCAACGAGTGCGACCTCGCCTGTGGGGACCATGAAGACCCGATCGCAAGCGGTAGCTATCCACAACGTGGCGTTCTGTGGTGAGTCCAGCCACGCGTAAACCGCCGTTCCCGTCCGCCGCACACTGGCGATCGTGCTCCGAAGATCCTGACAAGATGCGTATCCACCTGGAGGCGCCTCGATCCTCAACAGCACCGCAGCCACATTCGGATCGGTGCCCATGCGGCGAAGCCGGTGCAGCATGCGCTGGCGGGTGAGGATGTCCGCGCCTCGGGTGATGGTCACATCCACCACGCCCTGCGAGCCGGTGAGCCATCCATGGAGCGCCGTGCTCATCCAGTAGAACGGTAGTGCCGCTGCACCAACAGCGTGTCTCATGATTCCCAAAGGACCTCCTCACTACAAGATATCCACCGCTGGTGGAAAGCCAACCATCCGGCGCAATCCTCTTACAGAATCCCGTGCTCACAAGCCTTTTACCGACGTAGAGGCCCCTCCTGGCAGACAATACCGGCCGGTGGGTGTTACTTGCCGGCAACTGACCTATGAGGGTGTGAAATGAAGGATTGTCCCTCCTGCGGAGCCGAGGTTCCCACTTCGGCCACTCGCTGCAAGGAGTGCTTTCACGACTTCGCCGCTGCGCCACCGAAGCGCTCGGGCGGACCGATCTTCCTCCTGGCCGCATTCGCTGCCATGGCGATCGTCGGCAGTTTGACGCTGTGGTTCGTCGTCAGCAAGCCGATCGAAGAGCGCATTCTCGTCGATCAAGAGTCGCAATCCATCATTTGGACGCGCCGCTATCGGAGTGGCATCGAAACCGACCGTCTCAAGTGGCTCGAAGTGGCCAAGCTCGAGTATGTCATCAAGCAGACCGGCGACTTCGACATCGTCGCCGTCACCCTCTCCGCCGATCGAAAGATCATCCAAAGCGACACGTCGCCCCTCCAGAGTGAAGCAGCGCATTACGCCGAGTTGATGGACAAGCCCCTCGAGATCGTCGACAACACACGCGGGTTCCACAAGCTCGGGGACGAAGAGTAGCCTCTGGTGTTCAAAGCCGGAGCTCCAGCAGCGGATTTAGCGGTCGATCTCGGAACGACCTACACGCGGATCGTCGACAAGAACGGCCAGATCTTGATCGAAGCGCCCACAGCGGTCGCGACGCAAA
>Ga0315336_1006169_pt1 | contig 12465 bp, 8 predicted proteins | sample ASW5metaG_FD_204512 | JGI IMG/M metagenome (GOLD analysis project Ga0315336, IMG submission 204512) | Ammonia-oxidizing marine archaeal communities from Monterey Bay, California, United States - ASW #5 | ecosystem: Environmental > Aquatic > Marine > Intertidal zone | place: USA: California...
ACCGAACCCGATGAAGTCCCACAATCGATCGGTATCGTGGCTTATCCTCGAAATGAGTTGTCCCGTCGGCTTTTTATTGAAGAAACCCAGCGAAAGTTTCTGCAAATGCGCGTAAGCCTCAGTCCGAAGATCATGTGTCATTTTTTCGCTGAGATTGGCCAACATCCTGAACCGGAAATGCGAACACACGACTCGCAAGAGGATGACTACCGCCAGCATCCCGAGCAAGGTCCACATCCACCACATCTTGCCGGCGTCCTGGGGGCGAAGTACGTCGTCGATTAAGTGCTGTGTCAGCAACGGCGGAATCAACATTAGCATCGTCATGAATATGGCAGCGGCGAAACCCACGGACGCCATTGTTTTGTAGGGCTTGGCGTAACCGATCAGGCGCCATAGAATTTTGCGCTTCTGCAGACAGCGAGGGCAGATGTCGGTCCAATCCGGGATCAAGCGCTTGCACTTCGCACAGACTTTTTCGTTGTGACTGCGATGCCGCTTGCCGGGAACAAACTCGGTGTCACCATCCGCTTCTCCCCTGATGATGGCTTGGCACCTGTGCAGTAGACGGCTGAAATGTTTGGCCTGACGCCGGGTATAACGATATTCCGCAACGAGTTTCCTATTACGCGACAACCTGAGGCGACTCGCCCCGGTTCCTTCGACGAGAATCACTTCCGTGTCCCCGTCGAGCTGAATGTTCTGGCAACGTTCGGCCTCGTGTGGATCTACAATCACCAGATCGCTGCCAACCAGGACAAGCCACGTTTGGGAAAAGTGACCGCCTGTTGATACGTCGGCCAGCGCAAACAGGGAAGGCTCCTCTTCACTGCCGTATATGGTTCGAATCAGTACCCGGATTTTCGGTGGGAGCTCCCAACCTAGCTCGCCATAGTAATATTCTCCGCTACTGAAGCTCTCCATTGATCAATGCTTTCTTCGAAAAATGGCCCCAATGATATTTCTCATGTCCACACAACTTGATGGACTTCTCTTGTTCCGGACATAGTTGTCGCCGACGCCTTCAACTCGATCGAAGCCGGCTTGACAACCTCTACGGTCAGCATGATGGGAATGAATTGCCCTGCAATTTCATCTCCAAACACGGCAATGGGTGGGAGCTGTCAGAACGCCTCAGACCGGACCGTTTACTATATTCATTAACTCATAAATGTCAAGCACCTATGGTTGACGAATTAGAATTTGGCTCGTACACTGGGGTGGTTGAAAACTACCAATACGCGCAGACCCAATTGCACTATGTTACGCAATGATACAGTTTATAGCGTGGTCAGGGGCTCTCGGATTAGACTCACCAGCTTAGTTGCGTGTCCAACGATACTGTCGTTCGTATTGTTGGCGCCCCTGCTCTCCGGCTGCAGCAAAGCCCCCGAACGGAACTCACCCGAAGCCACAACAGAAACGATCCCCGAGGAAGAGGCAACTGCAGTAGAAGTCGCTTTGGTGAAGGTCCCTGAGCCAGAGCCAGAGCTAGAGGCACCGTTGGAGCCAACCAAGAAGAAGACAAAGAAAAAGCGTCCGAAGAAGGGCACCGTCGCAGCCATTCGGGCTGCCGAAAAAGAGCGAGATCCTGAAGAGAAAGAACGCATCGACAGGCTGATCAAAAAACGCTTCAGCGTTGCCGATCAGCTATACTCAGTTGTGACGCTTAAAGATGGCAGCACAATCACGGCTAAAGATATCAAGGAGTTGGATGATACCTATACAGTACAGACCGCAGCAAATGAGAGTCGTACCGTTTTCTCCACTAAAGAGTTAAAAAAATCGGAAGTCGAAAACGTAGAGCCTGAAAGCGGCAGTGCAACAATGTGGCTGAAGATACAGGATTCACGTGTTCCATCAACGGCCCGGGATGGTTTTTATCATGAACGCATGCTTGCCCTTGTCTTCGATTACTTTCTTGATGAGTACTCTGATTCCGAACACGTCTCACGGGTTAATGAGATGCGTAAAACATGGGTCGAGGAGAAGACAAAGCTTGATGACAACTGGATGAAGGTCGAGGGAGAATGGTATGGCCCAGACGACACTCTCCCGACACGTCTTTCCGCTGATGTACGCCGTGATATCGAAGCTCTCAGGAAAAGCCTTGCGAAAGCGGACTACTTAAAAGCCTCCTCCTTTTACCGAAGAATGAAGATTCCCCCTGAATTCGACAAAGAACGACGGGCTGTAATCGCTATGCGAAGTACGATTGAAAAAGGTCTCGACGACCAATTGGCTGAGTCTCAAGAAACTGCCGAGATGGAAAGAGAAAACGCTCTCAAAACATATGAGAAAGAACTCGCGAAGATTTCAACTTGGAAACCCAAAGTAAATGACGACAGGAATCTTCTTAGCGAAACTAAGTCGGAATACCAAATAAGAGCGGAAGAAACACGGAGAGTCGCACTGGGTAAGCTGAAAATGAAACAGGCTTCCGCACGCAATGTGGCACGTGCTCGGTTCCATGACGCCAAGAAACAGTCTCACCTAAAGTATTCCAAAGAAAAATCTGACGTGCAGAGGGCTCATAAGCTGTTGGATAGGTCATCGCTGTGATTCTGAAGATCCGTCGACTGCACTCAAACGCATACCCGCATCTAAGCGTTGATCGGTGGCGAGAAAGGCGCAACAAGCATTTGTAGCCTTGAAGAATAAAGATACTTCTATCTCTTCGTCGCTGATCAATAAAGAGGAGACGAGCTGATGAAAAACATCATTATTATATTATTGATCTTTGGAGTCGGTTATTCTGCGTGGAGTTACACTAAAGCTGGTCCCATAGCTGACGATTTGTCTCTGATGTACAATTCCGCGTTCAGAGATTTGGATGCTAGCTGGAATCCAGCGGACGATGAGCTACGAGAAATGCAAAATTGCCTCGAAGGCTTTTTCTACAAGAACAAATACGGCGACAAAGGATCGGAACTAGGACTTGCGCTTTGCAGAAAATTTTCGGAAGTAACTGCCAAAAGACTTGATTTTGAAGCAGAGCTTCGACAGGTACGCCAGCGGGAATACACGACTATGAAAGGGACACGACGCCCCACCTCAGAGAGACGATTTCGATATTCCGATAAGGATCGAAATGTAAATAGACTGGGCGACGGATATGGTGCCGGTGCAACTACCGAAGAACAAATGCGACAGCGCGAGATGGAAAGAAAAAAGCAGCTTTATGGCCGGAGAACGAAAGAGAGATGGTCAGAATACGCGAGCCGACAACGCATCAAAATCGATAGAGCGTTGGCAAAGCTACGTGAACTTGAAAGAACAGAAAGAAAGCAAAACTGAACGCATCAGTGGGAAGAGTTGAAATAGTGCCCCATCAATATCTGGAGGCTGACGGCGGTGGCATTCTGCCGCATTTTGTACCATTCAATCTTCAAACCAGTGTAAAACTTTCTGCTCATGTGTTCCGACAATCAAATCACTATTTACTGGCGGCACTCGATACCAGTTGAGAAAAGCTGTGCGTTCGTCGCATTGACTTTTTCTGACACTGTGTGCCAGATCAGATCTTGACAAATGCATCTGATGAAAGTGTTGGATTCTGAGAACACATGTGTGATCCGGGTTCCTGCGGCGTTCACAGAAATTGGTCCAGGCAACGCGGGACAACAGAAGGTGTCTCTTAGCACGATGACTTCAGTGTGTTTTATGGATCGTCTGCACTCTCAATCATGTTCTGCACCTGCGTCAAATTCTCGCACTGAAGCTGAACTGTTGCATCCGATCTCCGAACGAGGATCGCTGGTATGCCGACCTGCTCTGCACCTCGGATGTCAGCAACAGGATTGTCGCCGATCATCCAGACTTGTGAAGCATCCGGGAGCGTCTGAAGACCGATACTGAATGCTTCCGCGTGCGGTTTTTCATATCCGGTTTCTGCCGAGGTATGAATGTCCTCGAAAAATGATGCAATTCCAAGGCCCTCAACTATGGACGCAAGCTCGGGCACGTGGTTGGAAAGAATCGCCTGAGTCCAACCTCTACAGGCAAACCCGTTTAGTGCGGACAATGTATCGTCAAAAAGTTTCCAATTCCCCAAGTCACAATATTGCGCCCGAACCAAGGATGCCAACTGCGTCGCACGCTCGGCACTGAGGTCAAGCGACAGGAACGCGCATTCGAAGAAAGGAAGTAGCTGTGCCCACCAGGCTTCCGCGTCTATGATCTCGGGATGCGGTACATTCGGGCTGTGCCAGGGATATGTGAGATATGGACGCAACTCGTCACGAGTTGGTTGCAGATGAGGTTCCTCGGCCCGCAGGATCTCGATCAGCGTACCGGTCCACATGCCCTCCCGATAGGCAAGCGTTCCGTCAAAATCCCAAAGCACCAATTTCCCTGACATGAAAACCGTTAAACATCATGAATGAATGGCGTGACATTCTCACTGCCTAAAGTCGTTGACGCGCGTATCGGACTCCGACCTATTGCGTCATAACAACGGTCCCGTTTTCAGACCAGACGACTCGGCCGTTCTTCTTGATCGAGACTGAAGTTCTTGCTGTCGGTCTGGCGGACGAGTCATCGACCTCGGCCGTGCAATATATGCTGCTCAAACCATCTCCGACAGAGATTTGCCCTTCCTGTCCGGCAATTACGCTCAAAACAGGAGCACCCACAACACGTGAACCCTGTGGACTCGTGAGGTCTTCAACCAAGAACTCGACGTTGTATGTCCCTACCCCAGCTCCTGGTGACAGCGTGGTTTTGTTGCTATATGCAACTTTCGAGCAGGTACATCCCGCAAAAATCAACAATGTTACCGCCGCCAGCTGTTCTATTTTTTTCACCGTTATGATCCTTTCCTTCTACCTGACATCTGTCTATACTGCTTCAACAAAGGGAGCATTATGAATATGGCAATCCCTGCATCGTGAGAGAGCCCATCGAAGAGCCTGGCCGATCTGCACTGCCATGCATTCGCACATTTCCATCGGGCATAGTAGATACTGTACAACGTAGTTCCTGTTGAGGAAAAGCAATGAGTCGAGAGTAGGCGCATTCCTACATTCCAATGGGCTAACTGGCAAATCTCCCATGAGCATCTTCCCACCAGAGTCAGTGTTTCATCGTGACAATCAGCCTCGTATTTGCTGCCGCCGACCTCCTCCCGTGCGACGACCATTCTGTGCCATCTTGATTTTCTGGCTATTGTTCTCATTCGAATCCAAAGCCCAGCTCATAGACATCGCGTTGTCAAACGCCGTCGAGGACATCAACAACACGATGTTGAATCCAGTACCCGTCGTGTATCCAGACTGGAGTGGCCTCGTCAGGGGCGGCCAAGCCCAGCCTGACGTAATGTGGTCCTACAATCCTGCGGCGCAAGTTGCCAACATTCTATCCGGCCAGGCGACGAATGTCATTCCTGGTGGAGATTTAAACGACCCAATGGACCTTCGTGTTCAATCTTCAAGCGCCAGCCCAAGGTGGATCACGAACGCCACTCCTACGGGACTCTACGCCTATGTAGTAGTAAATGCGTCCGGATTGTTAGACGCGAATTTTGCAGGTGGAGCAGACCGATTGTGGAGCACTAGTGTTGCTGAATTAGATATATCGGGGCTGCCGGAAATCACGGGCATGGGCCACACATTCCTGGCAGATCGCGCAACTCAGGGTCCATACTCCTCTCCCCAGGAGCTTGAACAGAACAACAGTGGCATAAGTGGACCACTGTCTACACTTACAACTTTTTCCCAGGATCCAGGACGCGACCAGTTGTTTTTGACGACAACGAATCCCGGGGCCTTCTGGTGGCAATACATTGACTACAGAAGACCGCAACACAAACTGGGCCAAAACGATGCCGATCAATATTTGCGCGATAAATTCGACGTTAATTCAATCACGAATTATGCTGCCTACTACAACATGGGAAGCATTACTAGCTACGTTGGTGACATCGCATTTTTTGAAGAATACTATCTACCCCTCTCCTATATCTTGTTCTATGTCCTGCCTCCCAACGAGCGTCCAGATGACGTTGCCTGGAACATTGTAAACTATCTTGATCCCGATCGCATTCCCCAAGGGGGCAGCGCTCGGCCATGGACAAACACCCAGGGGGGAGAACCTATTCCCATGATCAATGAAATCGTCGTGAGAGAAAGGAATATCACCGAAGAATCGCAAATCTTGTGCATGGGGGCAGATAATCTCAGCGATGTAAGAAATATCGAAAATCCTGAAAGGGGAAGCCCATACTACACTCTCTCAATAGAACTCTGGTACCCGTATGCTCCGTTGCAGGTTTCACCAAACGACAATTTTTCCTTTCAACTGGGCATATTTGGTCAACGAGTAGCCACTTCGATTGGCATCATGGACAGTCCTGCTGCTATTCAACAGCTGAGTTTAGATGTGAACATCAGCGACATGGAGTTCGGCACGGATACAGAATTCTTGGTATTTGAACAGACGTTCGGTTTCCACACAAACGGTAGTCCAGAGTTAGTCAGTCTAGGAGATACCGAAGACGGCTTTTGGTTTATTGCACGCGTTTCGCAACGAACGAATTTCGGTCTCATCCCAGTTGATGAAGCCATAAGAAATTCGTTCCACATAACCAGGCCGCGCGTATACCAGGTCAATGATCCCCGCTCGAACGGCCACGAAATATATTGGCGTTTCAACGAAGAGGAGAAGCTGTCGGAAAATCTTAGATTCTCCAATGGTATGGATTGGGACCCGAGCGAAGGCCATTCGCTGGGTCAAATGAACATCACGCCACTTAGAAACATTCGCGATAGCACTAATCAACCAGTCTGTGACCCTTGGTCATTCAGGGGCCATGGCCTTCCGATCTTCGCCAGAAACGGACCAATGCACAACATTGCTGAACTTGGCCATATTTTTCGCTCAAATCTCGATGACGGACAACCGGCCAACTCTCACCTTTGGCTCTGGCGCAACATAAATCTGATGCATAGAAATGAAGGCGCCAATTTGCTCGATTATTTTACCGCATGGCCACAGAGCCAACCGATTTCCGGGCTGTTCAACATTAACTCACGACAGACCGAAGCGACTAGGGGATTATTTCACAATCTCAGTATTGGCATCGATGGTGTTGCGGAAACCCCCCTGTGGAACGTGCATGAATCGTCCATCGATCAAGTGCTCGCCGAAATGGTCAGTGGCGAGTTCACCAGTTTCACCGATATGTTCACAGATGCCGATGAAGATGGCGGCGGTGGCGGACCGCTAGCGGATGCTTTCCGAGAATGCGCGCCAGATCCGGTAAACGTACGACACGCCAACCAGGTAAGTCCTAATGACATTTACAAGGAAGACACATTTCGTCATATCTGCGAACTCATTTCATTCCGACAGAACCTGTTCATAATCATTCTCGGCGCCGTAGAATTTCAGGAAGACGGGATGACGTTGGCGAGGGAAGACCACTCTGCTGCGTATGTCTACAGAGATGCGTATACAGGAAAAACTGAACTTATTGCTCTCACCAACTTCGTCAGCAACGTTATCACAACTACGACGATGACTAGCAGCAGTTCCAGCAGCAGTACCACGACAACGTCAACATCGAGTTCAACAACGACAACATCAAGTTCGACAACGACCGGACCAGTTGTGATTACTGAGACGAGCTTTGTCATTGCGACAAACTACACCATCAACATATTCACAGTCGAATGTCCGCCAAGTATTGCCCATTGTGGTGAAGTGTTCACGCAGGAGTTCCTTGAGACAATCGGTTTTGCTTTTTATTGGCCAGACACGCTAGGGCGATTATATGCAATTGATGAACTTATCCCGCCGAGCACGAATTGGAATCGGATACATGCGAACATTCCAGGCACACCACCGATCACGGCTTATTCTAACCTCTTTAAGAATGCAACGAATCGCGCCGCCGTTTACCGCGTAATGAAGCAGGTCGATCCGTAACAATGGCGCTACTGAGGGATTCCGCAACGTAATGGAGATGACCTCCCGGAAAGCAACTGGATTCAGAAACGACATCTCTTATCGACTGGCGTCAGAGTAAAGTCCGCTTAGCCTGTTCGCGAAGTTCCTCCGTAAGTGATATTGAATCGTTTAACTGGAGAGGGTGGTGCTCGGGACAGGACTTGAACCTGCACTCCCGATAAAGGGAACTAGGCCCTCAACCTAGCTGTCGCTTCTGTCCTGCAACTACTTACGAATGCTGAGTAGATTTACGGTAGACTTTCACCATCCTTAGCAGGATTATTCAAGAACGATACCGAACAGAAAGGAAGGAGAAAGAAACAGATGCCAAAACACAGAACAGGTTACCTCTACAAAGTCAAAAAAGGGAAAACATACAAAGCCGATGACACACGGGTGCGTGGTGCAAACTTCTACCTGCAGTATCGCATTGGAACGAAACTGATCAAGAAGAGTCTCGGCACCACTGACAGAGATGAAGCAGAAGCCGAACGTGCGAGAATCATGGACGGTTTGAAAACTGGCGATGAGGTCGCTTCTCTTCGCACGCTCACGGCGCGGCTGGATGGCAAGCGACAGGAGTTGGATGAGTTTACCAAGCGCACAGCTCTGACTATCGCGGATTCATGGGAAAACTTCATGAAAGCAGGGAACAGACGTGATATCGCCCCATCCACGCTAAAGATATATCGATACTATTGGAATCGTTTCCTGAAGTGGTTGGCCGATCACCATCCGAACGTTAAACAGCTGCGGGATGTGTCATTCGAGATATGCGAAGATTACAAGACACATCTAACCCGTGAGCGCAACGTCACGGGCAAAACATTTAACGAACATCGCGCATTCTTACGCACGTTCTTCAACGTATTGGCGGACAAAGCCAAGCTTGATCTGAACCCATGGGTTGCCATTACCCGAAAGAAGCATACTTCCAAAGGACGTGATCCTTTAACAACAGAAGAACTGGTGAAAGTCTGCCGAACCGCCGAAGGCGAGTTGCGCATCATGCTTGCTCTTGGCCTTTACTTAGGTGCGCGTATGGGAGATGCGGCGACACTTGACTGGGGCAACGTAGACTTAAGAAAGCCCTTCGTCCGTTACACTCCACGAAAGCTCGCAAATTTAAATGCTCCACCCGTCCTTGAAATTCCAATGCATCCTTCTCTTTGCACTGTCTTACGTGAAATTCCGACTGCTGAACGAAAGGGTCATCTGACACCCGTGATGGCCAAACTGTACCTTGAAAAAGGTCCGTACGCTGTTAGCGCCATCGTTCAGAAGCATTTCTTAAACTGTGGCCTGACAACAACGAAAGATGGGACAGGTGTACGAAAACTTGTCTCAAGAGGATTTCACAGCCTTCGTCATTCTGCCGTATCCATCATGCGTGAAGCCGGGGCTGCACAGACAACATCACAAGCCGTTGTCGGCCACAATTCCGCAGAAATTCATGAACTTTACTCCCACGTTGATTCTGAAGCAATGCGCCGTGCCGTTAATACACTACCCGCGTTTAACGACGATATCTCCCAACCGGATGCTTTACCCGATTCGCACATGGTTGAATCCGCTCCAATCCGAGCGCTAGCCGAAAAACTGACAACCAAAAACGCTGCGACTATTAAGAAACAATTATTGGCCTTGGTGGAAGTATGATGTCCTTGTCCAAACTCCGTTACGACCCAGAAACAACGCCACATTCCAATCGTCGCGGCAACCATCACGGAGAGCTTGCGAGGATGACATGGACACTGACTGTAGAACTGAAGGGACCTAACGGGGCGACTGAGACACTCCCACTGCGCGGTTTTGAACTGAGAACTGAACTGAGTATCAATGCGAAGACAGAACAGTTTGCGGGTTGGGATTGTCTTCTCGATCATGACAGTGGGTCGGATCTGTACATTCCAGTTCGGAGGCGCTATCAGCGTGATCCCCGACTTGTGCCTGTTAAGATTGCTTTTCTGCCTCCCGCTCGGATTTCTTCGGAACTGTTGAAGGAGGTGAATAAAAGCACGGCTGACGGCGATAAATTTTTCCGCGATACGTACCGAGCAGTGAGAAAACTGGGAGCTACGGCAACCCTCGCGGACGGTACCAAAACCCGAGTCGGCTATCCTAAATTCTTTCCGCGCACCATACGAGAGCAGAAGAGATACTCCGCCTTGAAGAGCGCTGAAGGCGATCTACGATCCGAACAGGATGTGATGTCCGTGATGAAAAACATTCAACAAATGGTTAAACAGGCCGTAACCGATGCAAAAAACTCATGCCCTCCGGCAAGCGACAACGAGATACGAACGGCAATTGAGATGTGCAGAAAACTTGATGCTGACCATCCTAGAATTAAGCCTCCAACTCACGCAGCTGTATTGCTCACGGTTGCCGAATTAGGCAGCGAAATTTCGTATTCTCAGCTCGCAGCAAAACTGAATTGTACGGAGTCGCTAATCAAGAAGCGGGCCGCAAGTCTAGCAAGAAAATTTGGCGTCAAGCATTTCACTGATTTCTTGGAACGTTTGCAAGCACGGGAGCTGTATCCCGATATTGAGGAACAGAACCGCGAACATGGAATTGACATTTATCGCAAGGGACTTTTGGATCAGTCTGAAGACAAAGAAGAGTAGTATTCCCCTTCTCACTCCTCTCTCCCTTGAGCCATGTCCCTTTGATTCCGAAGAATTCTCGTAATTACGCGTTACGTAACCATGCCCGTAACCGGTTACGCTCCTGATTAGCCCCGTTTTCGACGGGTAAACGACATAATCTATACCCTTCAAGTAACTCTGCTCCCGTTTACGTAGCGCCGAATGCGCAGAGAGGAGAGTAGAGATGCTCAATACGACAAACGAAGCGGTTCGTTCCATACTCAAGGCGGACCCAACCATAACAACTGCCGAGAGGACTCGTATTCTCGGCTCAATTCGTAGTCACGGAAGGGATCCAGAACCTGAAAAGGCCCAGCCCGTGAATAATCGAATAGTGCGCCGTGCTGAAGTCGCTGAGCGGCTTGGCCGTAGCCTGCGCATGGTAGACATCCTCGCCTCCCAAGGGGTCATACGTAAAGTCACGCTGCCGGGACGGACGCGTGCCGTGGGCTTTCGGTCGGAGGACGTTGAACTACTCCTCACGGGGGCGGATGCATGACTCAGCCTCAATCATTCAGTGTTGGCCCGTCTAGTTCAGTAGTCAGTACGCACATATCTATTGAAGCGACCTCTAAAACCTTGTCCCCGCCAAGCATGAACCGCTGCCGCCAATGCGGACGCTTCGTGGGCGACACTTACGCCGCATATGAGCATGACCGCACATCAGATCGCGGCGGGCTTTGGTGTGAAAACTGTTTCACCGCCAACCCATATCCGCCGTCAGTCATGAATGACAAGGAGCCTCCCCTATGAAGATCGAGATTATCCTAGACCGCCTTAAGGGAGTTAAAAGAGGCCCTGCGGGGTGGATGGCCCTGTGCCCTGCCCACGAGGATCATAACGCCAGTCTGAGCGTATCAGAAGGGAATGACGGTCGCGTTCTTCTAAAGTGCCATGCAGGATGTGATATCAGGAATATCTGTGACGCATTGGACATCTCCTTGAAGGATCTGTTTCCAAAACATAACGATTCTTGGCAGATATCGAAGCGTAGGCATATAGCCGCAACGTATGACTACCATGACGAATATGGCACCCGCCTTTATCAAGTAGTTCGGTATGATGAACCGAAGGATTTTCGATTTCGACGTAGTGATAGTAACGGAAGCTGGCTGTGGAACATAAACGGGACGCGCCGTGTCCTGTACCGACTCCCAGCGATCCTGATACCCAAGACTGAGGGACACACCATCATTATTACCGAAGGAGAAAAGGACTGTGACGCATTGGTCACCATGGGCCTTGTTTCAACCTGCAATCCTGGCGGGGCTGGGAAATGGCGAGACGAATTCTCCGATATCCTGTCTGGGTCGGACAGCGTAATCATCGCGGATAAGGATGAAGCGGGACGACGACATGCAGCCAAAATTAAGGCCAGCCTCAGCGGAAAGGCGAAGTCATGCAATGTAATTGAACTGCCGGATCGCAACGGTAATTCTGTCAAAGATGCTTATGACTGGATTCAGGCCGGAGGGACTAAAGAGGAGTTTGAAACAATTGTCAGAAACGCGCCGGAATGGCATCTACCGACAAAGGACAAGAGACAGGAAACGAGTCCGGAAAACGGAAAAAAGGGAGGCAGGCCTCCTGCACCGCCACATGCGGATGCCGCAGAGGACTTCGTAGAATCCCGAGCACTACAGTCGCAGCTCCGATGGTGGCGTGGCAACTGGTATGAGTTCCAGACCGATTCCGGATGGATAGAAATCCCCGAACGCGTTGTCGAAGATCGTGTGATCACTTGGCTCCGCGATATAGCAAAGTATCGTGACCATGCGACGCGACACTACGTTAACAGTCTCGTTCTGAATCTCCGTGCATTCGATCTCTGTGGTATCCCCCATGAAAATGACATGCCCGCTTGGTT
>Ga0315336_1006170_pt1 | contig 12463 bp, 10 predicted proteins | sample ASW5metaG_FD_204512 | JGI IMG/M metagenome (GOLD analysis project Ga0315336, IMG submission 204512) | Ammonia-oxidizing marine archaeal communities from Monterey Bay, California, United States - ASW #5 | ecosystem: Environmental > Aquatic > Marine > Intertidal zone | place: USA: California...
GTGAATTTTGCACGCTTTTGTGGGACCCCTACTTGGCGCGCTAAATGGTCTAGAGCGGAGAATCCAGAGTCCAAAACCACAGAGGAAGGCTACTTGCTAAATGCAAAATGCAAAAAGCTGAGAGACAATGGCCGATGGCCAGAGCACTTTGCTCTAGTAGCGGACCGAAACGGGGGGCTGCTGAACGGTTCGCGTTTGGTTGGGCGGGGTGATGATCGGCCCTGCCGTGGCGCCTAGCGCTTGGAGCGACGCGACGCGGGCGGCGATTTCCGGTTGAAAGCGGTTGATTGCCAGCGAGCGTTGGTAGTTGGCCAGCGCTTGGCCCGGATCGCCCGACTGCTCACGCAAGCGTCCCAGGGCGGTTAGAGCGCGGCTGTTGTGCGGCTCGATCGCCAGGGCCTCGACCAGCCGATTGGAAGCTTGCTGAGCGTTTTGCGTTTCTTCTAACAACCGAGCCAGCTCAATTTGCGGATCGGCCAGCTTGGGACTGCGGGCGGACCAGCCTTCCAGCAATCGGAAGGCGGCGTCTTGTCGGCCCATGTCGGTGAGCAACACTGCCAGGCCCCGGTAACACTCAGTGTGGTTGGGATCGTATTCCAGGCATTGGTTGTAAAGCTGCTCGGCCTGCCGCAGGTCGTCGGGCCGATTGTAGAGCGCGCCGTTTTTGTGCATTGCCGAGGCGAGATTGTAATAGCCGTTGGCGCTTTTGGGACTGCTGGCGATCGCGCGTTGAAAGTGTTGCGACGCCTGCTGGTAGTTTCCATTTTGGTAGAGGCGGACACCTTCGGAGTTGAGCGCGTGGGAGGTCATGTTGCTACAGCCGGCCAGGGAGGTGGCGACGGCTGCCAGGATCGGGGCTCCCACATACCAGGCTCGTTTGCTGGGACGTTGCATGGTGGATGTCGCGGCGGGGCGCTCCGGGGCGTGTCGTTGGGCGATTCGATGGACCGACAATCGAGTCGGCCAGTTCCGGCGAAAAGCGGCAGGAAAATAGCAGGCCAGCCCAGGCCCCGCAACCCGGACTGAGGGTCTTGCGGCCGGCCGGGGGGGTTGTCGATGCCGCAAATCCGTGAGGTCTCGTTAATCCGTAAAATCCGTACCAGCCGGCAGATTTACTCAAACCGGACCCTTTTCCTGAGTTGTCTAGATTGCCCAGGCCGTTGCCCGATGATTGCTATCGTTCGACCCAGTCGCCAGCGACCCCATCAGCCCGACCGCCGGGCTCGTAGCAAGGAGACCTCCCCCCGTGGCAACGAAAAAAAAAGCAGCAACGAAATCGACCGGTGTGAAGCAAAAGAAGCAAGCACCTGCCAAGAAAAAGCCCTCGGCCAAGAAGCGAACCACCACTGCTGTGAAAAGCAGCACGAAAAGTACCAAGAGTAAAACGGGTGGCAAAGGAGCCACGGGTGACAAAGGAGTCACGAGTGACAAGGGAACCACGGATGACAAAGGAGTCACGCTCGATCGGCGCAGCAAGGCCGACCGGCGGGACCAAGACCTCGGCCCCTCCGCAGGTCCAGACGGCAACCCGGCGCCGGAGCGTCGTGAGAAAGTGCAGCGACGTCGCCAGATCGATCCCACCACCTGCGAACGCGACTACTCCGACGGAGAAGTCGAATTCATGAACGCCCTGGACGACTACAAACGCACAAGTGGCCGCATGTTTCCGACCTGCAGCGAAGTGTTGGAAGTGATCGGCACGTTGGGCTACGTGAAGTTAACTGCCGCGGAGCTGGCCGAGTATCGCGGTGAGGCTGTCCCCCAAGTTAGCGAGGCAGACCACTTTGGTACCGAGGGTCAAGAACCTCAACCAATCGACCAACCAGTCGAGCAGCCGATTTCTGCGGCGCCAATCGAGTGGAGTGGAACAACCGATCAGCCGGGAGTATTTGGCACCATCGGATAGTGGAGAAGGAAATGTATTTGTGCTGAGACAGCGCCATCAAGGAAGTATGGCGTTAGAAGTACATAGGGGCCGTTTCGAAGTGACCATCGAAGCGGCCCCTGTGATTTATTGGTGCACGTCTGCCAATTCTGTTAACGACGTACCTGATCGACAATTTCGCAGAACTCCTGGGCAGAGACGTCGCGGAGCTGTTTGCCCTGGCGATCTAGATGCTCGTTGATTTTGGTGGCCGTTTCCTGCATTTGGCCATGTGTTTCGGGCGAGCCGCCTAGCAGCAGAAAGTTGGGCCCGCGGGTGATTCGTTTCTGTTCGTCCTTTGCATCGAACGCCAACCCGAGCAGGCCCGATTGAGGGGTTCGGCGTTGAGGTTCTTGCGATCGCATGTCGGTTGGGCGTGATTGGTTTTCCGGCGGATCAGGAGCGATACCTGGCTGTGGCACACGCAGCGCCGCAATCGGCTTTTTACTAGGAAACCGGAGATACTCAAAGCTCTTTAGCTGGGCAAGCTAACGACGGCGATTCCACGCCCGCAGGGCATCCATGGCGGCTTCGCGGCTATCCTTGGAGGCCGGTTTGTCGGGAACAGGTGGAAGTTTGCCGGGGCCCTTCTTTTTCTTTGAGTCGTCTTCTTCCTCTGAAAGTTCGTCCTGATCTACCACGGCGTCCTCTTCCAGTTGCTCGCTCTCGTCCTGAGGAGCTTCGGTTGGCGTGGACGCTTCTTCGTCAGCGTTTTCAGGGGGAGCTATCTGATGCCGGATGGCGTTGGTATCGTCCAGACGGATAGTTTGTGTTTCGGTGACTGCTTCAGAAGTATCAGGTGAGCCGATCAGCCAACTGCTGATGTCGTCTTCAAGAACCTCTGACTGTTGGGCGTCCGCGGTACGCTCGACCGCGTCAGCGACCGTCTTGACCTTTGGCCGTTTCAGATTGTTGATGCCCGGCGAGACGGCGACCAGAAGTTTCAACGAACCGATGGTCAGTTCGTCACCGGAGTGGAGCTCGACCTGCTCCTCAATCCGCTGGCCATTGACCAAGGTGCCATTGCGGCTGCCAAGATCTTCGACTGAAACCGTCGCCTGGTCTCGTGTGATGGCGCAATGGCGCCGGCTGATCGAAGTGCTACCGACGCAGAGATGGCACTTACGACTGCGACCAATCAAGAAGCGATCCTTCTTGATGGCGATCTTGGTACCCTCTTTGGCACCTTTCAGAACTTTGAGAATTACGTCCATACCAACATTGATCCCGACAGACGGGCAAATCGGCCGCAGAGAAGCCGGACCCCCCCACAGAGCCGACTGCGACACTAATGAAACTGGTTTTCAGTAAGCAGGACGGTAACGGCAAAATCCGCGTTCCTACCTGAAGACCTACCAACTAAGCAGCGGCCAAGAACCGCCACCAGAAGTGGCAAAGTTGAGGATATCACGGCGCTTCGCTTTCGCCCAACAATATCTACAATACCCTCAATTGAATTCTAGAGTGGGAACGCGTCGTAAATACCCCGCCAAGGAGGGGTGAATGACACCGCTCTGTTCTTGCCCCCCGGTTTTGTAGGGTTCTCATGTGTTCGGCACGGCGACTACATTAGCTTATCGGAGTTTAAGTGGCGGGACCGTTAGCGGCGATGAGTCCAGCCGGGATCGAGGTAGCGAGGCTCAAGCCGCTGGGCCTCAGTTTTCCAATGCTCTGGCAGAGAGCTTTCGTCCAGTTCCAGATCAAGCGCATCGGCCAATTCGTATGCCAACCGTTGAGATAACTTCTCGGAAAGAAATGTTTGCCCAGTAATCTCGCTCAGTCCGGCCAGTTCCGGCGCGGCGGGTGAGCGCTGCAGGAGCAGACTGCCATGTAGCAATACGGCCCCACGCCGCCGTCGCTGAGCGCTGCCGAAGATTTTGCTTGTGCCTTCGCGCGCTTGGGCATGTTCGTTGGAGGAAGGTCGCAATAGACCGTCATCTTTTTCGTGGCGAAGGAAGCAGAGAAACGGTTGCTCTGCGGGGCTGCGCGACGTGCCTTCTTCCTTCAGATCGACGCGGTGCCGGGTCGCCGGCTGCTCGCCCTCTTGCGATAGCCAGCGGTTCAAAAACTCGGCAATAGTCCGATGGACAGTGAGGTAGAGCTGTTCAGTAGCGCGCGCCAGCGAATGTCCGGCCGGCAATGCCAGGCTGTAGGTCAGCTCCCGGTCGTGAACAATCGCCCCGCCGCCCGACAGACGACGCACGACTGCGCACGTAGCGCTCGATAGGTGCCGCTGGCGATCAGCGTATTGTTGAAAGTAACCCAACGAAAGGGTCGGCTCGCTCCAGCCGTAGAATCGTAACGTGGCGGCCCGTTCTTCTACCGCTGAGAGTAACAGGGCTTCATCAACGGCCATGTTCCAGGGACCGCTGGCGGCTGGGTGGTAGATCAGTCGGCAAAGGGTCCCGGAGGCAGGTGTGCCTCCCGCTGTTAACGAACTTACAGGTGCTTGCGCCATGGAGACCTAGGGAGCTTGGTAACTCAACACCGGCTGCCGAGCGGCGCGAACTTCGTCGGGACGGCTAACCGGCGTGGAATGAGGCGCGTCGTGCAGCATCTCGGCATCTTCTTCGGTGATCCGGAACAAGATTTCCGCGAAAGCATCCAGCGACTGTTTGCTTTCTGTCTCCGTCGGTTCGATCATTATCGCCTCAGCCACGGTTAGTGGGAAATAGATTGTGGGGGCGTGAAAGCCGTAGTCGAGCAGCCGTTTGGCGATGTCCATTGCCGAGATGTTTTTGTCACTCTTAAGCTGACTAGCCGAGGCGACAAACTCGTGCATGCAGCGATGGCCTTGCGGAACCGGGACAATGTGTTTGACTCGGCTGAGCAAGTAGTTGGCGTTGAGCACGGCATTTTCCGAAACGCGGCGCAGTCCGTCGGGGCCATGCGTGCGGATGTAACAGTAAGCCCGCAGCAGAACGCCGACGTTGCCGAAAAACGAGCGGACGCGGCCGATTGACTGGGGCCGGTCGAAATCGAGTTGAAAGCGGTCGCCCTGTTTGAGCACGACCGGGACGGGCAGGTAGGGAGCGAGTGTTTCGGTCACGCAGATCGGCCCCGCCCCGGGACCGCCGCCGCCATGCGGGCCGCTGAAGGTTTTGTGCGGGTTGAAATGTTGCATGTCGGCGCCAAAATCGCCCGGCCGGCTGATCCCCAGGATGGCGTTCATGTTCGCCCCGTCGAGGTAAACCAAGCCGCCGACGGCGTGAACCGCGTCGGCAATCTCGTGCATGTGCGGTTCGAACAGTCCCAACGTGCTGGGGTTGGTGATCATCAGCACGGCGACCTGATCGTCCAGCTTGGATGCCAGATCGATCATGTCGACAAACCCGGCCGAGGTGGTTTTAAGCGAAACGGCCTGGAAGCCGGCCATCGTGGCGCTGGCCGGGTTGGTGCCATGGGCGTTGTCGGGTACCAGCACCTTGGTGCGCGCCTGGCCCAGGTCGCGATAGTAGGCCGCGGCGACCCACAGGGCACTCAGCTCGCCATGCGCGCCGGCCGCCGGTTGCAGCGAACAGTCGCTCAATCCGGAAATCTCTTGCAGCATCTGCTGCATCTCGTAAAGCACCGCCAGCATGCCTTGCAAGGTCTCTGCCGGTTGGTAGGGATGCAGATCGGCAAAGGAAGGCATAGCCGCGGCCCGTTCGTTCCGCTTGGGGTTGTACTTCATCGTGCACGAGCCGAGCGGATAGAAGTGTGTGTCGACCGACATGTTTTGCGTCGAAAGATTGACAAAATGTCGGACGATCTGCGGCTCGGAAAGTTCCGGCAGGGCAGGGGGCGCATCGGCCAGCGCCTCAGCCGGCAATAGTCGGTCGACCGGCTGCTCCGGTACGTCGCACGCCGGCAACCGCGCAGCACGGCGGCCAATCTGAGAGAGTTCGAAAATCAATTGAGTATCACGGGTATTTCGCATCGGTTACTAGTCTTCTAATTTTATTTCGGTTTTCTCAGCTAGGTAGGTGCCGCACCTACCCTGCGAAGTTTCTTAAATTGATTTGACGGGAGCGGGTGTCGCCGCACCGGTTAATGTTTGAACCAGCGAATCGATTTCCGACCGGGTTCTTTTCTCAGTGACCGCCATTAAAAAGCAATCGGCTAACTCGGGATACCATTCTCCCAGTGGGACACCGGCCAGAAAGCCCGCGTCGAGTGCAGATTTCAAGACCTGCTCAACTTGATCGTTGGCGTCGCGGACGACAAACTCTTTGAACGTCGGTTGCTCAAAGGCGAGTGAGAATCGTTCGCTCTGGCAAAGCTGCTCGGCCGCGTAGCGAGACTTTTGCAAGCAAAGCTGGGCGGTCTCGCGGAGGCCTTGGGGGCCGAGTTGCGAGAGGTAAACGGTGGCCCGCAGCGCGAACAGGCCCTGGTTGGTGCAGACGTTGCTCGTTGCTTTTTCACGGCGAATGTGTTGTTCGCGTGTCTGTAGCGTGAGCACATAGCAACGTTTGCCGCGACGATCGACCGTTTCTCCAACGATCCGGCCAGGCATGCGTCTCACGAGATTCTGATCGCAGGCCATGATGCCCAGATAGGGCCCGCCGTAGGACATCGGCGTGCCGAGCGTGTGTCCTTCGGCAACAGCGATGTTCGTGCCATAGTCGCCCGGCCGTTTGAGTAGGCCCAGGCTAATCGGGTCGAAGACGGTCACCAACAATGCACCGACTTCCGCCACGACCTCAGCCACCTCAGCTGCCGCTTCGATGCAGCCGAAGAAGTTGGGCTGCTGCAAAACGACCGCTGCGGTTTGATCGTCGACCGCCGCGGCGAGTAGTTCGACGTCGACCGCGCCAGCCGGCGTGGGGAGCGTTTCGAGTTGAACGTCGCTGTTAGCCAGATAGGTTGCGATCGTCTGGCGATATTCAGGATGCAGACAGGCCGGCAGAATCACCTTGCCAGAGCGGCGTGTGGAGCTGACGGCCATCAACACAGCCTCGGCTGTGGCGCTCGCACCGTCGTACATACTGGCGTTGGAAACATCCATGCCGGTCAGCCGCGTGATGAGTGACTGAAACTCGAAGGTCGCCTGCAGATTACCTTGACTGGCTTCTGCTTGGTAAGGGGTGTAAGAGGTGTAGAACTCGCTCCGCGAGCTGATCGTATCGACCACCGCCGGAACAAAATGGTCGTAGCACCCGCCACCTAGGAAGCAGACCTTCTCGCCCGCGTGGGAATTCTGTGCTGCCAGCTGCCGGAGATGTTGGTCAAGTTCTAGCTCGGACAGCGCCGGCGGGATCAGCAGTGGGCGGTCGAGCCTCAGGTCGCTGGGGATGGTGTCGAACAACTCGTCGATCGACTCGGCGCCAATCGCGCTGAGCATCGCCTGTTGATCATCGGGAGTGTTGTAGAGATAGGGCATGTCGTATTTGGGAACGATGTAATTGATCAGTCAAATGGTAGCAATAGAACGCAGAGGAACGCGGATGGAGCGGATCAACACAGATTTCAAGAATTATCTGTAGTTCCCTTCGCCAGTTTTAGCCGGTATGGCACCTTTGGGTGTTGGGCGTTCATCCTTGTTCAAGCGAACTGTTCTACTGTGCTTCTTCGCACTGTTTCTGGTAAGCAGCGAAATCAAGCAAGTTGGCTAGGCCCGACGCATCGCTGATCTTGATCTTGGCGATCCATCCCGCGCCGTAGGCGTCGGCGCTGAGCGTCTCCAGTGCGTCGGGCAGCGCGTCGTTCACCGCGACCACCTCGCCCGCCACCGGCGAGTAAACGTCGCTGACCGCTTTGACCGATTCAACCACACAAAACGGCTGCCTCGCCTCCACCAGTTGGCCAACGGTGGGTAGCTCGATGTAAACCAGATCGGTCAGTAATTCCACGGCAAATGCGGAGAGGCCGAGCGTGGCAGTTTTTTCTCCGCCGGTCTCCTCTACAGCGATCCATTCGTGCGTTTCGGCGTACAGTAGTTCTTCAGGCTTCACTTCCGGATGTCTCCTATCTGGGGGCAGTTATATGTCCGACTCATGTAATTTGTCAGCGATTGTTTCTCGCTGATTACCGGTCTCGTTTATAAAACGGCAACGGAGTGACGGTAGCGGGCGTCAGTTGGCCGCGAATATCGATGTCCAAATTTTTTTGCTCAGCGGCCGTGCTGTTGACGTAGGCCATGGCGATCGGCTGCTCAAGCGTCGGTGAAAAAGTGCCGCTGGTCACCTGGCCGACCTGCTGACCCGCGTCGAGCACGGGGCAGCCTTGTCGCGGGACACGGCGGCCTGGCAATTGTAAACCGATGCGGACCGGTTGCCGACCATCCTGTCGAAATCGGGTGATCGCGTCACGGCCAGGAAACTCTCGGTCGCGCAAGTTTATAGCGAAGCCGAGCCCAGCCTGGATCGGGTTGATCGCTTCGCTCAGCTCGTGCCCGTACAGGGGCATCGCCGCTTCGAGCCGCAAGGTGTCTCGTGCCCCCAAACCGGCCGCCATGCCACCGATCTTCTCGGCCGCTGTGGCCAGCCGGTCCCATATTGCCACAGTGACCGACGCATCGCAGATGATTTCGCAGCCATCCTCGCCCGTATAGCCGGTACGGCTGACGTAGCAGGATTCGCCCTCCAACTCAGCACGTCGACCGGTGTAATAACGCATGGCCGTTAGATCGCAGTCAAACAGCTGGCCCATCAAGCCAATCGCCTGGGGCCCTTGAACGGCCAGCATTGCCCGTTGGTGAGTCGCATCGCGAATACTGGCCTGACCATCGCAGTGCTCTTCCAACCAGGCGACGATTTTTTCGCCGTTGGAAGCATTGACCACCAGCATCAGCTCGGCCGGCTCGCTCTGGGCTTCGGCGATGCGATAGGCCAAGACGTCGTCGAGAATCCCGCCCGACTCGTTGCAGATCAGGCTATAGCGGATCTGCCCAGGCTGCATGTCTTCGACGCGACGAGTCAAGAGGCTGTCGAGAAACTGCAGCCTCGCTTCTCCCTCGACGATCAACCGACCCATGTGAGAAATGTCGAACAGGCCGACTGCCGAGCGAGTGGCCTGATGTTCCTCGACGATCGACGCGTACTGCACCGGCATCGACCAGCCGCCGAAATCTACCAACCGGCCGCCGTGGGCTGCGTGCCAATCGTGCAGAGGGGTTTGTTGCAGTCCGGTGGTGGTGTTCATGGCTGGGTGGGACAATCTCTGGAGAGTTACCCGGGTGCTGATAACGCTCTGGTCGGCAGAACTCAAAAAGGTTGCGGAACGTATTCTAGCGGTTTGCCGCAAAGGGACCAGGGGCCCGGGAGCGAGAGTTCGTCGAGAATCGGCCCAAGGGTGTTAGCGCCGTTTGCGGCGCTGCTTGTTCTTGGTTTGGGCGGTCGATTTACGTTTTTTCTTTGCTGGGGCGCGCTTCGGTTTGGGGCCGACTCGCTTCGAGTCTTTGCCGAGCAGGCGGAAGTCGAGCTCGCGGCGGTCGACGTTGACCGAAGCGACCACTACCCGGACCGGGTCGCCCAGGCGATAGGTGTTTCCCGAGCGATTGCCACGGATGACGTGTCCTGCGCGGTCGTAGCGGTAAAAGTCGTCGGACAAAGCACTGAGATGCACAAACCCCTCGGCGGGTAGCTCGACGCCGGTCACAAACAGCCCAAAGCTCTCCACGCCAGTGATCACTCCGGAGAGAGTCGTGCCGACCTTATCTTCCAGATAGAGCAGTAGTTTCACTTTCTTGAGCTCGCGTTCGGCGGCTGTCGCCCGTTGTTCGCGTTCGCTGCAATGATCACCCAGGGCGAACAGATCGCTGAGCTGTTGCTCGGGCGGCCGGCCACGGTTGATCGAGTCGACAAGCCGGTGGATGGTCAGGTCGGGATAGCGGCGGATTGGTGAGGTGAAATGGCAATAACACCCACTGGCGAGCGCATAGTGGCCCTCTTCCTCGGGGCTGTAGACGGCCCGTTGCATCGAACGAAGCACCGCGTAGTTGACGGCGTGTTGACGTGGATCGCCTTGGACGTCGTCCAGCAGTTTTTGCAAGGCGAAGCGGCTTTCCAGGCTCTCGGTTTCTAGACCCAATTCTTTGACAAATTCGCCCAGCGCCTTGAGCTTACGGGGATCGGGCGAGCCATGCACGCGGCGGAGGAACATCACCCCGTGGTCGGCCAGCATCTCGCCTACTGCTTCGTTGGCGGCGAGCATGAACTCCTCGATGATTTGGTGGCTCTCGGTGTATTCTTCCAGGCGAGCTCCGCAGACGCGGCCTTGCTTGTCCAGTTCGAGTTCCATCTCGGGCATCGAGAGTTCCAGCGAGCCGCGGCGGGTGCGGCGCTGGCGGAGGATCATGGCCAACTCGTGCATGCGGCCCAGCAGGGAGTGGACCTTGCCGGTCAGTTTTTTCTTCCACGACGCGGGGTTGGCCAGGTAGGCGTCGACCTCTTCGTAAGTAAACCGGCGGCGGCTCTTGATGGCCGACTTGCGGACCTCGGTGGCGATGCGTGCGCCGGTGGCGTCGAATTCGATCTGGGCGGTCATCGCGTAGCGAACTTTGTTGGGTTGCAGACTGGCCAGGTTGTTGGAGATCACTTCCGGCAACATCGGAATGACGCGGTCGGGCAGATAGACGCTCGTTGCCCGATCGAGCGCTTCGCGGTCCAACGCCGACTTGGGACGGACGAAGTGCGAGACGTCGGCAATGTGAACCCCCAGCAGCCAATGTCCGTTGTCGTGTTGTTCTAGGGAGATCGCGTCGTCGAAGTCTCGGGCGGTGGCTGGGTCGATCGTGATGACAGTTTCAGCGGTGAGGTCTTGGCGGCGGCCGGAGATCGACTCGTCGAACCGCTCGGCCTGCTTGGCGCCGTTTTCCGCAACAGCTTCTGGAAATTCACCAGGGAGGCTGAATTCGTGGATCACCGACATCGTTTCGACGCCCGGTGCTCCGCGATTGCCGAGAATCTCGACAATCACTCCCTCGCCTTCACGAACATGCGAAGGGAAGCGGACCATCTCCAACACGACCTTGTCATCAGGCTGGGCCCCTTTGGCCCCGGGATCGCCGACGTAGATCGGGTTGGTGAAGACTTTGCCGTCGATCTGCACCAGACCCATGCCTGCTTGTTCCGAGTAGGTGCCGACGAACCGATTGGTCGCCCTTTGCACGACGTCGATGATTCGCCCCTCGGTCTTCCCCTGTCGACCTCGACTCTGACTGATGCGAATTCTGACGGTATCGCCGCTCGAGGCGTCGCCAGATCCACTCTCGGGAACGAATATGTCAGCGTCGCGGCCTTGCTGGGCGGGTGTGCCTTCGGGCCGTACGAAGCCGAATCCTCCCTGGGCCCGGCGAAAGACTCCCACCACGTGCTTTGGCTTGTTTCCCTTGGCCGGCTGCTTGCCGACCTTGGCGCCCGGATGGTCGGTCGCGGTGGGACAGACCAGGTGGCTAGGCCCGAAAGCCAGCTTGCCTGATTTGACCAACCGTTTGACCGTCTTTTTTAGCTGCGCAACCTGATCGCCCTCAAGCCCTAGTTTCTTGGCGATCACCTTCGGCTTAACAGGCCGATAGTTGGGATCGTTTACGTGGCGAATAACGGCGGCTTCGAGAGGAGACATGAGGAAAGGGGGAAGGCGGAATGCGGAAGGGGAGATCAGCCGCGATGCAAAGCATCGCACGGGGCAGGGCGATAAAAACGACTCTTAACTATCATCTTTCGCCGGTTTGAACAGCTTTCGCCCGATTTGTGCAAAGTATTGTGTCCAATTGCTGTCGGTGTTAGGGCAGTCGGTCATCAGCTGGGTGAAATTTGCCACTTTGGCGTCGAGATTATCCAGCTGGTGCAGCACGATCGCTTCGAGCGTCATCGGCAGCTTCGCGCTGCCATACTCGTACTCCCCATGGTGGCTAATGATCAGGTGTTTCAGTTCGAGCGTTAGCCGATCGGGAAAGGGTTGACCTGCTTGCTTGACAACCTGGCGGATCTTCTCGTCGAGCATCGTGATGCCCAGCACCATGTGTCCCAGCAGTTGGCCTTGGTCGGTGTAGGAGATGTCGCGTTCGTAAGCAAGTTCATCGATCTTGGCCGCGTCGTGCAGAAAGGCGCCAACCAACAGCAGGTCTTGGTTGAGCTGTGGATAGCGAGGCGCCACAACCAACGTCAGCTCCATCAGGCTGACCACGTGTTCCAATAGCCCGCCTTGGTAGGCATGGTGGTTTTTCATGCCTGCCGGTGCGCGTGTGAATTTGGCCATGAACACTTCATCGGAGAGAAACGCCTCGGACAAACGGGCCAACGGTCGCGATTGGATCGTCTTGAGGATTTCGATCAGCCGACTGCGCATCGTCTCGACGTCCTGCGATTGCAAGGTGACGAAGTCCTCCTCGTCGACTTCGTCCGGCCGGGCGGTACGAATCCGGTTGGCGATCAACTGCACGTTGCCTTGGAACAGCTGTGTTGCGCCGACCACGTTCACGTAGTCGCCGTTTTCAAAGCTTTTGTACTCCTGTTCGGTGGCGTTCCATTGCCGGGCGTTGATCGATCCGCTACGGTCCGACAGATCGACTTGCAGATACAGATTGCCGTTGCGATTGGGCCGCAGCTGTTTGTCGGA
>Ga0315336_1006171_pt1 | contig 12462 bp, 11 predicted proteins | sample ASW5metaG_FD_204512 | JGI IMG/M metagenome (GOLD analysis project Ga0315336, IMG submission 204512) | Ammonia-oxidizing marine archaeal communities from Monterey Bay, California, United States - ASW #5 | ecosystem: Environmental > Aquatic > Marine > Intertidal zone | place: USA: California...
CTCTCGCCCGACCACCGTCGCAAAGAATTCGAGGTGATCCGAGGCATGGTTCGCAAATCTGGCCGCCCGCTTTCAGTCACTGTGTTGCAGCGCAACAGTGATCCTGATGGCTGGCGGGAGGTGATGGATATGCTCGATGGAGCGGTGGCTGATGGCCTGCCTATGCGTGCACAAATCACGCCACGGCCCTTGGGTACATTGTTCGGCCTCGATACCGGGCGCCACCCATTCAGTTTCCACCCCTCCTATAAGGCCATTGAGGACAAGCCACTCGCTGAGAGGGTGGCGTTGATGCGCGATCCTTCGTTCAGGGCCAAGATTCTTGCCGAAAAGCCAGAATCAGATATTCCTGCCGCCGCTGACAGGGTGCAAAATTTTCCCTATATGTTTCCTTTCCGTGATCCACCTAATTACGCGCCTTCGCGTGACGATTCTATTGCCGCCATGGCCAAGGCCCAGGATAGGTCAACGTTTGATGTTGCCTATGATCATATTTTGGAAGATGACGGCAAAGCCATGTTGTTTGCGCCCAATTCGGGGATTGCCGATTACACCTTCAACGCTTGCCATGAGCTTTTGGATAACCCCAATACAGTGGTAGGAGTCGCCGATGGTGGTGCCCACGTGGCGCATATATCGGACACAAGTTTCCCGACCTTCTTACTTAGTTACTGGGGCAGGGACCGGCCCGAGGGAGCATTAGACCTGGGGAAGATGGTGGCGCGGCTGACCACCAATCCGGCTGAGGCGGTGGGGCTCTTAGATCGTGGCGTGCTGGCGCCGGGTTTCAAGGCTGACATCAACGTGATCGATTTCGATCGGCTGGGGATCGACCGCCCCTACATGGTCCACGATTTGCCCATGGGCGCCAAGCGTTTGATGCAAAAGGCTCGGGGCTATACGGCGACTATTGTCGCCGGTCAGGCGGTTTACCGTGATGGCGAAGCCACCGGCGCCTTGCCGGGAACGCTGGTGCGTGGCGCCCAGCCCGCGCCCGAGAGCTAAACGCCCGGTCGACACCCCAAGTCTAGGTGTCCAGTACACGCCTCGCGTCTAACTGCACACGACGTTAAAATAGCTGTGTACTGCCAGCTTATTCCAGGAAGGCATTTTCGATAAAGGTCACGTTGTCCTTCATGTGGGGATGCTGGGTCGACCGGCCTGGTATGGGGTCGCCACCAGGCGTGACCCTGGCGCCGCTGAGTTGCTTTTCTCGGGTAGCGCCAAAGCGCAAAACCACCAGGGGATCGGGCCCCGGGTTGACGAATTCGTAAAAGCAGCCTTTGGGCAGCCAAAGCGCCTGGTATTTTCCTAGTTTCGGTAGCTCACCGTCAATGGTGGAAAATTTAGCAACGCCGTTTAGGATGACGAAGAGGTGCTCCTCGTCAGCATGGGCGTGCAAGCCGTGGGGTTCGCCCTGGTTGGGACCGTAACAATGTATACGGAAGGTGGAATGATCCCCCTGGGCCAGCAGGTCACGCGTCATTCCATTTTCCACCAGAGGAATTTTGAGGTCGAAAGTTTCCGCCTTCACATTGCGAAAATTTTGCAGGTCTTCCTGGCTTACGCTTGAATCATCCATCGCTTTATTCTCCCGTGTTGAAGGGCGACACCATCGACATTGCCCATTGTTCTTCAGTCACTGTAATCGGGAGCGATGCGATCGGCTAAGCGCAACAGTGAGTCCCAATCTTTGCCGCCGTTCTTGCGCCGCCCGTCATTGGCCTGATCCTGCTCGGCCATGTGTGCGAGCACTTCGGGCGCTATCATCACCAACTCTGATCCACCGCTCATGGCCGCCACCTGGTTCTGACAGGCGAACTCTAAATTGTGGTGGGCGACGTAGGTATCGCCGACGCTGTCACCGCAGATCAAGGAACCGTGATTGCGTAGGAGCGCCACGCGCTTGTCACCGAGGCTTTCAATCAACGGTGCGCGCATGGCCATTTCGAACTCATAGCCACCGAAATTGTGATAGGCGACCTTGCCATGGAAGCGAGCACTGTGTTGGCTGATAGGCAGCAGTCCGTGCTTCTGAGTGGCAACGCCAATGATTGACGGCGTATGGGTATGGAAGATGACATTGACGTCCTCGAGAACGGCGAAAAGACCAGCGTGAATAATCAGCCCGCCGCCGCGGAGCTTGGGGAGATCGTCTTGGCGCGGATTACCATCGAAATCGTATTTTTCAAGAGAGGACGCGGTAACCTCGTCAAACAGGAAATCGGCTGGTTTGATTAGGAAGGCGTCGGGCTCTCCTGTCACGCGTGCGGTCAGATGATTGTGGGTGGTGTCGGTGATTCCGAAATGCGCCATCAGGCGATAGGCCGCCGCCAGTTGTTTCCGAATTTCAAGTTCAGGGGTGCTGACCTTACCTGATTTGGACTCACCGACAATTGATTGGATGCTCATCTCGGCTGTTCTCCTGTTGGCTCTATGTATGAACGCGTCTCCGTTAAGACCAGTCGCTCTCACTAATTATCATGATGGCTTAATGATACACACAAAGGTACTTCCCGTCATGCGGCGGCTGGTGGCCTTTTTGTGCTGATGGCAACGGGCTGGAGCTCACTGATGGCACTAAGGTCGCCTATAATATCTAGAAGGCGGATAAAAAAGATACTTCAGGTCTTCGCCAGAATTCCATTGATACGGACTATTTAAGAATTGCACCTATGCGCCTATCATTAACCCAAGGGTTTGGCAAAGGGCCCCGGCCCATTGTTTCGGGCTTCTAAGGGAGGAGTTATGGCTGAGACCACCACCGTTACCGGGTTAGCAGATGCCGTCTCCGCTTTTGATACAGCGACACTATCCGAAGACGTCATTGAACAGACCAAACTTTTGATCCTCGATACGTTGGGCTGTGCCATCGCCGCTGACAGCGTCGACACCATGGAAGACATACGTAATGTTGCTCGTGAGCTCGGTGGCGCGCCACAGGCGACGGTAATTGGCGGTGGCAAGGACTCATTGCTCAACGCGATCCTAGTCAACGGGGCCCTGGTCCGGGTACTTGACCTCAACGACTACAGCATCTTCACAGGGAAGGATGGCTTGCCCGCCATGGGCGGTCACCCTTCGGACAATATTCCTGTCGCCCTTGCTGCCGGTGAATGGTGTGGCGCGTCCGGTCACGAAGTGATTGGCTCGGTGGTGCTGGCCTATGAGATCGTGAGTAGAATGAAGGACCTGATTGTTCCCCACGGCCATTTCGACGGCACCAGTAGTTCCGGCACTGCCGTTCCGGCCATGATGGGGCACTTGATGGGTCTCGATGTGGACGCCATGGCCCATGCCATCGCCCTAGGTGCTGCTCGATGCATGGCACCGCCGCTGATGCGACGGGGCCAAATCTCGTCGGGTAAGTCGTTGTCCAATGCATTGATCGCTCAGTCGGGCGCGCTTTCCGTCTTGCTTGCGGCTGAGGGAGTGACTGGGCCGCTCGCCGTGTTTGATCATGAACTTGGTGTACGCCACATGTTTAAAAATGATGCCGACTTCTCCTGTTTTACTGCCCCTTTCGACGGTGCCGAGGCGATCCTCGTCAATCATGTTAAAGCCTATCCCTGTGTCGCCACTGGTCAGGCTGCCGTGGCCGCAGCCCTCGAGGTTCACAACAAAGTTAAGGGACGTAGCGGGGAAATCACTAGGATCGATATCATTATGGCGGATAATCCTACCGTCCGGGGCCAACAAAGAGATCCCGGGCGCAGCAATCCCCAATCCCATGCCGCCGCTGATCATTGCTTCCCCTTTATAGTGGCGGTGGCGCTGGCCGATGGCGAAATGTCACCGCGTCAGTATGAGAACCAGCGCTGGTTTGAGCCAAAAATCTGCGCCTTGATGGAATGCACATTCATGGGTAACGACGCCGATCTCAATTTTAAAGCGCCCAATTCGTTCCCTTGTCGCATCGAGGTGACCCTGGAGGATGGTGCCAGCCATACTGCCGAGGTGCTTTTCCCGCCGGGCTTTTCCAAGGGCCGGCTCTCTCGCGACGAAGTTATAGGAAAGTTTGAATCTTTCACCGCGCCAATGATCAGAGAAGCCCGTTTGGAGTCCATCAAGGCGCTGGCGCTCAGGTTGGATGAGCTCGCGAATGTAAGCGAACTTATGGGCGCCCTATCCGATCCCATCACCTAACGTCGCGCATGGACACGTCTGTGCCTTTGTTCCATTATTCACAAAAGCGTCCGGGATACAGGGAGAATGATATTAGAATTTCCATCACCTTAATATTTTAGTACTTGGTTTTGGCTGGAATTCACTTGCCGGTACTAATCATCACTAAATATTAAGTAAAGGTATAACCAGCAGGGGCAGTGGATGCTAAGACTTGGCGCCTTTAACATTTGCGCTCGGTAAGGGAGGTCAGAAATGGCAGAAAAAGAAAACTGCGACGTTATCATTATCGGCGGTGGTAGTGCTGCCTTCGAATCAGCGGTATCGGCGCGCCAATCAGGTGCCGAAAAAGTGATCATGCTGGAAAAGGCGCCTGAATCTGAATACGGTGGTAATGCTCGATTTTCCCATACCGGGTTCCGCTTCTGTCACGAGGGCAGAGATGAAATTCGTGCTTTCATTCCTGACATCGACGCCAATCTATACGACGCCATGGAGATAAAGCCTTATACTGGTGCGGAATTTATCGGCGATCTAAACCGGGTGACTGAGGGCCTGATCGACGAGGATCTCGCCCAGATGCTGACTACGGAATCCAATGCCGCAGCCCATTGGGCGCTTGAGACCGGCATCAAGTGGATCCCCGAGAAATATGCCACTGTTAAAGGCCGTCATCATTTCGAGCCGGGACGGGTGATCCAGACTCTTGGCGGCGGTAAGGGGCAGTTAGAGCAATGGCGCGAGATAGCAAGCAGGCTCGGCATCGATATTCGTTTCGAATCACGAGTCAGCGCCGTCTATGGTAATTCCCGGCGCATGGACGGGGTGAGGGTTTCGTCGGAAGCCGGCGAATATGACCTCATCTCTAATGCTACGGTGGCTTGCGCTGGTGGGTTTCAGGCGAACCCGGAGATGCGCGCGCGCTACCTGGGCGACAATGCGGATCTTTTGAAGGTGCGTGGTTCCAAGCACGATACAGGCGAGGTCCTGAACATGATTATGGCAATAGGGGCCAGGGCCACCGGCCATTGGCAGGGTGCTCATCAAACTCCGATCGATGCAGGTGCACCACGGTTTGAGACCCCAGTACGCGAAGACGGGCGTGGAAACACCATGAACCGTTACGATTATTGCCACGGAATCACTGTCAATTCATTGGGGCAGCGCTTCTTCGACGAAGGGGAGACCTTCCACTCATACACCTATGCCAAGACCGGCCGCGCGGTTAGAGGCCAGCCCGGTAACATCGCCTATCAAATATATGACCAAAAAGGCATTGCAATGTTCCGTCACGCCGATGATTTTGCCGCCACCTTTGAGGAATCGGGCAGTATTAGTGAATTGGCGGGAAAGGTCGGCTTAAATCCAGAAATCTTGGTTGATACGGTTGCGCAATATAATGCCGCTGTCGCCGATGACGTGCCTTTCGATGCTTCAAAACTGGATGGTAAATGTACGAGCGGCATTACTCCGCCCAAATCCAACTGGGCCGAGAAGATCAATGAGGAGCCCTACCGCGCCTATCCGGTATCGGGCGGCATCACGTTTACCTTCGGTGGCCTCGCAGTTAACACAGATTCTGAGGTCTTGAATACCTCCAACCAGCCTATTCGCGGGCTTTATGCGTCAGGTGATATTATCGGGCTGTTCTATCACAACTACCCATCATGCACTGGCCAGACCAGGAATCTGGTGTTCAGCCGCAAGGCAGGTATCAACGCAGCAGCTTTAGGGAATTGATCCTGTCCTGGGGGTGAAATGCCACTATATGGCAAGCTCGCCGATCCGGCCTGCTATCCCTAAAACAGAATATGCACAATGAAATTCAAGGGAGTCCATCAACACGGCATGTAATGAAATCGAAAACTGAGGGTGCTCGACAGGCCTCCTGGGACTCGATAAATTCAAAACATACATACTCGAAACGAAAGATAACAAAGAGCAAGGTAGAGGAGAGCGAGATGGTCGGTATGAGAAAATTATTTTTAGACAAAAGGTCGTCGGTCGGTTTTTTTTCGGGAGTATTAGTGGTCTTCATGATGGCGCCGATCGCATTTGCCTAGGACAATTTTTCAGCTTGGATTATCAATGATTCTCTGATGAAGAAAATTCAAGAGAAATGGCTCAGGAGGCCCCACTTTTTCTTCAAGGAAATGGAAAAACTATTCGGGTTTCGCTAAGACTGCGAATTTCGATTTAGGCTAACCCCCCCCCCGGGGGCGCTGTCCCACGGGGCTGCGCCCCGGTGGTAGTTGCAGGAGCACAGGCCTATGCCTAACGTTGACCTTAAGGGTATCCATAAACGATTCGGCGATGTGGTCGCCGTGGACGGAATTGACCTTCAAGTGGCGGACGGTGAAATGGTCACCCTTCTGGGGCCGTCGGGATGCGGCAAGACCACGACGCTGCGCATGATTGCGGGACTAGAAGTCCCTGATTCAGGGTCCATTGGTATCGGCGCCATGGAGGTGTTCAATGGGGCCACGTCGCTCGACGTTTCGCCTGAACGGCGCAATCTGGGCATGGTGTTTCAGTCTTACGCTATTTGGCCCCATATGACGGTCTATCAGAACGTTGTCTATCCCTTGCGCATGCGCCGGGTTGCGCGTGACGAATCGAAGCGTTTGGTGGATGGGGTGCTGTCCCAGGTAGGGCTGGATGACTTAGGTGAGACGCCGGCCACTAATCTATCTGGCGGTCAGCAACAGCGCGTGGCCCTGGCCCGGGCACTAGTGTTTGAGCCTCAGGTGCTATTGTTGGACGAGCCGCTCAGCAATTTGGACGCTAAGCTGCGCGAGCATATGCGGTTCGAGCTTCGCATCATGCAGCGCCGCCTGGGCGTGACCGCGCTGTATGTGACTCACGATCAGGAGGAGGCCTTGACGTTATCGGATAGGGTAGTGGTGATGAGCGCGGGACGAATCGAGCAGGTGGGGACACCATCGGAGATCTACGAACGTCCCGCTACGCGCTTCGTTGCGGAGTTCATAGGCAAGGCCAATTTTCTGGACGTTTCGGATAGCGTGAAGAGCGCCGATGGTAGTGCGGAGGTGCCACTCGAGACTGTTGGGGGCACGACGACCGTGCGGCTGCCAGCAGGCCAGGTGCGGGCCCGGGACGGAGTGGTGGCTGATCAGGCAAGCCTCTTCATCCGGCCTGAGAAAATCCGCATCGAGGCACCCGGAGGGGGCGTTAACGACGGAGATCAGTGCATCCATGGGCAAGTCCTTGGCCGCGCTTATCTCGGGGACCATGTTGAATATTTGATCCGCATCAACGAGGGCACCGATGTTCGGGTCCCGACATCGGTGGAGGGACTTTGGGAGGAAGGCACGGAGGTCGATCTCGCTGTCAACCGCAAGGACATCTTTCTCTACATATGACCGCCTCAGCCCAAACTTTGAAGAGGGTCCTCATGGATATTCCATTCAAGGGGCTCGTAGCCTTGTGCATACAGCCGACACTGTTTTATTCCCGGCGCTTCTACATGGCAGAACTGTTGCTCTACCCGTTAGTAGCTTTATTCGCCGCCAGGGAACAGAGCATACCGCTGCTGCCCAATCATGGTGGGATCGAGACACTGACAGTGGCCATGCTCTGATCTTTTGAAGAAGAAATAATGAGCATTCTATCGGTGGTCATTCAGCTGGCTATTATTTTGGATTTCTCGGTATCGAACGGTTCACCTGCAGTAAGGAACAACGTGCTCAAAGCGCCCATTGAATAAATTTAAGAGGGAGAGAAACGATGGCTGATGTAATCGAAAAGGTTGAGACCTATTGCCTAGAACTGCCATACCGCCATGTAGTGCATTTCCGTTCCGTGACCGAGGACCGGGGCAGTTACCTAATTGTTCGCCTGATCTCATCAAACGGTGCTGAGGGGATCGCTGAGAGCGTTTGCCGACCGGCGCAGACCGGCGACACTCCGGAGCAATTGGCTGCTGAAGTTGCAAATTATTTGGAGCCGATTCTTCTTGGCGCGGATGTCACCGATGAAGGTGTCTACGAAGCCGTGGGGGGGTCCAAGGCATCGATTGCCACGCGGTCGATCATCGACGTGGCTTTGTGGGATCTCAAGGGAAAAATTCTAGGTCAACCGGGCTGGAAAATCCTCGGGAATGGACCAGTCGCGCCGGTTCCCGTAGCCTGGATAGTACATGGCAACTCCGTCTCTGAGCAGGTCGAAGAGGCAGTGAAGGCCATAGACGAGCGTGGCTTTTCAGGCCTCAAACTTAAGACTTGGAAGAAATCCATGGACGACGTGGACATGGTCCGTGCCGTCCGTGATGCTGTAGGCCCCGACCGTGTGATCTGGGTAGATGCCAACGGGTCTTATACTGAGAAAGAGGCTCGGTTGATTTTCCCTCATCTTGCCGAGCTGGGTGTTTCCTTTATAGAAGATCCCTGCCAGTTTACAAACTTCGAATCCATGGCGGCGCTTGCCCGCGACTTACCAATCCCAGTTCTCGGTGATAAGCCCTGCCAGGAGTTTAAGGACGCACAAGCATTAATCGAATCTGGCGCCTCTGGCGCGGTGAGCGTCAAGCTCAGGCGCACCGGTATCACCGAGGGCCTGAAGATCATAAATCTTGCCAAGGAGGAAAACGTACCCGTGGTGATAGGCACGGATTCTGAATCACGCATCGGTTCGCTTTCGCGCATACATCTGCGCGCAGCTATGCCATCCATGGCGCCTTGGCCCACAGAAACTCATTTTTTTGGTAAGTTGGCCGAAGATGTGTTCGCGGGAGAATTCATCTTCGAAAATGGTTGTATTGCCGTGCCTGATGCGCCCGGTTTCGGCGCCAGCCTGGATATGACAAAACTAATGAAAATAATGGCTTAGGGGCCATAGGGGAGGGCAGACACCATGCTTTACGATTCAGAGGTAGGTGACTTCACGATCACGCTTGGCGGTGACACTATGTTAACCCGGAAGCTGGACGTGTATTCAGAGCGACGGTTCATGGCGCTTGCCAAAATATTTCGTGATGCAGATGTCGGCTTCGTCAATCTGGAAGGTAATGCGCGAAACTGGGATGAAGGCCTGCCGGGGATTACTCGGGGGACCTTTATGACTACACCACCGAAGCTACTGGAGGACCTCAAGTGGTTTGGGGTCAATATGGTGTCCTGCGCCAACAATCATACCTTCGACTACGGTGCCGAGGGAATGATGGCGACCATCAGCCATCTCGATGAAGCAGGTATCGTCCATTCGGGAACAGGGTGCAATTTGGCTGAGGCGCGCTCCCCAGGTTATATGGAGACGTCCAACGGGCGCGTTGGTCTGGTTTCGGCCACTGCAACCTACCGCCCTTGGAACGCTGCGGGTGCTCAGCGCCGTGATATGCCCGGGCGTCCGGGAATCAATCCCCTGGCCAACGGGAAGACCCACCGAGTCGATGCTACCGCCTTTGCGGAGCTTTGCCGAATGAGCGCGCGCTTGGGCTTTGATCTCGAAAAAACTAGGGCGCGAAGTCATTTTTATTCAGATAAGGAAGTTCCGAAAGATGCAGCAGACAAGCTGCAATTATTCGGTGAACGATTTGAAAAAGGTAAAAGTTTCGCCATCCAGTCCTATGCTGATGCCGACGATCTTGCGGAAAACCTGCGTTGGGTGCGCGAGGCTAGGCAGCAGTCCGATTGGGTGATTTTTTCCCTCCACTATCACGAGTTTGGCGGCAAGAGCCTGGCCAAGGCCAAGACCCGCACAGAAATGCAAGAGCCAGCAGATTTCGTCATAGATGTTGCCCATGCCGCCATTGACGCTGGTGCCGATATTTTCGTTGGTCACGGATCGCATATCCCACTGGGGGTCGAGGTCTATAAGGGCAAGCCGATTTTATACAGCGTAGGTAACATGTTCTTCCAGAACGAAACTGTGCAGTTCTTCCCCGATGAGGCTTACACCCGTTTCGATCTTGGCCCAGATGCGACCCCTTCGGAATTCCTCGACGCGCGCACCAACGGCGGCACCAAGGGCCACGTCGCCCATGCCGGCTTTTGGGAAAATGTCGTCATCAACTGCACCTTCCGCAAAGGGGCACTGGCGGAAATTCGTGTACATCCCATTGAACAGGGTTTTGGCCTACCCAGGGCACAGCGCGGCCGCCCCATGCTGGCCCAGGGAGCTATCGCGAAACGAGTGCTTGGGCGCATTGGCAAGATTTCAGGAATTTACGGGACCAAAATGAAAATCACCAATCACACAGGAATTGTTCGGGTCGGCCGCTCGCGCCGTAAGCGCTGATTTAACGTCCCACTGCCAATAATACTGACGACCCCACACGCACTAAGGAGGAACCATGATCCGCGTTGCTTATTGTATCGGTGAATATCCGGAGGTTGAGCGCAAGCGACGCGCCGACGTGGCCTTGTCCTATGCCTCGAAAGAAGTCGAGGTGGGAATTATCCCCATCGGTGCCAGCCCGTATTATGGTCTGGGACCGGCTGAGATTCAGGGTGTCCATCCACTCGTTCATAAGGCCTATGTCCAGGCAGAAAACGAGGGTTATGACGCGGTTGTACCACTAGGTATGCTGGACCTCGGGGTCGATGGGGGGAGGAGCCTGGTAGATATTCCGGTGGTTGGGCCAGCCCAGGCTTGTCTCCATGTGGCAGCGTTATTGGGTGAACGATTCGGCCTGATTTGTTACGAAGCTACGGCAATTCCAAGGCACCGGACCCAGATCCGGACCTATGGCATGGAAAACTGGATCGCCGGTTACCGCACCGTCAGCATGCCGATTCGCGAGATGACCGAAAACCGTGACCAGATGACCGAAACATTCGTCGTCAAGGCGCGTGAGTTGATAGATCAAGAGGGTGCTGACGTCATTATTCCCCACGGCATCAGCCAGTGCCCGACCCATATCAAGCCCGATTGGTTATCAAAGGAATTGGGCGTGCCGGTAGTTGAGGGCATCGGTGCCCCGATCCGAGTGGCAGCCATGCTAGCCGGGTTGGGCTTATTGCAGAGTCGGGTGCGCTGGCCTAAATCAAGCCTCCCCGAAGGGGTCTGAACTGCGGGCGGCTTATGCCGTCACGTTTAGCCCCCCCCCTGATTCGCTTGGGCACTGAAATCCTCGTAGGAAAGGTTGGCGCGTGGGTAGGTAGCGGGACTGTGGGCGAGGCCGAGGGCGACACATGTTTCGGCAAATTTAATTGTGACGGACTTGGTGTTGAATACAGGGACGCCGGCGCCGGTCTCGAGATCGATAGGATCGACGATATAGGGAATGATAGCGCCGCCTAGCGGGATGATGCATTCGGCCCCAGTGTCCGAGACCAAGCCCTTCATGACGCCGATAGCGGTCTCAAGGATTTCATCCTTTCTATCCGCAAGGTCGGAGCCGTAAATCCCCACCGGCCGAATATCTGTAATCATGTGATCCATGCCGTAGCTACGCGCGAGCCGCCACGTATAGGGCACGTGGGAGGCCAGTGGCACGGTGAGGCCAATGCGGTCAGCCAAAACGGCGGCGGCGTGAAGGGTGGTGCGGAAAGGGCCCAGTACTGGGATGCCTACTACTAGCCTACCGCCATCAACTCCGGGATCAAAGGTATTGGACTGAATTACTGCGTCGTAACTATTATCAGCTGCCCACATAATTTTACGGATCAAGGCAGGCAGGTCCATCATGTGATCGAGCCCGTTGAGCTTGTCCTGCCCGCCGATCAACTCTTCGATTTTGGAACCTGGGAAGTCGTCAGGAAAACAGACCTCGACCTTGGTGCCCGGCGAGGCATACCCGTTGAGCAGTTTTTCGATGCGGGAAACATCGTAGACGGTTGCGTTGCGTGGCGCCTTGTTGAGAAACATGATTTTCATGACCGAATTCTCCCTTATCCAGCGGCCCGGAAAATCCCGGTTTTTGCGCCGCCTCTTTTATGTGATTATTTACACTCGAATCCCCGAGAGGGATTCAGTTCCTGATTTATGCCCGCTCTCTATGGCACTTGTCCAGCCACTGCGGTAATCAGGACACTTTTAAGAACATGAGAAAAGTAGAGGGAGAAACCATGGCTAATGATGATAATGGCTCCGCTAAGACTTCAAGCATTAAAAAGGTCGCGGCTTTGCTGAACCCACGCAATGTGGTTTTAGTAGGGGCATCAGATCGCCCCGGCAGCTGGACCACCCGGGTTTGGCGAAATTTACAACGCTACAATTATGGAAAACCCATCTATCCACTCAACCCAGGACGCGATGAAGTTTGGGATGTCAAGTGTTACAGATCCATAGCTGATTTGCCCGAGGCCCCGGACCATCTGGTGGTATTAGTGCCGGCCAAGGTGGTGTCTGGCGTGCTGCGTGATGCTGCCGCGGCTG
>Ga0315336_1006172_pt1 | contig 12461 bp, 11 predicted proteins | sample ASW5metaG_FD_204512 | JGI IMG/M metagenome (GOLD analysis project Ga0315336, IMG submission 204512) | Ammonia-oxidizing marine archaeal communities from Monterey Bay, California, United States - ASW #5 | ecosystem: Environmental > Aquatic > Marine > Intertidal zone | place: USA: California...
GAATTTCAGATTGAATTAATAAAGTAGCTGAAGTTGCGTCAACAATATTTAAACCTGAGAATGTTAATGAATATTGAAGAGTGGAGCCTATAATTGAAATTACTAATAATAATTTAAATAATTTCTTAGGAAAAGGAAAAAACCAGCACATGATTAAACCAGTTAAAGTCCAACGTAATCCATTAAGTAAAATGGGTGGTAATTGATCCATAGCTGGTTTTGCAATTACAAAACCAAATCCAAAAATTATTGGTACAAGTATTGATAGCAAAATATCTCTAATTGGCATTTAGTATAATGTTTTGAGAGTGATTAAATATTTGAGTATGTACTATCTATAGATTTTTTTAAACTTGCTACAATAATGTTTACTTCTGATTTACTTAAACATAAGGGAGGAGCTAAACCTAATATATCCCCATGTGGCATAGCTCGACCTATTACACCTTCTTTGAGTAAATTTGCAGAAACTTGCATTCCAATTTTTTTAGCAGGATCAAAAAATTTTAAATTATCTTTATTTTCTAGGAATTCAAGAGCAGCCAACATCCCGTCTCCTCTAACCTCCCCAACTAAAGGGTGGGAATCAAAAGCGTTTTTTAATTCATCAAGCATATATTTGCCTACTTCTTTCACATTAGAAATCAAATTCATACTATCTACAAGTTGTAAATTAGCTACTCCTGCAGCAGCGCCTATAGGGTGTGCAGAATAAGTCCAACCATGTCCAATAGGACCTAATTCATCTGCGCCTTGTTCTAACACTTTCCATATTTTATTGGATATTATAGAACCTGATAAAGGAGCATAAGCTGAGGTTAATCCTTTTGCTATAGTGATAATATCAGGTCGGAGATTATAATGTTCAGAAGCAAACATAGTTCCTAAGCGTCCAAAACCAGTAACAACCTCATCGGCTATAAAAATTATATCGTTATCTTCTAAAACTTTTTGAATAGCATCCCAATAACCAAGAGGAGGAGGTATAATCCCTCCAGTACCGAGAATTGGCTCACCTATAAATGCTGCGATTGTATCTGCACCTTCATCGTCAATCAATTTTTTAAGATTCTGAACACAATAATCAGTAAAATCCTCTTCTTTCATATCAATATCTGGTCGCCTTAAGTAATGAGGAGTAACTGTGTGTAAAATACAATCAAAAGGTAAATCAAATTTATTATGAAAAGCTTTAAGTCCAGTTAAAGAACCAGAAATTAAACCAGATCCATGATAGGCTCTCCAACGAGAAATGATTTTCTTTTTTTTAGGACGATTTAAAATATTATTATAAAACCAAATTAATTTAATATTTGTTTCATTAGCATCAGAGCCACCCAAACCAAAATAAACTTTGGTCATATTATTCGGAGCTCGATCAATTATCATTTTAGATAAAGTAATTGAAGCCTCAGTTCCGTGTCCTACATATGAATGATAGTAGGATAATTCTTTTGCTTGTATTGCAATAGCATCAGATACTTTTTTTCTTCCATATCCTATATTAACACAATAAAGACCAGCAAAACCATCTAAGAATTTATTTCCATCTCTATCAAAAATATAAACACCTTCTCCACTTTTTATTACTCTGTTAGGAGATTCACCTCGTGCGTGCTGTGATAAGTGAGTTGAAGGGTGAAAAAAATAATCTCTATCCCATTGACCTAAGTTATCATTTATTAAATTATCATTCATTCAAACTTTCTATCAGTGAAATTTATTTTAAACTACTAAATTAATGACCTCTATGAAATAAGTCACGAATTCTACTTTGTCGATTGGTGAAAGGTCTTAATCCCAATTTACTTTCTCTATAAATGATAAAAAGGCCACTAAAAACAATAATTAATGAACCTAAAATTTCAAAAGTATCAGGTAAATCTTTAAAAAATAAATATCCAAAAACAAATCCTGCTATTAATTGAACATATTGAAGAGGTGCAAAAACACTTGATTCAAGCATTTTGGATGCTCCGCTAATACAAAGACCACCTATTCCACCTATGATTCCACAAAAAAATAAAATAAAATAATCTTCTGTTTTTACAGCTATAAAGTTTTGACTTGCAATGATTCCACTAAGAAACAAACCTGCAACCGAACCATAAAAAGCAAAAGCAATAGAAGATTGTGAGTTAGCTAATTTTCTAATGATAATTATATTAGTTGCTAGAATAAATGCTGCTACAAAGAGACCAAATAAAGACCAAGTAAAATGTATCGTACCAGGACGAGAAACTATTAACACTCCTACAAAACCTATAATAACAGCTATCCAACGACGTGGACCAACTTTTTCTTTTAATAAAAAATATGAGAAAATAGTTAAAATTAATGGTGTACTAAATAGAATTGGATAAATTTCACTAAAAGCATGTACCTTAAATGAATTAATAATTAAAGCGCCACATAGAAGACCTAATATTCCTCTGAAAAGCTGAATATGTATCTTTTTGTTTAAAAGTACATTCCAGGATCGTAAAAAAAATAAAGTAAAAATGATAGGAAAAAAACTAAATAGACAAATAAAAAAATTAATTTCAAAAACAGGGTAATAATTTATTAAATTTTTTTTTATTAAGGAATCAAGAAGAACAAAAATTGTATAACCACTAAATCCTAATAGTAAACCTAAATAATTGGTTTGATATTTATTTATATAACTTTTCATAATTTTTTTAGATTTAGATATAGATAAACTTTACAAAGGATCTATTTCTATATTAACTATTTCATTAGAAGTTCCCAATCTCATGCGCGGTCCCCAACATCCTGAACCAGATGAAACATATATATTAGAATCTTTAGTTTTATATAAACCATATTTATATTTAAACAGAATTTTTACAAATAAATTAAATGGAAAAATTTGACCATTATGCGTATGTCCAGATAACATTAAATCGTTATTTTTTTGAATTGAATTCCAAAAAGTTGGTTTATGAGCAAGTATTAAATTATATTTAGAAGTTACAAATAATTTTTTAACAAAATTTATTTTTGAATCATTTGTTTGCTTATCATCAATACCAATAATGTTAATTTCTTCATAATTAATTTTTTCGTTATTAAGAATTTTAATATTAAATTCATTCAATTTTTTAATTTTTTTTTCAAAATCAGAAAGATAATATTCATGATTACCAGTAACAAAATAAATTGGTTTATTAATAGATTTAAAAAGAGCTAATTTGTCAAAATTAAAAGAACTTGAATCTATTAAGTCACCTCCAATTAAAATAAAATTATATTTTATCTTACTAATTATGAGTAATATTTTTTTAAGATGGTTAAACGAATTAGTGCCCAAATGTACATCACTGATAAAAATAAAATTATATTTTTTAGAAATTTTGTTTGATTTCAATTTTATATTTTTTAATTTTATTATACGATTTTTAGTAATACTGTATAAAGAAATTAAAATTATTAAAGTTAAAGATAAAATTCCCAATGAATATGAATCATATATGTTCATAACATTTATAATTAACGCAATGTTTATTACCCAGAAACTAATAAATCCAATTCCCATACCTTCATAAACAAACAATTTTAGTGGCAAAAAGGTATAACGAGATCTAAAATAAAAAATAACCAAAACACTTACAAGAAAAGTGTAATATAAAGATGTTTGTCTAGAAATCTTTTCTTTAAAAAGTAATTCATTAAGGCTTTCAAAAGGATAAATATAAAGAAAATATGAAACAATAAAAACGATTATATAAAAAGTAATATCCTGGTAGATTTTTTTCATTAAAAGATGTTAAATAAAAACATCATAGATAGTAAAATTAATATAATTGCAACCCATATAGAAATATTTTTTATTAAATTTTTAAAATTTGAATTTGATTCTATAAAAGAAGGTAAAATTAATATCAAAACACCAATTAAATATATAATGGATACAAATTTATTTGTTAAAAAATCCAATTTAAGCTATTTTTTAATCAATTCACTCATTAATAAATCACCTTGACCTTTATCAACAGCTTCTTGATAAAAAGATTTTGTAAGAGAAGAAAGTTTTTCAGCATTTGGAAGATCTTTTAATAATTCATTTATATAAGTTAAATCTTTTAAAACATTATTAACACTGAAAACATATCCTTTATAATCACCTAATATAGCTTTATCAGCAATTCTATTTAATGCTCCCGAATTTCCACTACCTAATTTAGCAACATCATATAATTTATGTAAATCAATATTTAAATGATTTGCAGCTTTAAGTGTTTCAATTACAAAAGTAGCTGTACCAAGAGACAAAAAATTACTTATTAATTTAGCTTTAGCTCCCATCCCTATTTTACCAAAATGAAAAACATTTTTACAAAAATTTAATAGAATTTTTTTTGCATAATCAAAATCTTCATTATTGGCCCCTACTATTGCGCCTAAAATTCCATCCTTCGCTTGAACTGGTCCGCCCATCACGGGAGATTCAACATATCTAATATTGCGTGTATTTAATATACTGTTCATTTCTATTGAACCTGCAGAGTGATGAGTGGTAATATCTAAAACAAGAGTGCCTTCTTTTAAAAAGGGTAAAATTTTATTTATTATTTCTAAAGCTACTTTTGTACTTGTAACACACATGATTATTACATTATTAATCTTTCCTAAATCTTTGAGTGAGTTAACTTCAGTTGCACCCTGAGCAATTAATTTTTCTATTGGGTTTTTATTTTTGTGAACAATAACTGAAAGTTTATAATTATTTTTTAATAAATTATGGGCCATTCCATAACCCATATAACCTGCTCCTATAAAACCAATTTTTATATCATTAGTATTCATGTAATAATTATATTTAATAATATAGAAAATACAAATAATTTAAGATTAATCTCCTAATAATGTGATTGAATCAGAATTAAAAGATAAAAAAACTTCATCGTTCAATATTTTAAAATTTGTAGTATCAGTTGCTACAACATACAAATTTCCAATATGTGTTTTTAAAGTATATTGATAAGAATTACCGACAAAAGAAGATGTAATAACTTTTGCTTCAAGGCTATTAGTTACTTGATTGCTATTAATAATAATTTTTTCAGGTCTAATTGATATAGATATATTGTTGGATAAATTTAAATCTGAAAAAATTTCTATTTCAATATTAGAAAAATTAATTAAATATTTATTATCTTTCTTTTCTTTAATTGATGCTGAGATAATATTTGCATCACCGATAAAATTTGCTACAAATTTATTTTTTGGGTTTATATATAAATCTTTAGGATCACCTTCTTGCGAAATTATAGCTTCATTCATAACAATTACTTTATCAGATATTGCTAATGCTTCTTCTTGATCATGTGTGACATAAATAGTTGTGACACCTAATGTTTGTTGAAGATTTCTAATGTCTTCTCGAACTTGTCGTCTTAATTTAGCATCTAAATTCGATAAAGGTTCATCAAAAAGTAAGACCTTTGGTTCCAATACAATAGCTCTGGCTACAGCTACTCTTTGTTGTTGACCTCCAGAGAGTTCTGATGGCATTCTATTTTCATAATCTTTTAAACCAACTAATTCCAGTGTTTGCAGAGATTTTGTAATATATTTCTCTTTAGGAAATTTGATCATTTTAAGACCATAGGAGACGTTTTCAAGTACACTCATGTGTGGAAATAATGCATATGATTGAAATACCATTGAGACATCTCTATCCGTGGCAGGTAATAATGTTACATTTTCATTATCAATTAAGATTTGACCAGAAGTCGCACGTTCTAAGCCTGCAATTAGTCTTAAAGAAGTTGTCTTACCACAGCCAGAAGGTCCTAAAAGTGTTGTCAGTGAACCTGGTTCAAAAGTGCAACTAACATTTTTAACAGCTAAAGTTTGATTAAATTTTTTTGTAATATCTTTGAATTCAACTTTTACTTTTTTCATTTCTATCCTGCATTTCCTTGTATTAAACTGGTTGTTTGATCTCTTCTTCCTAATTTACGTTTTCCTATTGCAAGTTGAATAAAAAGAATTGTTATTAACATAGTAACAATTAACACAGAAGAGTAAACAATTGCGAGGCCATAATCATTATTCTCTAATCTTCCAAGAATATAAGATGTCGCTAAATCATAATTTGCACTAACTAAAAATATAACAGCACTTATTGCAGTCATAGCTCTTACAAAACTAAAAACTAAAGATGCTATAATTGCTGGTTTCAATAGAGGTAAAATAATATTTTTAAATGTTTGAAAACTTGAAGCATTAAGAGTAGCAGAAGCTTCATCTAAATGAGGGTCTAATTGATTCATTGAAGCAATTCCAGCCCTTACTCCAACTGGCATGTTTCTAAAAACAAAAGAAATAACAAGTATAATACCAGTACCTGTAATTTCTATCGGCGGAGTATTAAATGCAAATACATAACTTACACCAATAATAGTACCTGGTATTGCAAAACTAAGCATAGTTCCAAATTCAAATGCATTTTTTCCTGAAAATTTATGTCTAGTTAATAAATATGCAGTTAATATTCCAATAGCAGCTGTTGGAGGTGCTGAAAAAATTGCAACTAGAAACGTTACAGTAAAAGAATTCCATGCTGTACCTGTCCATAAAATCCCTCTTTCTTCAGTAATAGCTATACTAAATGCCTCTATATAATGTTTAAATGTGAAACTGTGATTAACTCCCCACATTTCAACAAAGCCACCAAATATAATCATCACATATATTAAAAATGTCATAATAGACCAGGGAATGACTATAAAATAAATTAAAAAATTTACTGAATTTGGTAAAGAAGAATTAACACCACTATCTCCTTTGCCTGTTATTGAAATATATGATTTTTTACCTAACCATTGATTTTGAAGTAAAAAAGATATTAAAACAAGAGTTAACAAAATAATAGCAAGAATAGCTGCACGGGACTCATCATATTGCGCCCCTACGACAGCAAAAAAAATCTCAGTTGATAAAACATCGTAGTCACCACCAAGAACTAGAGGATTTCCAAAATCAGCTAAACTTTCAATAAAACCTAAAAGAAAAGCATTTGCTATACCAGGTCTCATTAGAGGTAGAGTAACAGTCATAAAAACTTGCCATTTTGAGGCTCTTAAAGTTTGAGATGCTTCTTCCATTGAAGGGCTAATACTTTCAACAACGCCTATCAAAACTAAAAACGATATAGGAGTAAAAGCTAAAGTTTGAGCAAACCAAATACCTGTAAGTCCATATATCCATCTTGATGGTTCAATATTAAATGCCCACTCTAAAAAACTACTAACTGCCCCACTTCTACCGAATAATATTATTATAGCTAAACCTATAACAAATGGAGGAGTAATAATTGGAAGTACAGATAAAATTCTTATTGTTTTTTTAAATTTAAAACTAGTTCTTACTATTAATAAAGCAAAACCAAGACCTAAAATAGTCGAAGAAAAAGCAGTAAGTATGCCCATATAAAGAGTATTCCAAACAACACCACAACCATAGGCGCTATATAAACAGTCTAAACCCCATATTCCTCTATTAAGAAATTTTTTAGAAAAATTTAATAATTCATAACTACCCTCAGTTCCAATAAATGCTTTGTTAAACATCGATACAATTGGAAAAAAAACAAAAATAGAAACTAAAATTATTATAAACCAAATACTCCCTACAATAAAATTATCTCCATTTAACCAACCTCTCGAAGATAGACCGTGAGTTATATAAAAAATGAAAGTCGATATTGTAAGAACGGCCCCTATTCCAATTCCATATTGACGATTGACGTCACCGAAAATTGATTGAAATATTTCGTAGTTCCATCCGCGAATACCAATACTAAAACCTTGTAGAAAAAAATATAGAAAACCTATTATTCCAGATATTAAAAAAATGTTTGCATAAAAAATGTCATTTATTTTTCTATTAATAATTAGAAGAGGAAAAAATAAAGGGATAAATAAAGGTAATAACCAATAATTTTCTATGAAACCAAAATAAAACCCAGATCCATGGTCTTTATAATTATACTCTAATAGCCAAGCAAAATTAAAAAACCCGTCATAAACTGAATACCAAGGAAGGAAGAAATAACCAGAACTTCCTAAAAGGATCCAGAAAATGACGAGTTTCTTCATCAATTTTAGATACTTATCTAGGTATTACAGATACATCATTATCCCATTTTGCCAATAACTCAGCTCTTTTATCTTTATTACCATAAGTTTTAAAATCATAATCGATAAGCTTAATGGTAGAAAGATCTGGAGCATCAGGATCAGCTTGTGCTTTTGTATTCGCAGGAACTTGAAGAGACTTTCCTGAAGTAAATATCAATGTTTGTGTTGAAGGGCTAAGAGCCCAATCATAAAATATTTTCGCTTCATCTAAATTACGGCCTCCATCAATAATACTCATAGAACCAACTTCATAGCCAGTTCCCTCACTAGGTGATACTGTTACAACTGGTAAACCACTCTTAGCTTGCTTTACTCCATCATGTTGAAAACAAATACCAATAGTATTTTCTCCTCTAGCTGTAGCTTTAATTGGAGCTGAACCAGATTTAGTATATTGATTAATATTTTGATGAAGAGCTTTCATATAATCCCAACCTTTTTCTTCCCCAAAAATTTGAAGAATTGTTGCAAGAGTAGTGTATGCAGTTCCAGAAGAATTAGGATTAGCAACTTGTATTTCACCTTTGTATACAGGGTTTGTTAAATCTGCCCAAGATTTTGGCTCTGGCAATCCTTTAGATTTAATAATATCTTTATTATATCCAAATCCTAAAGCACCAACATAAATACCTACTGTTTTAAATGCTCCGTTAACAGCTTGATTTTGAGCAGCTGGCAAAAGATCATCAAAATGTATAGACTTATATTCATAAGTTAATCCTTCCTGTGATGCTGTAAGATGAGGGTCTCCAGTTCCACCGAACCATACATCACCTTTTGGATTAGATCCTTCTGCTTTAATTTGAGCAAAAGTTTCTCCACTACTTTTTCTTGTCATAGCAACATCGATACCTGTTTCTTTTTCAAATGCTTGAACAAGAATTTCACAAACATCAATTTCTACACTACAATAAAGTGTAAGCTTGCCTTTAGCGAAAACAGTTTGTGAAATAAAAAATGAAAGTCCTAAGAAAATTAAGAACTTTAAAAAACTTGAAGTTTTTTTCATAATATGTTCCTCCTTATTTAGTAGTTAGATTATATAAAAAAAAAATAAATTGTAATAAATATTACAAAATTATTAGGATTTTGTTATTGATTTTTGCTTTATATCTGCAATGTAAACAGCAACAATCACTATTACTAGTAAAGGTGCACACAAAATATTAATAAATTGCCACCCAAAAATATTTAATAAATATCCTGCTGATAAAGCGCCTACAGCTTGTGTGGTAAAAACAAAAAAATCGTTAAAACCCTGTGATTTAAATTTCTCCTCTGGTTCATATGAAATAATTAACAAACTTGTTCCACTAATAAATAAAAAATTCCAACCTATTCCAAGTAATGCTAATCCAAATAAATAATTATAAAAACTTTGATTGACAAAATTTATCATAATACAAAATAATAAAATTATAACTCCAAAATACATTATTTTACTATGTCCATATTTTTTAATAAGATTGCCAGTAACTAAAGATGGCAAAAACATTCCCAATATATGTATTTGAATTACAATACCAGTTTTACCAATGCTTATATAATCCATTAAATGCATACTTATAGGTGTTGCTGTCATTAAAAATGACATAGTAACATAACCTATTGCTGAACTGATAATAGCTTGAGAAAATCTTGGTTGTGATATTAATGCAAAATAACTTCTAGAATATTTATTTAATATAATTTCATCGTTTTTTTTATTACTTTCATTGACATAAAAAAATAAAAGAAAAAATGGGATAATAGTTAATAAAGATAAAAATATATATGAGCCTGCATATACACTAGTTGATATAAAATTTTTTGTAAAAGTTGCAACATTAGGCCCTAATAATGCACCGATCATACTAGAAAAAAGAATGATAGATATAGCAGTTGGTATAAACTTTTTAGAAACACTTTCTGCTGCAGCAAATCTGTATTGAGCTGTAAATGCAAGTCCTAATCCTATTAATAAATTTGATAAACAATAATAAATAAATAAATTTTTAGAAACAGCATAAGATGCTAGTAAAGCAGCTGATGAAGTAATAATGGTAGAAAACATAAAACCAAATTTACGACCAGTTTTACTCATCAAATAAGAAGCTATAATACTGCCAAGCGATGTTCCAACTATCATTAATGCTGTGGGCAATGTTACTAAAGATTTTTGATCAACCATGCTTGATCCTATAATGCCACTTAAAAAAACAGTTATAGGAGCTGCTGTAAAAGAAAAAATTTGAGATATTGAAAGAACTATCAAATTTCGATTAAGCACGGAGAGTTATTATATAAAATAAAAAATAAGTATAATATTAAATTTTTTAAATATTATTTATTCCACCAATTAAATGATTTATTTGTTTAAGTTTATACGATTGACAAATTTGAATAGCTAAAGCTGACCTCTCCCCAACAGCACAATAAAAAATAATATTTTTTGATTCAAGAGATTTTTTATTATTATTAATATAATCTTGTAAATTAGAATAAGGTATATTGATAGAATTATTTAATGATGGTTTTTTTAAAATTTCTGATTCCTCTCTTAAATCAATTAAAAAACATTCTTTTTTTTCTATAATATTTATAAGATTCTCATAAGTGATACCATTTAATTTTTTTTGAACATTTATACTCATACCCATAGATTTATTTGTTGGAATTGCTATATCCATCAATTTTGGATTACTTAATTTCAAATTATTCATAATATTAGCATATTCTTGAGCTGATGAAACTTGAAGTCGAGGATTATAATTTTTTTCTTCTCCTATTGTACTGACACTTTCGCCTTTATAATCATGTGCAGGATAAATAAAAGTTTCATCAGGTAATTTTAATAATCTTTCAAATAATGAATTATACTGTTCATAAGGATTTCCATTTTGAAAATCTGTTCTACCTGTTCCTTTTATCAATAAAGTATCTCCTGTAAAAACACGTTCATTCATTAAAAAACTATATGAGTCATCTGTATGACCGGGAGTGTAGATTGATGTTAATTTTATTCCTTCAATATTAATTATATCATTATCTTTAATTCGCATTGATACAACATCAGCAGGTGCCTGCTCTCCCATAATAGTTATACATTTAGTTTTGTTCCTTAGCTCTGCTAATCCTGAAATATGATCAGCATGAATATGAGTATCAATTACTTTCACTAATTTTAATTCCAATTGATTTAGCAACTGAATATATTGATCTATTTTCTCTAAAACTGGGTCTATTATTAGAGCCTCTCTACCTTTGCCACTAGATATTAAATATGTATAAGTTGAAGAAATATTATCAAAAAACTGCCTAAAAATCATTTATTAATTAAGTATAACTTAATGGTAAGTGATAGTTTTTTTTAATTGTTTGTAAAGAGATAGATGAAGACATATTTGTACATTCAATTTCTTTAATTAAAGTTTGTTGAAAATTATCATATTCTTTTATAGAAGGAGATAAAATTTTTAATTGATAGTCAGTGTTTGATCCAGTTAAGCGATGAACCTCAATAATTTCATCATATTTACTTACTACATCAGTGAAATTTTTTAACCAAGTTTCAGAATGATTAGTTATTGAGATAGTTAAAAAAACTGTTACTGGCAAATTAATTTTTTCATTGTTTAAAACTGTAATTTTAGAATTAATAATTTTTTTTTCTTCCATTTTTTTAATTCTATTCCAACATGGAGTAGAAGAAATTCCAACCCTTTTTGAAAGTTCACTTAAGGGGATTGTGGCATTTCTTTGTAAAATTTTTAAAATATTTTTATCTAAATTATCCATTAATTAATAACAACTTAATAATTCTTTTTATATACATTAAAAAAGAAAATTATTCTATTTTTTTAATTTATTTAAGAATACATTAGTAAATACAATAATTAATTCTATATTTTGAAAAAAATTATTCTAAAAAATCTATTAAAGAAATATGAATAATTTTTATACAACATATTTTTTCACAAATAATATTACTATATATTTAATAAAAGGAGAGGACCAATTATCTTTTTTTTTATTTTTTAACTTATAATCATAAATGTGATGTAAACATCCTATATAATCATATCGTTATATAAATTACATAAAAATTTTTTTAATTATTTAGTTCTTACAAAAATTATTAATATTAAGCTTTTATTTGTAATTTTTGTTAAAAGAAACTAATTTAAATATAGATTATGTCATCAAGTCACGATTATAAAAAAGATATAAGAAATCAAAAAATTAAAATTTATATTAATGGTAAATTTTTTTATCGTAAAAATGCAAAAGTATCAGTTTTTGACTCAGGTTTTTTATTGGGTGATGGAGTTT
>Ga0315336_1006173_pt1 | contig 12459 bp, 12 predicted proteins | sample ASW5metaG_FD_204512 | JGI IMG/M metagenome (GOLD analysis project Ga0315336, IMG submission 204512) | Ammonia-oxidizing marine archaeal communities from Monterey Bay, California, United States - ASW #5 | ecosystem: Environmental > Aquatic > Marine > Intertidal zone | place: USA: California...
AGGGCTTCCCGAAGTTTTTCTACCGCCTCCTCTTGCTTCTTCGCAGCTTCCGTTGCCTGCTCCTTGTCGAGGTTTTCCGCCGCCTCCTCCTGCGCCCGGGCGGCTTCCTCGATGTGTTTGCCCGCCTGATCGGCGGGAGACGAATCTTCAGACTCCTGTGAACCCGTCTGCGGATCAGAGGGCCGGCCCATCTCCTTCATCTGTTCCGCAAGCTCTTCAGATTCTTTTTGCATCTCACGCTGCTGCTCAGATTGTTCTTCAAAATCCTCTTCGTTTTCCCCGGGTGATTGCTGATCCTGTTCTTCATCCAGCTGCTCCGTCTGTTCCTGGAGAGATTCCTGCTTTTCTATCATCTCCTCGAGCTTCTCCCTGGCGTCCTGATTCTGCTGGTCCTGTTGCTCCTGTTGTTGCTGTTGCTGTTGCTGCTGTTCGAGCATGACCTTGAGGTTGAGTTTCGCCATTTCCATGTTTTCGGCGGCGGCGACCAGGGATTCGTCGGTGTTCAGCGCCTCACGGTACTGCGCGATGCTCTTCCTGCAGGACTCGATCGCGGCTTCGATGTCGCCCTCTGAATTCAGAACCTGTTTGAATTCGCAATTCCCAAGATTGAAGTGGCTCCTGGCGATGAAATCCGGGCGTGTTTCCGCCGCAGCCGCCGCGCGAAAGGAATCCGCCGCATCTTCAAACTCTCCCTGCTGATAGAGTGCGGCGCCGCGATTGAACAGGATCTCAGGCCGGTCCGGTTCCGAGTCCAGCGCCGCCTCGTATGCGGACAGCGCGACGTCGAATTCACCCGCGTCATACGCCACGTTTCCTTCGTCGACGAGTCGGCCGGGATCAGCGGCGCGCAGCAAGGCGGTGCCGGAAAGGAACACAAGGGCCGCCGTAAGGGTGCGAAATAGCGCCGAATCAACCACGAATTTTCTCCTTCGGTTTTTCCCGGGTCGTCCCTTCCAGCATTAACAGCAAAAATGCGGTGCCCAGAAATATCTGAAACTTCTCCTCGTACTTCTGGATTTCCTGATCCTGGAGGGAACGCTTCTGGGCGCCGGCGATGAGTTGCTGATACACCGTGCCCAGATCGATGACCCCGGTGGCGACGTTGAAATACCTGCCCCCCGGGGTGGTTTTCACCATGTCCCGCAGTGTAGATCCGTCCAGGCGGGTTTTCACGATTTCGCCTTCGTGCGTAAGGTAGGACTTTTGATTGTTCTTGCTGGCGATCGGGATGGGTTGCCCTTCGTTTTCGTCCCCCAGCCCGATGGCGATCAGGCGAATGCCTTCCTCGCCGATTGCCTTCGCCGCTTCCAGGGGAAAACTCTCGTGATCCTGCCCGTCGGTAATCAGAATCAAGTCCTTGAAAGCCCGATCCTGGTCATCAAAAACTTCAGTTGAAGTCCTTCTCAGGGCGTCCCCGATCATGGTTCCGCCCTTGGTGACGCTGTCCACGGCAACCCCATCGAGCATCATCCGAAAGAAACCGTAGTCCACTGTCAACGGGCAGCGCACGACCGAGTTTCCCGCAAAGACAACGAGCCCCACGCGGTCGCCCTCCAATTGCTCGATGCAATCGCGAATCGCCAGCTTGGCCCTCTCCAGCCGGTTCGGCGCCAGGTCTTCGGCCAGCATGCTGCGGGACACATCGAGAAGAAAGACAACATCCCGGCCCTGGCGGCTCACCGTTGTTTCTACAGGATTCCAGGCGGGGCGGGTGAGTGCGGCCACCAGGAAGACGAGCGAAGCCAGGATGGCCACCGCTTTCCAGGTTCTTCTGGATGTGCCCCTCCGGAAATCGGGCGTTCGCTGCTCCCACCCCTCCCCGAGGAGTAGCTGCAGCGACGCTCTTCGTCTGCGGGACGCGTACCAGAAGAGTCCCGCGAGAATGGAAACCAGCCACAGGAGGTGTAGCATCTCTAAATTCTGCAGGTGGATTTCGTTCATGGCACCCGCCTGAGAAGAGTGGTATTCAGCATACTTTCCGTTCCCACCAACGCCAGTGCCGCGAGTGCGAACAGGCCGAACAATTCCTTGTGATCCACGTAACGAATGGACTCGACATCCGTGCGCTCCAGCCGATCGATTTCCTGGTATATTTCGCGCAGCGACTGGGCATCTTTTGCCATTCGATATATGCCTCCGGACTTTTCGGCAATGGTCTTCAGTTTCGCTTCGTCAATCCCGTAGCCGGCAATCCGGCCGCGGCCCAGGAACGAGTTTACCCCCTGCAGGGAGTTCAGGCCGCCGACCCCGATCGTGTACACTTTGATTCCCCAACTCGCGGCGAGATCCGCGGCGGCGAGGGGGTCGCGCTTCCCGGCGGTGTTTTCGCCGTCGGTAAGGAGAATGATGATCTTGCTCTTGATCTCGTAGTCATCCTGCGCTTTGTCGGCCTGCTGGAGGTATGCCTCCTCGGCTTTCTGTAGCCGCGCGGCCGCGAGCGCGATCGCGTCCCCGATCGCGGTTCCGTCCTCCCGGCGGTCGGTAACCAGGTGCACGGTTTCCAGGAAATTGGGGAGGGCATCGTGGGCAAGGGTTAATGGGCACACGGTGTCGGGGTACCTCGCAAACGAAATCATGCCCACGAGATCAGCCGGACGGCCTTCGAGTTCATCTCCGTCTCCCAGTACAAAGTCGTGAAAGACTCGCTTCACCACATCGAGCCGGGTCAGGTTCACACCATCGTAGAGCATTTCCTGCCCCATGCTGCCGGAGCGGTCTACCACCATTTCGATCGCAATTCCCTGGCTGACATCCCGAACAATCTCGAGACCTCGCTGCGGGCGGGCAAGTGCGACGATCAGCAATACCAGCGCAACTACTCGCAGGAACGGCGGGATCCACGCCATTCCCTGGCGCCAGGACATCCCGGCCATTGCCACGTTGTTCAGCGAAGAGTACCGGACGGCTCCCGGCTCGGAGCTCCGCCTCCGCCACACGAGCAGTGGAATCACCAGCAACAGGAGAAAGGCCCAGGGAGAAGCGAAATCGATCATGTTGCCTCCGTCGGCTTCGGGATGGACGGTGGCTGGGTACCGGTGGGTTTGACGGGCGCATGCCGCGTGTCCACAATGAATCGGCGGCACGTCTGGGAGGTCCCGGCCATATCCTCGATCGTCGGCCGGTGCGCGGCAAATTTTACCAGGTCGCAGTGGCTCAGGAATGCGCGCAACAGCTGCTGGTGTTCGGATTCGAATTCGCACGAGAATGCCAGGGATGCAAGAAACTCTTCTGTTGTCTGATCCGGCGCGGCGATGCCGAAGCGGCCTTCGATATAGCGGCGTAGAATATTCGAGACCCCCTGGTAGAAAAGTTTTGTGAATCCCTTTTCCGGCAGGTTCTCCGCTTCCAACGCGTCAAGTTCCCGCAGAGCGATTTCATCCGGCGGCGTAACCGGTTCCGGCGGCGCTTCTCTTTCATGCCGGCCGCGATGTATCAGGTACGCCGCCAGGGCCGCAAGCAATGCCACCGCACCGAGTCCGAGAATGAGCTTTGCCGCGAGCGAATCGAAAAAAGATCGGGCCAGGCGCACCGGCGGGGAAATGTCGTGTATCGCTTCCGGCGCCGAATCGGAAAGCACCGAATCGACCCGAACCTCGAGCGGTTCGGTCTCGAGTTTCATGGACTCGTTTTCCGGTGACGACCATGTGAACGTGATCGCGGGGATGGTGTACTCGCCGGGCAGAAACGGTTCGAATGTAATCGTGCGAACGCGCCGGATTCGTCCGCCCTCCACCAGGGCATCCCGGGCATGGCGCTCGTCCGCCACTGAAAACCCTTCGATCTCATCGGGAATTTCAGGCCAGGCAATTTGGAGGTCTTCGCCGCTGGTCAGGGTGAGGCGCAGGGTAACCTGTTCCGCGCTGGTGATGACGGACCGGTCCAGCGAGACTCCGATTTCCACCGTTCCGTTTTCAAAGCGCTGATCGACCGCGTCGGGATTGGATTGCGAAATCTGCTCTGAACAGGAAACCGACAGAAAGAGACCCGTGGCGAATAGAAGAGGTATGCGACCCGTGTCACGAACCCCAACCGGAACCCGCGCCAATCCCCGTGCTACGTCCCCCGCACCCGGCCCTTGCCTACGTCCCCCCATCATCGTCCGCCTCGGCGTTCGCGGGTTCTGAAGAAGCGGACGAGGTCCAGGATGTAATCGTCGGTGCCCGCCGAGACGTCGATCTGGTCAACTCCCGCGGCGATGAGTTGGGACCGGAGCATTTCCCGGCGCGCCATGCCCAGCTGGCGAAAGCGTTTACGCACCGCGGCGCTCCCGGTATCGATACTTCGCCATTCTCCGGATTCCGCATCCTGCAACGTGACAAAGCCCGCGTTCGGCAATTCGAGTTCGCGGGGATCGCTCAAACTGATGGCGATTACGTCGTGCTTTTTCGCCACCGCGCGAAGAGGTTTTTCATAGTTTTCATCTTGAAAATCGGAGATCAGAAAGACAACGCACCGCTTGGACGTTATGTGCGCAAGGTATTCGAGGGCTCCGGCAATATCGGTGCCGGTGTTCGCCGGTTGGTACGCGAGGATTTCCCGAATTACGCGCAGTACGTGTGAACTTCCTTTTCCGGGTGGAATTGTCAGCTCGATGTCGTCCGTAAAAGCGACCAGCCCGACCTTGTCGTTATTCTTGATGGCGGAAAAGGCAAGGAGGGCACAGAGTTCGGCGGCTACGTCATTCTTTGCCCGTCCGGTGCTGCCGAAGGTTCCCGAGGCCGAGAGATCCGCGAGAAAAATGACCGTTAGTTCCCGCTCCTCTACAAAGCGCTTGATGTACGGGTGGCCCATCCGAGCGGTCACGTTCCAATCGATGGACCGCACCTCGTCCCCGGGCTGATATTCGCGAACTTCGTCGAATTCCATCCCCTGGCCCTTGAACACGCTTCCGTATTCACCGGCAAGGATGTCGTTGACAGCCTTGCTGGTGTAGATTTCCAGGTAGCGAATCTTCTTTGCGAGATCGGGCGGAATCATGGAACGTCGACGGAGGCAAGAATTTCGTCAATGATGTCTTCGGAAGTCTTTTCCTCCGCTTCCGCTTCATACGTTAGGATCACGCGGTGGCGAAGGACGTCCTTTGCGACACTCTTGACGTCCTGGGGGGTAACGTAGCCGCGCGCCTGAATCATCGCGTGAGCCCGCGATGCCATGGCGAGGAAAATTGAAGCGCGGGGAGAGGCCCCGAACCGGATGAGCGGTCCGATGGCCATTCCATAATCGGACGGGTTTCGCGTGGCTTCAACCAGGTCTACGATGTACTCCTCGAGTTTCTCATCCAGGTAGACCCCGTCCGCGAGATCCCGCAGGCGCAGGATGTCGCAGGGATTCAGAACCGGGGCGACTTCGATTTCGCCTTTGGAACGGGCCATCCGCTTGAGAATCTTCTGTTCCTGCTCCTTGGTTGGGTAACTGACGCGAAGTTTCAGCATGAACCGGTCAACCTGGGCTTCCGGAAGAGGGTACGTACCTTCCTGTTCGATCGGGTTCTGCGTGGCAAGCACGAGGAACGGATCGTCGAGCGGAAATGTTTCGTCGCCGATGGTTACCTGGCGTTCCTGCATGGCCTCGAGCAGGGCACTCTGTACTTTCGCCGGCGCACGGTTGATTTCGTCTGCGAGGATGATATGCGCGAAAATCGGACCCTTGCGAATGGAGAAATCGCCGGATTTCGGATTGTAGATCAGGGTCCCGATGACATCGGCGGGAAGCAGGTCCGGTGTAAACTGAATACGCTTGAACGAGGCCTGGATCATCCGGGCCAACGTTGTCACCGTCAGCGTTTTTGCCAGTCCGGGAACCCCTTCGATCAGTACGTGTTGATTGCACAGGAGGGCCATGATCAGTCGGTCCACCAATTCCTCCTGGCCGACGATGACGCCATGGATCTCCTCCCGTACCCTGGCAATCAGAGGCGCCTCCCGTTGAACCTCTTCACCGATTTTCTTAACATCCACCGCCATTCTCAATGCCGCCTTTCCATGTTTCGTGGTCGCAAGCGAACGTCGTTCGCCCACAGATTCTGTGCTCAAATCTCGTGCAGGATGCACGGGAACCAGGGGATGGAAACGCGAGATGCGCTTCTCCTGTCCGGAAAAATGGACACACCACCCGAAAGCAACGCTCAAAAGATTTTACGATTATGCGGATAGATCAAGTGCAATTTCCCGAATTCTCTATCCTTTTCTTGAGATACCGAGTCTTTGGCGTAATCTTCGCTGGGTTGCACCCGACTACCGGCAGTAAAGGAACCGGGAAATTCGTTGATGATATACAGGACATTGGCAGTCATGGCGATCATGGTTGGATTCGCGCTCTCCGGCCGGGGGGAAGGCGAGTCCGGCTTCGCGGAGCTTTTCCCGGGCGGGCTGATCGACGGGGAGGGCAACCCGGTCTCCCTGGACGTCCTCGAGGGAAAAGCAGTTGGAGTCTATTTCTCTGCTCACTGGTGCGCCCCGTGCCGACACTTTACCCCCAGGCTGGTGGCCTATCGGGACACCCACAAGGATGATTTCGAAGTCGTTTTCGTGAGCGCAGACCGGAGCGAGAAAAAGCAGTTTGAATACATGAAGTCTGCCGGGATGGAGTGGCCCGCGGTGCAGTTCGATTCGGCCGCCACCAAGGCATTGAAGGAAAAATTTGCAATCCAGGGCTATCCAACGCTGGTTATGCTCAATGCGCAGGGTGTGCCTTTGACATCGGATGGAAGGTCTTACGTTAACCAGGGCGACCCCGCCGCCAAGCTGAAAACGGCCACCGTCGTCAAAGAGTCTTTCAAATGCGGCAAATGCGACAAGACCCATCACCGCTCAAAAATGGTGTTCGAAGATGCGGTAGCCACCGCTGATTAATACCGGTCGGCCGGCGCCGGCGGCAGAGTACCCTCCGGATGGCCTTCCAGGGCCGACCCGGGGCAGGGGGAGATCATGGAGAGAGAATGCCGGAGCCTGCTCTACCCATTCGCCGATTCATGACTTTGCCTTGCGCTGTTCGGGCCCGGAAGCCCAAGCTACTTCAGAAGCTCAATAGTACATGTTTTGTGCATCGTCAGAGTAATGACTTCAGTGCCTGATCCAGCACATACAATTCGATTCGGTTCCCGCAAGAGTCACCTGGCGCTAGCGCAGGTGTCGATGGTGGAGTCAGCGCTGCGCGAAAGTCTTGGAGCCGATTGCCCGGTAATCGAGACGGTGTCGATGAGCGTGGCCGGAGACCGTGCCCAGGGTACCCCGGCAGAGGAGATTCCCGACAAGAAAAAGTGGGTGATCGATCTGGAGCAGGCGCTGCTTCGGGGAGACATCGATGTCGCCGTCCATTCCGGCAAGGATGTCCCATCCAACATCGAGCCCGGGACCCGGTTGCTGCCGGTTCTTCCGAGAGGGGATCCTCGCGATCTCCTGGTTCAGAAAGCCGGCGCGTCCGGATTGCGGGATGGCTCGGTTGTCGGTACGTCGAGTCTTCGGAGAAAGTCTTTTCTCCTCGCCGCCAATCCGCGATTGAAAGTTGTGAGTCTTCGCGGGAATGTGCCCACACGGCTGGAGAAGCTCAGAATTCAGGACGGGCTCGCCGCCATCGTAATCGCGGCGGCGGGGATGGATCGCCTCGGCATCCGCCTGCCGGACGAATTGACGGCCACGCCTCTCGAAATCGGGACCTCGTTGCCGGCCGCCCACCAGGGAATTCTTGCTGCGCAGTTCCGTTCGGACCGGAAGGATGTGGGGGCGTCCTTGAAACGCATCATGAATCAGGCCTGCCTTGCGCAGTGGGAGGCGGAACGCGAATTTGCCGGCCGAATCGGGGCCAGCTGCAGCTCGTCCATCGGGATCTACGCCTCGATCTGCGATGAAGACACCCTGCAACTCCAGGCTCGCGCTTTTTCCCGCGAAGGGGATGCTTCGCTGGAGGACGAAGAGCGGGGGCCCCTTCGCAACGCCCGGGATCTGGGTGCAACATTGTCGGACCGGATGATCGCCAATGGGCTGAAGGATATGCTTTAATCGTTTTGAACCATGAGTGAATTTCCGGGCAGAAGATTCAGAAGGCGGAGATCATCGGAAGCGATGCGAAATCTCCTCCGCGAAACCCGGCTGCATCCGCACGACTTTGTTCTGCCGGTTTTCGTCAATGACGGCATCCGGGATGCCGTGCCGATTCCGAGCATGCCCGGCGTATTCAACTATCCGGAATCCATGCTGGGGGATGTCGTGAGAAAGACACGGGACTCCGGGGTTCAAGCAGTGCTGTTGTTCGGTGTGACCGGGAACAAAGACCCCGTGGGAGGCGACACGTTGCGGGAGGAAGGACTCATGGCCCGCATGATCCGGTCGGCAAAAGAGGCCGCCCCCGAACTCGTCGTAATCAGTGACAACTGTTTTTGCGAGTATACCGATCATGGTCACTGCGGAGTGTTGAAGGACGGGGATGTCGACAATGACGCGACATTGGAAAACCTGGGACGTCAGGCGGTGGTCGCGGCGAAAGCCGGGGCGGATCTGGTTGCGCCATCGGCCATGATGGACGGTCAGGTCGGCGCCATGCGCGAGGAACTGGACGATGAGGGCTTCCCGGATGTCGGCATCATGTCCTACTCGACAAAATTCGCCTCTTCTTTTTACGGACCGTTCCGGGATGCCGTGGACAGCTCTTTCAAAGGGAGCCGGAATTCCTATCAAATGGATGCCGCCAACCGCCGCGAGGCGCTCGACGAATCTCTGACGGACGAGGAAGAGGGCGCGGACGTCCTGATGGTGAAGCCCGCGTTACCCTACCTCGATGTCATTCGAGAGATCCGGGAAGCAACCGAACTGCCGGTCGCCGCCTACCAGGTGAGTGGAGAGTACGCCATGATTCAGGCTGCCTCCTCCACCGGGGCGCTCGATGCGAAAGCCGTGGCGCTGGAGTCCCTGACATCCATCAAGCGCGCGGGAGCGGATGTGATCATTACCTATTTCGCGCTCGAAGCTGCGGCGTGGATTTCCGGCGGGGCGAAAATTTGAAGTTACAGAGACTGCCGATCGACCCCGCCGGCCCAGCGCCGGTGGTGAAGAGGTTTGAGAACTACCTTGCACCTTAGCCCCCATGGACCCCGCCGGCCCAGCGCCGGTGGTGAAGAGGTTTGAGAACTACCTCGCGGCTTAGCCCCCGTCGACCCCGCCGGCCCAGCGCCGGTGGTGAAGAGGTTTGAAAACTACCTCGCGGCTTAGCCCCCGTCGACCCCGCCGGCCCCGTGCCGGTGGTGAAAAGGTTTGAGAACTACCTCGCGGCTTAGCCCCCATGGACCCCGCCGGCCCAGCGCTGGTGGTGAAGAGGTTTGAAAACTACCTTGCGCCTTAGCCCCCATGGACCCCGCCGGCCCAGCGTCGGTGGGGAGCTTTGCTTTTGAGCTGGGGTGTAGTTTTCAAACCCAGCTTCCACCGGCACGGGGCCGGTGGGGAGCTTTTCTTTTGAGCTGCGATGTAGTTCTCAAACCCAGCTTCCACCGGCGCAGGGCCGGTGGTGAGCTTTGCTTTTAAACTGCAATGTAGTTTTCAAACCCAGCTTCCACCGGCGCAGGGCCGGTGGGGAGCTTTTCTTTTGAGCTGGGATGTAGTTTTCAAACCCAGCTTCCACCGGCGCAGGGCCGGTGGGGAGCTTTGCTTTGGAGCTGGGAGAGCAGAAATGATGACCGACTGAACAATGTCCTGATCAAGTCATCAATTCTCGAGTTTTTTTGCATCGTCAGGCATTACTCTGCCCCACTTTTCTCCATTGCATTAAACACCTCTTCCGATTGAACGACGAACCGTTCCGCATGCGGATATTGGTCTTCCGGCAGCAATTCCGTGAGCTCGGTGAGAGCTTCGTTGAGGCCCCTGGATTGAGCCTTGTTGTAGTTCGACATTGAATAGATTTCGGATGACGATTCGAATTCCTTCAGCGCCGCCCCAATTTTTTCGGCGAAGAGGAGGGCGGTCACATCGTGGTTTTCGTCGGATAACCCGGGTGCAAGCATCCGAAGATGCCCATCAATCACGTTCTCGTAGAGTATTTGGTCACTTTGCTCGTGGTAGATTTCCCAGGCCGCCATCTGTTCTTCATCCAGGACGTCGCGGAGACCGGAAATCATTTTTTCTTCTACCGCCTCATGCTCCTCCTTCACTTCCGCAGCGGTTTTGTCGCCGCTTTTGAATGCGATTTCACCCAGTCGTTTGATCTCCGTGAGGCTGTCAGTCGACATATTCCGCACTTTCTGCCTGACGTCCGGCGCGAGACCGCTTTCGTCGTAAAAGGCCCCATACATCATATCGACGACCATGGCCATTTGCACCCGGGCGACGTTCTGATACTTGTTGTCATCCGGGTCTTCGTCGCTCTTCTCCCCGGAAGGCTTTGACTCCGGTTCTGACGGAGGTTCCTGAACATCCAAGTCATCAATTTTCACCTGTTGGACAGCAATCAGACGGTCCGCGGTATCCAGTGACTCGCGGAGAGCCGCCAACTCGGAATCCCGTTCTGCGAGGCGGGTGGTCAGGGATTCGATGGCAACCTCCTGCTCTGCGGACTCTTCCAGGGTCCGCTCCTCAAGTTGGGAGTACATGGCGAGGCCGACTCCGGCCACCGCCAGCGCGCCTGCCGCTACGATCCAACCCACGATTCCCTGCCTTGATTTACTCATTTTTGTCCTTTCTACTGTATTTTCGACAGGACATTATCAAGCCCCCCCGGATGCTGACCATTACACAGTCGGCAATAATTTGGAACGGCTCGGCCACAAGCTGGACTTATCCAGCCTGTGCCTATACTTTGGACGGAGGAGGTAACGATGAAGAGAATAACTACACTTTTCCTGATGGCGACACTGTCCTGTTTACTGCTTCAGCCGGCCGCAGCCGATGTGGCCGAATTGGCCAAAGGCGACATCGCCCCGGACTTCGACCTGATCGATGAAGCCGGCAAATCTGTCAGATTGTCCGACTTTCGCGATCAGAAGCGAGTCATCCTGGTATTCAGCCGTGCCCACTGGTGACCGTACTGCATCGGGCAGCTCGTGAAGTTGCAGGAAAAGTACAGCGAGTTTAAGAAACAGGGTGTCGAAGTGGTTTGCGTGTTCCGCGAAGAAAAGGACGGGGCGGAGGGGATCAAGAAAGCACGCACGAAATCCGGCGCAGTATTTCCGATCCTCCTCGATCCAGGCGCGATCGAAACCTCGCGCTATAGCAGGGGAGACTCGTTCAGTACATACGTCATCACCAAGGATGGAAAAATCGGGGCGGTCCTCGAGGGGACCAAAGGCAAACGTCCCAACGCGGATGAAGTCCTGGGTGAGTTGTAGAGTTCCCTGTGGCACGGCGCCTCCGGCCCGTGTCTGCACAAGGACGGAGGAAGGTTCGTGCACAAAAAGTGCAGGCTCTTCTTCTGCGTTTCTTTTCCCCTGCTCTTTCTCCGGCCCGTGTCTGCACAAGGGCATAGGAAGGTTTGTGCAAAAAAGTGCAGGCTCCTCTTCTGCGCTTCTCTTCCTCTACTCTTGTGCAGACACGGGCCGGAGGCGCCGTGCCACGGGGTTCTGCCTGTGACCCGGTGTTCCAGTTTCCAATCTATCTTAATCCCAATCCCAATCGATCAAGATTGGGATTAGGATCGAAGAATCTTAGCAACCGGACCGATTCCGGCGTTCCGCAGCTTTCACTCGTGCAACATGCAATTCTGCTTCCGGGACCGTCTTGCAGTACCAGTCGTACCGGAGATCGTCTTTTTCCTCTTCGGTCAAATGCCAGTCAAGATCCAGGGTGTGAAGGCGGCCTATCAATTCGTATAGGGCAAGAGCCCCGGTTACCGAGACGTTGAAGCTCTGGTTGAATCCGTGCATCGGGAGTTGCACGAAGAGGTCAGACAACTCATGGGCTGTTTCGGAAAGGCCCTCTTCCTCCGTGCCGAGACATAACGCCAGTTTTTGATCCAGCGAGACGTTTTTCAGCGGTTCCGCCGATTCCTGGAGCGTCAGCGCCGCGATCCTGTATCCACGGTCCTTGAGATCCTGGAGGCATCGCTTTGTCGCATTCCCTTCCGGGTCCACGTGACGCCGGACCGTCACCCACTTCCCGGACCCGACGGCAACGGAGTCGTTGATCTCGAACCGGTTGTTATGCTCGATGACATGCAGGTCCTGAACGCCAAAGCAATCGCATGTGCGGATGACGGCGCTGGCATTGTGCGGTTGATAGAGATTTTCAGCCACCACCGTCAGGTACCGGGTTCTCCGGGCCAGGACCTCCTCGATTCTCTGTTTTCGCCGCTCGGTTACGAAATCCGCCAGGTGGCGTCGAATCTTATGTTGAAGCTCACGATCCATGGAATTGTCGTCTTGCCCTGCCGTGCTGCCGCCCTTTATTTCTCGATCCAAGCTCACGCCTTCCCGTAGTATGCCTGTACTGATGAGGGGAACGCAACGTGCTTAAATCCGTCACATTGCTAGGCTCGTCA